>Ga0302140_10005559_pt1 | contig 15898 bp, 12 predicted proteins | sample I_Bog_E1_1_FD_202095 | JGI IMG/M metagenome (GOLD analysis project Ga0302140, IMG submission 202095) | Peat permafrost microbial communities from Stordalen Mire near Abisko, Sweden - I_Bog_E1_1 | ecosystem: Environmental > Terrestrial > Soil > Wetlands > Peat | place: Sweden: Abisko, Stordalen...
GGGCGCTGCTGCGGAGTATTTGTATCGCGAAGAGACTGTGGATGACAACCTGCATTACCACAGCTTTTACACCCGGATTAAGATCTTCACCGACAAGGGCAAGGATCTTGCTACGGTGAGTGTGCCTTATCCCAAGGGCAACTATTCGGTAACTGACGTGAAGGCGCGAACGATTCATGCGGATGGCACGGTGATTCCGCTGGATGTGAAGCCATCGGATCTGGTGGAGCAGAAGGGTGCTGGCTTCCAGATCAACAAGATGGTGTTTACGTTGCCGAGCGCTGAGGTTGGCAGCATTCTCGAGTATCGCTGGCAGCTTCGCTACGACGACCAGTATCTTTCAACGCCGGACTGGGATGTGCAGCAGCCTTATTTTGTAAGGAAGGCGCATTACTCTTTTATTCCATTCAAGATGTTGGACCGTGTGACGAATTCGCGGGGCGAAGCTTCAGGGAAATTGCTTTATACGTCGATGTTGCCGACGGACGTCAAGGTGGTTCAGGAGGCATCGGGGCGTTATACGCTGGACGTGAGCGATGTGATGGCTGCTCCCGATGAGGAGTATATGCCTCCGATTGCTGCGTTCATGGAGCAGGTACATTTCTACTATTCGCCGTATGTTTCAAAGGACGATTTCTGGAAGAATGAGGGTGGCCGCTGGTCGAAGGAGATGGATCGCTTTGCGGAACCGACCAAGACATTGAAGGAAGCTGTTAGTGAATTCGTGAGCCCTGCGGACACTGAAGAGGTCAAGGCTCGCAAGTTGTACGCGCGTGTGATGAAGATTGAAAACACGGACTACACGAGGAAGAAGTCAGCAGCAGAGCTTAAGCAACTGGGGTTGAAGCGTGCAAAACAGGCTGAGGATGTGTGGAATCAGAAGAGTGGTGATTCCGAAGAAATTGCGTTGTTGTACCTGGCTATGGTGAGAGCGGCTGGTTTGAAGGCATACGCAATCAAAGTTTGCGATCGCAACAGGGAGATATTCAATCCCTACTTTCTTTCTACGTGGCAGTTGGATGATGTCCTGGTGCTTGTGAACGTTGATGGCAAGGATAAGTTGCTTGATCCGGGCGAGAGATTTGCTCCGTTTGGTGATCTGCACTGGAAGCATCATTACGCGGGCGGCATTCGCCAGATGCCGAGTGGTATTTCATTCGCGCAGACGGGCGAGAATAATTACAAGGATGCTGCCACCATCCGAGTTGCGAATCTGAATGTTGCGGCGGATGGCAAGGTAGATGGAACGATCAGAGTTTCAATGAAGGGCCCGGCGGCATTGCACTGGAGGCAGGCTGCTTTATCGGAGGGCGAGGACGAAATCAAGAAGGATTTCGAAGATCAGATGAAGGAGATGATTCCGGATGGAGTCCATGTGGATTTTGATCACTTCCTTGGGCTCGATGATCCGGACACGTTATTGATGGGGATCTTCAAGGTCTCTGGCAATATCGGTACGGCGACTGGTAAGCGCGTATTTTTACCAGGACTATTCTTTGAGTCTCACGCGAAACATCCCTTTGTAGCGGTCGAGAAGCGGGTGGTATCGGTAGACATGCGTTATGCGGAGACGGTGCGGGATGAGGTGACCTATAGTGTTCCGGAGACGTTTACGGTGGAGAGCACACCGACCGATGCGTCCGTATCGTATCCGACTCATGCATTGCTGGCGTTGAAGTCGAATGTGGACAAGAACAAGATCACGACTACACGAACCCTGCTGGTGGGATTCACGCTGCTTGATCCCAAGGAGTACTCGAATCTTCGTGATTTTTATCAGAAGGTAGCTACTGCCGATCAGCAACAACTGGTGCTGAAGTCTGCGCCTGTCAGCAAGGGTGAGTAGACGGGATGGCGAGAATGTTGAGATTGAATTACGTAAAGATGGTTGTGCTGGGGGCTGCTTTGATCGCGCTTCCTTGCAGGGCCTCGATTTTTGGCAAGGAGAAGCTGCCGGTTCCGCAATGGGGATTGGATGCGGCAAAGACTCCTACGCCGGATTACGTAAAAGATGCCAATGCGGTGATCCTCTTTGATGAGTACGTGGAGACGATTGACGCGCAGGGGCGTGCTGTTGAACGGGAGCGTGAGGCGATCCGCATACTGGGGCCACAGGGACGTGGGAATACTTGTGGGATCTCGTACGACGTCGACGAGAAAGTGGACTACTTCCATGCTTGGACGATTGCAGCCGACGATAAGCATTACCAGGCGCAGGAGTCGGATTTTACAGATGAGGGGGACACTGAAGTCCCGGTGATGCTTTCGACACGGAAGTACCGGGTTGTTCACCCACCTGCAGTGGATATCGGTGCGGTTGAGATCTGCGAAACGGAAGAGTTGATGGAGCCTTATCTGCAGGAGAAGGTGTGGAGTATTCAGAACGGGATTCCAGCGGTGTTCCAGGCTCTGGAAGTTGATCTGCCGCCGGGGCACGCGCATAGTGAGTCGTGGCATAACTTCAAGGGGGCAGCGCCAGTTGAAGTTGCGCCGAATCATTGGCGGTGGGAAGTGAAGGACATGCCGGCGCTGGTTCTGCGCAATGTTCCTTCGCCGCCCGAATGGGGTGCTGTTGCGGCTCGGATGTCGGTGCAGTGGGGCGAGGCTGCGGTGGTAGGCAAGGATAACCAGTGGAAGGCGATTGGGCAATGGGTGACGAGCCTGGAGGCGAATCGACCGGATCCCTCGCCGGAAATTACAGCAAAGGTGCAGGCGCTGATAGCTGGCGCTCCAGACTTTTATAGCAAGCTGAGCCGGATCACGGAATCCATTCAGAAAGACGTGCGATATTTTGTGGTGATGCGTGGCATTGGCGGGCTGCAGGCAAATCATGCGGCCGATATTTTTCGTAATCGATATGGGGATTGCAAGGATAAGACGACGCTTTTGATTTCAATGCTGCAGGTGGCTGGGATCCATGCGTTTTATGTCCCGGTAGATGACAGGCGCGGGATTGTAGATCCGGACGAACCGTCGTTGATTGGCAATCACATGATCACGGCGATTGAGGTGCCTGCGGATGTGCATGACCCTCGCTTGAAGGCTATAGCCAAGGGCAATGATGGCAAGCGGTACCTGATTTTTGATCCTACGAATGAGCGAACGCCGGTGGGTAATCTGCCTTCGTATGAGCAGGGCGGTTATGGAATTCTTGCCGCGGGTGTGGCGAGCCAGGTGATCGCGCTGCCGGTTCTGGAGCCTGATTCAAATGGATCTGAGCGCAAGGGTGAGTTTACGCTGGCGGCGGATGGGACAATCAGCGGTGATATTGACAGCTCTTACATCGGCTCTGATGGCGGGGAGTGGCGGTATCACCTGAAGGACAACGATGCGAAGAAGCAGCATGATCATCTGGAGCAGATGATCGGGCGGCAAATCTCCGGGGTGTCGCTGGAGAGCTTCAAGTTTGTTGAGCCGGATGCGTTGGATAAGCCGGTGGAGTTGCACTATAAGCTGACTGCGCATGATTATGCGCGCAGCGTCGGACCGCTGCTGCTGGTGCGTCCCCGGGTGGTTGGTACGGATAGTTTGCCTGCGGATGAGAAACCGCGCAGTGTTCCTATCGATTTGAGTGCAACGGGCCACTGGCATGACAGCTATGACATTTCATTGCCGGCCGGGTACGTGGTGGATGAGTTGCCGGATGGGACGGATGTGGATACAGACTTTGCAAGCTATCACTCGAAGTACTCATCCAAAGGAAACGTGCTGCATTACGAGCGTGATTACAAGGTAAAAAAGGTGGAACTGCCTGCGTCAAAAGAAGGGGAATTTGCACATCTTGAAGGTGTGATTGGTTCGGATGAGCGAGCTACGGCGGTGTTGAAGAAGCAGTAGCTGAAAGGGGCGTCTGGACGAGCAACCGGGGCAAATTACAGGTTTGCGGCGGGGACTAGGCAGTAGGCGATGATGGTTTCGCTGGCTGGCTCGTCTTCGCCGTTTGTATTTTGTGCGTCGATTAACTGAGCTACCTGTTCCTCGGTGCTGAGCGGGATGTGGATTTCGGCTGCAGCGATTTCTTCTGGGGTTGCGTGGGTGAAGCAGAGTTCGCAGATGGCAAAGGCTTCGGCATCATCTGGCTCTTGCTGTGCGGCGCGTATTGGCGGCCCGAAGACTCGGCAGGTCATGGGACGGGATGCGTAAATGTCGCAGAGGCCTGACTGGGGATTGAGGGCGGGACAAGCGGCGTCGTTGGCGAACTCGTCAAATGCCTCCTGCTCGCTTTCGGTGGAACCAAGGATGCCTGTCGTTATGTTGCCTGGAAAATCCGCGGCGTATGTTGCGATGTAAGCCTGGGCACGCTGTTCGATAGCTGCGGCGAGGTCTGGCTGATTGAGGCGTAGTTGTGCCATGCCGGTGCGCAGGCGGAGTGCATCGAGTGGGCTAATGGCAAATGCTCCGTGACAGCATTGGGTACAACCGGGATGGCAGACGAGGTGTTCTCCGCTGCGTCGTGCGCTGTCTGCGAAGGCGGCATCGACAAGTTCGAGAAGATGGGAGTCCTGGTTGAGGACGAAGGCGATTTGTTGGGGCGAGGTCATTCTTATTTAGGCGGTAACGACAAGTGGAACGCTGTTTGCGGCGCGCGTTCCTACGAATTCGATGGTGACTACCGTGATGTCGTCTACCTGGCCGAAGTGGCTAGCGGTTTCCGCGATTTCGGAGGCGCTTTGGGTGCTGAGTTCCTGAGTGCGATCGAAACCGAGGAGTTGCCCGCTGCGGTTCTGGGCTTCAACGACACCATCGGAGACGAAGGTGAGGCGGTCGCCGGGTTGTAGCTGAACTCCTTCGCACTCGTAGCCGAGACCGTTGAGAATGCCGAGTGGCAAGGCGCCGGCGCACTCCAGCTCGCGTCCATTCCGATATGGAGGAAGATGCCCGGCATTGGCGATGGTGAGATGTCCATTGGCTGAGATATATGCGCAGAGGCAGGTGGTGAATCCACTTTCAGAGCGACCAGCCATGCGGTCGTTGAGCGAGGCGAGGAGTTGTGCTGGGTTGGAAGTGTGGGTGGCCTCGGTTCGCATGGCTCCGACGATCATGGAGACCATCATGGCGGCGGGGAGTCCTTTTCCGGCTACGTCGCCGACGACGAGCAACAAATCTTCGCTGTCGCCCGGGCCGGTTACCGGCAGTATCTGGAAGAAGTCCCCTCCGACTTGCTCTGCCGGGCGGTAGATGCAGTCGATGACAAAACCTTCGATTTGTGGGATGGCTTCTGGAAGGAGAAGCTGCTGGACCTGGCGAGCGGCTTCGATAGCACCTTCCCATCGTTCTTCGCGGCGGCGTGCAATGGTAAAGCGGCGGATGAGGAAGGCCAACATGGCGAGCAGGAAGATGAGCTCAGCCAGTACCGACGGGTGCATGGAGAAGGGGACGGTGATGACTGGATTTTCGAGCAGCCGGGGGTCGATTCTTAGTCCGAACTGGGCCATCGCGATGATGATGTTGTCGGCGATGTAGAAGCCCTGGACGAGGAGGACGGGAACGATGAGCAGCCGTGCAGTGGAGTTGCGGCGGATGGAGCCTATGACGAGAGTGACCAGCATCCAGATGGATGAGGGAAGAACGAAGAAGACGGATAGCAGCGCGGAGACTGGTACGGAGAGCCATCCTGGCCAGTAGAAGACATTGAAGATGGTGCTCAACAGGGCCATGCCGAGGATGATTTTCCAGAGCAGGCCGCGGCGCATGTGGAGTACTCGAGTAAGGAAAAGAAGCAGCGCTGCCTGGGCGATGGCGATCATTGCGCTATCGAGCAGATCGAAGATGGGGATCGACGGGAAGGCGTAGATTTCTTTGGTGATATTGAGGGCTGCGTCGATTGCCTTGGCGAGGATCAGGATAGCGAACCAAAGGTATTCCCGTTCGCTGGGGCGGAAGAGGTAGAGACCGAAGATGGTGAGGCCGATGATCAGGGCTGCGATGGTGTAAGAGTAGAGGTCAACGAAGAGCAGCCGGCGGCTGCGGTCATGGTGCAGAGTTTCGGTGGCAATGAGGGATGCTTCTCCTACGAGGTGGCCGCCGACCTGGGGTCCTCCCCCGATGTATGAGGCCCAGATTGGGGAATGCCAGACGCGGATTGCGATGTGGATGATTCGCGGGCCATTGATCGGGAGTGGGGCTGGGGGTATGGGAAATCCGTGATGATTCCAACCGGCGTGTGGGGTGAGGTTGGGAGGCATTTTCCCGAAGCCGCCGGCTAGTTTGCCATCAATATAGATCTGGTATGTGGTGAGGATGGGACCGAGCTGAATCGCTAATTGGGAACTAGTGGCTTTCCTCTGGGGAATGGTGATGGTGAAGCGGTACCATCCGAAGCCGCTCATTTCGGCATAACCCTGTCCAGACCAGGGCTGGTTGCTTTGCAGAAGGGGCCAGGTGGAGTCGTCGAATGCGGGGTCGGCCCAGGCCATGTTATCGCCGGGATGGAAGTGCCAGGGGTGATCAAGGGAGACTACTGGTTCTCTGTCGCGGTCGAGGTCAAAAGACTGAGCTCTAAGGCAGGCTGGAGAGAGAAACGCTATGCAGCCGAGTGTCCACAACAGCAGGCAGCGAAGTTTGGATGGCTCATGCATCGATTTTCTGGTGGTGTCCAGGTGTAAGGCTCTTCGATTTGGAGGGGCTGATTCCTTAGGTGAAAAGTAGCACAGAACAGGGCTGGATGCTAATGTACGGGAGTTCCTTTGTTAGTGATTTGCAAAGTGTTGGTGGGATTGCAGGGGAGGGTAGATTGAGGATGCGTTATTGGAGACTAATTGTCGATGGCTGTTTGCTCGGGTGCCTTATTACGGGATTGACCGTGGACAGGGGTTTGGCGCAGGCGGGCGGTAAGGAGCGCAAGAGTCCGCAGTTGGTGTGGATCGACACAGATATTGGGGACGATATAGATGATGCATATGCCCTGGGGCTGATTCTGCATAGTCCGGAAGTGAAGGTATTGGGGATTTCGACGGCTTTTGGGGATACGGAGATGCGGGCTCGGATTGTCGACCGCTATCTCAAGGCGACTGGGGATTTGGGGATTCCTGTGATGGCTGGGGTAGCAACGCAGACTGATAACAAGATGACTCAATTGGAGTATGGCGAGGGTTTTCCGGCTCGAAAGCATACGGATGGGGTTGCGGGGATGCTGGAGGCGATCAGTGCGCATCCGGGGCAGGTTACTTTGATTGGCCTGGGACCACTGTTTAATGTCGGCGCGGCGATTGAACGAGATCCGGGGACGTTTCGCAAGGTAAAGCGAGTAGTCATGATGGGGGGATCGATCGAGCGGGGTTATGACGGGAAAAAGGCCGAGATGAGGCCGGCGGACGCGGAATGGAATATTTTGCAGGATCCGAAGGGCGCGCAGAAGCTGCTGGGAGTTGGTGTGGAGATCTTCATGGCTCCGCTGGACTCTACACAGATTCATTTGGAGGAGAGGCGGCGAGTGGAAATTTTTGCGGCAGGGAATCCGGTGACGGAGCAATTGAAGTTGCTCTATCCGGAGTGGGTAGCGAATTCGTGGAATCATTCGCCGACGCCGACTCTGTTTGACCCTGTAGCAGCAGCTTATGCCTTTTCCCCAGGCTTGTGTCCTATGGAGCCAATGCGGATTGAGATTGATGATAAAGGGTTTACAAATCGGGTGGCGGGCACTCCGAATGTGCAGGTCTGTATGAAGTCAGATGAGGCTGGGTTTCTGGAGCTGTTGACGAAGCGGCTGGAGGCGAGGGCGAAATAGGGAATTGGATGGGCCAGTTTGGAATGCGGGAGGGAGGTTTTCTGCAAGTGAGGCCTCTTTTGGGGATCGCCCGGCGGTGAAAGGTGCTCGAGGATGATTTTCCTCTCATAATTTCCAAATTATTTTTGTGTTGGACGTTCCCGGGGTGCGAATTCGTTGACCTTGCCTCAGTTTCTTGATATTGTTAGAAGGTTCCACAAGAGCGGCATCTCTTCAGTTGTGTGTTTCTGAGATGAAGCGGCGTAGTCAGACTGCCTGGAGTTAGACCGTTTCGGTTGCGGGTGGGTTCGAAGCTGCGAGGGGTATGGCGATGCTGGCCTCCCAAAGGAATCCTGGAATTGCTCGATCTTGTGCGAGCAGGGATGATTCGCTACGGTGCCTGCGACACCCTCCACCTTGGAGCGTTATGTAGGCCGAAGCTGAGGAAACGGAATCGAACCCCTTGAGTTCAGGGAGCGTACGGTCACCGTCCCGGTTTTCGTCTGGTATTGGTACGAAGGCAGACGCGAAGCAGCGACATTGGCTTCCGCGCGCTTGCGCCCCGAAATGGGTACGCGCAAGGCGTGTGGAAAGCCATAAAGCTGTGCGCGCGACTTGCCTGATGAGTATGTAGTAACGGTTTGAGTTTGAGGAGTTGCGGTTTGCCTACATTTAATCAGCTGGTTCGCAAGGGGCGCACGGCGCCACGCTACAAGACGGCCTCTCCCGCACTGCAGGCTTCGCCGCAGCGTCGAGGAGTTTGCACTCGCGTTTACACGCAGACCCCGAAGAAGCCGAACTCGGCGCTCCGCAAGGTGGCTCGTGTTCGCCTGACGAATGGAATTGAAGTTACGACTTACATTCCAGGCATTGGCCACAACCTGCAGGAGCACTCGATTGTGCTTATCCGCGGCGGCCGCGTGAAGGATCTGCCCGGTGTTCGCTATCACGTTGTGCGCGGCACGTTGGATTCGGTGGGCGTCGCCAACCGTAAGCAGAGCCGGTCCAAGTATGGTGCAAAGCGTGGCAAGGCTGGCGCGGCACCTGTCAAGGGCGGCAAGAAGAAGTAGTTTGGGTCTGGTGGTTCAGATTCAGTAGTTCAAGTTTGGTAATTGATGCCGGTTCGAATGAGCGGCGAAGGAATTCAGAAACATGCCTAGAAAAGGTCACATTGCAAAGCGGGAAGTAGCGCCCGATCCAGTTTACGGTTCGACGCTGGTCACTAAGTTTGTGAATTCGTTGATGTGGGGCGGCAAGAAGTCGACTGCCCAGGGCATCTTCTACACCGCGATGACGAACCTCGAGCAGAGGGGCGGCGACGAGGCTTTGAAGCTGTTCAAGAAGGCTGTCGAGAACTGCAAGCCGCTGCTGGAAGTGAAGAGCCGACGTGTTGGTGGCGCTAACTACCAGGTGCCGATCGAAGTGAATCCTGAGCGCCGTACATCGCTGGCGATTCGCTGGCTGATCACCTACGGGCGCGCTCGTGGTGAAAAGGGCATGATCGACAAGCTCAGCAATGAATTGCTCGATGCGGCCAATGGCCGTGGCGCCGCGATGAAGAAGAAGGAAGATGTTCATCGCATGGCGGAAGCCAACAAGGCATTCGCTCACTATCGCTGGTAGTTTCGGCTTTAGCTGGGTTTCGTGGAATTGCAGTAAGGTCAGCGCTGGCAATGGCTGACCGCAGAGTTTAGCAGGACGAACAGCGGACCTGGGGTTCGCAAGGAAAAATATCCGTGGCTCGCACAGTACCTCTAAATCGTTGCCGGAACATCGGAATCATGGCGCACATTGACGCCGGAAAGACGACTGCAACTGAGCGCATTTTGTTCTATACGGGCATTACTCACCGTATCGGCGAAGTGCACGAAGGCACCGCGACCATGGATTACATGGAGCAGGAGCAGGAGCGCGGAATCACGATTACCTCCGCTGCAACCACCTGCACCTGGAACAATATCCGCATCAACATTATCGATACTCCTGGTCACGTTGACTTTACTGCAGAAGTAGAGCGTTCGCTGCGTGTTCTGGACGGCGCGGTTGCGCTGTTCGATTCGGTTTCCGGCGTACAGCCGCAGACGGAGACGGTGTGGCGCCAGGGCGACAAGTATCGCGTTCCGCGTATCTGTTTCGTGAACAAGATGGACAAGAACGGCGCGGACTTTGAGTTGGTAATGGAGTCGATCCGCAAGCGCCTTGGAGCTCGTGCTGTCGCAATTCAGATTCCGATTGGCGCAGAGGCGAATTTCAAGGGCGTTATCGATTTGATGGAGATGAAGGCTATTGTCTGGCATGACGAGACGATGGGCGCGAAGTACTCTGTTGAGGCGATCCCCGAGAATCTGCAGAAAAAGGCGGAAGCCTTCCGTATGCAACTGGTGGAGATGGTTGCAGAGACCGACGACGAGATTCTCGTTCAGTTTCTGGATGGCGAGATGCCGACCTCGGCTCAGCTCAAGGCTGGTCTACGCAAGGCGACATTGGAATTGAAGCTTTTCCCGGTCCTGTGTGGTTCGGCGTTCAAAAACAAGGGCGTACAGACCCTTCTGGATGCAGTGGTTGATTACCTGCCCAGCCCTCTGGATATTCCTCCGATCGAGGGTCTGAATCCTGACGATCTGACCGAAGTTTTCATTCGTCACTCCGACGACAGCGAGCCGTTTTCGGCGCTTGGCTTCAAGTTGATCAATGACCCTTTCGGCAAGCTGGGCTTTATCCGGGTTTATTCGGGACAGCTTCGCACTGGCGATACGGTTTTGAATCCGCGTACGGGCAAGACGGAACGTGTTGGCCGCTTGGTGAAGATGCACGCGAACAAGCGTGAAGACATTACCGAGATCATGGCTGGCGATATCTGCGCTTGCGTGGGCATGAAGGAATTGAAGACGGGCGATACGCTCTGCTCGCCTTCCTCTCCGATCGCGCTTTCGGCGATCACCTTCCCGGATACGGTTATCTCGGTGGCAATTGAGCCGAAGACCAAGGCCGATCAGGAGAAGATGGGCGTTGCGTTGAGCAAGCTTGCTGACGAAGATCCAACCTTCAAGGTGAAGACCGACGAAGATTCGGGTCAGACGATCATCAGCGGCATGGGCGAGTTGCATCTGGAGATTCTGGTCGACCGCATGAAGCGCGAGCACAAGGTCGAGGCCAATGTTGGCGAACCTAAGGTTGCGTTCCGCGAGACGATTCGCAAGGAAGCTGAAGCTGAAGGCAAGTATATTCGTCAGACCGGTGGTTCGGGCAACTACGGACATTGTAAGATTCGCATTCGTCCGAGCGAGCCAGGCAAGGGTTACGAATTCATCAACGATATCAAGGGCGGTACGATTCCCAAGGAATTCATCAAGCCGATTGACCAGGGTATTCGTGAAGCGCTGGATGGCGGTATTCTCGCCGGCTTCCCAGTGGTGGATGTAACTGTTTCGCTCTATGACGGCAGCTATCACGATGTCGATTCGAACGAAATGGCATACAAGATCGCCGGTTCGATGGCTTTCAAGGAAGCAGCGAAGAAAGCCAGCCCGGTTCTTCTTGAGCCTGTGATGGCAGTCGAAGTGACGGTTCCGGAAGACTTTGTTGGAACGATCATTGGCGACATCAATTCTCGCCGTGGCCGTATCGAAAGCCTGGAGCATGCGGCTGGATCGCAGCTGGTGAAGGCGATTGTTCCGCTGAAGGAAATGTTTGGATACGTGAACGATATTCGTTCTTCTACACAGGGCCGTGCGTCGTACTCGATGCAGTTTGCCCGGTATGAAGAAGCTCCGCGCATGATTGCGGACGAGATTATCGGACGCGCTCAGGGTAAGTAATTCTGGTTTGTTTTGGGGCTGGAGCCGGATGGCCGGCGCCTCATGAGAGTAACGGGCAGTAGAGCACTGAAAAGGATTTGGGGACTGTTATGGCGAAGGAAAAATTTGACCGTTCTAAGCCGCACGTAAACGTTGGAACGATTGGTCACATTGATCATGGCAAGACGACGTTGACGGCAGCGATCACGAAGGTGTTGTCGAAGCACAACCCGAAGAACACGTTCCGTTCGTTTGACACGATTGACAACGCTCCTGAAGAGCGGGAGCGCGGCATTACGATTGCGACAGCGCACGTAGAGTATGAGACGGCGAACCGCCACTATGCTCACGTGGACTGCCCTGGTCACGCGGATTACATCAAGAACATGATCACCGGTGCGGCGCAGATGGATGGCGGCATTCTGGTGGTTGCGGCGACGGACGGCCCGATGCCCCAGACCAAGGAGCACGTTCTGCTGGCGCGCCAGGTAGGCGTCCCTTCGCTGGTAGTTTTTCTGAACAAGTGCGATGCGGTTGAAGACGAAGAGCTGATCGAGCTGGTTGAGATGGAAGTTCGCGAGCTGCTGGACAAGTATCAGTTCCCCGGCGATGCGACCCCGGTGATTCGCGGTTCGGCTCTTGGAGCATTGAATGGCGAAGCCAAGTGGGAAGCAAGTGTCGATCTGCTGATGGCCGAAGTGGACCGCTATGTTCCCCAGCCGGACCGCATGGTCGATCTTCCGTTCCTGATGCCGATTGAGGACATCTTCTCGATCTCTGGACGCGGCACGGTGGTTACGGGCCGTATCGAGCGCGGCAAGGTGAAGGTTGGCGAGGAAGTTGAGATTGTCGGTTTCCGCGAGACGCGCAAGACGGTAGTAACGGGCGTGGAAATGTTCAAGAAGCAGCTGGACGAGGGTCTGGCAGGCGACAACGCGGGACTTCTGCTGCGTGGCGTTGCGAAGGAAGACGTGGAGCGTGGCATGGTGTTGGCCAAGACTGGCTCGATCAAGCCGCACACCAAGTTCAAGGGCGAGGTTTACGTGTTGTCGAAGGAAGAAGGCGGACGTCACACTCCGTTCTTCAATGGCTACCGTCCTCAGTTCTACTTCCGCACGACGGACGTGACGGGCACGGCGAAGCTGCCGGAAGGCACGGAGATGGTTATGCCTGGCGACAACATTCAGCTGGAGATTGAGCTGCACACTCCAGTTGCGATGGAAAAGGGCCTGCGCTTCGCGATTCGCGAAGGCGGCAGGACGGTCGGCGCTGGCGCTATCAGCGAGATCATCGCTTAGGAACAGAGAGCAAGGATCAGAGACCAGGGGCAGGAAAAGTTGCTCCCCGGTCTCTGATGATTCGGTTTAGTTTGAGTTAGTCGCGGCGGTGCAGAGATTCACACTGTTCGCGGGAAAGATTGAAGCACATGGTAGGACAGAGAATTCGAATTCGGCTGAAGGCATACGACTACCGGGTACTGGATACTTCGACAGGCGAAATCGTCGAGACCGCCAAGCGTACCGGAGCTCAGGTCGCGGGCCCGATTCCGCTCCCGACGGTAAAGAACAAGTACTGCGTGCTGCGTTCGCCGCACGTCGACAAGAAATCTCGCGAGGCTTTCGAGATCCGGACGCACAAGCGCCTGATCGACATTCTCGAACCCACCCAGCAGACCGTGGATGCGCTGATGAAGCTCGATCTCCCGGCTGGTGTGGATGTAGAGATCAAGGCTTTCGAAAAATAGGCACCACAGACTCCGGCAGTGCGTGGTTCTAGAAATAGCCTCGCATGATGAGGAAAGGAAAATATGTCAGTCACAGGAATTTTGGGTAAAAAAATCGGCATGACACAGGTCTTCGATGAGAAGGGCGATGTGCACCCGATTACCGTTCTGCAGGCTGGTCCCTGCGTGATTACACAGCTCAAGACGGCTTCGCGCGATGGCTATGAAGCGGCGCAGATTGGCTTTGTTGAGTTCGTAAAGGCGAACCGCGTTACGAAGCCGCTGGCAGGTCACTTCGCCAAGGCTGATGCGCCGCCGGTTCGCGAAATTCGCGAAGTTGGCTTGCTTGCTCCTGCTGAAGGGGAAGAGTCTGTGAAGGCCGGCGACCGTGTATTGGTAGACATCTTCTCTGACGACAAGTTTGTGGATGTGATTGGCACCTCCAAGGGCCGTGGTTTTGCTGGCGTTGTTCGCCGTCACGGTTTCGGTGGCGGACCCAAGTCGCACGGACATATGTTCCAGGTGCAGGGTTCGATCGGTGCATCGAGCTTCCCGTCGCGCGTGTTTCCTGGGCAGCGTATGCCGGGTCACATGGGCGTGGATCAGGTTACGGTGCGCAATCTTCGCATTCGAGGCATCGATCTTGAAGAGAACCTGATCATGGTTGAGGGTGCAGTACCTGGCCCGCGTGATGGGTATGTCCTGATCTCCAAGGCTAAGGCTCCGCCGCGCGAGCGTCGTGGTTTCGCCGGTGCGGGCACGGTCGATCCTCTGAAGGCTTCGAAGAAGGCTTCGGGCTCCAAGAAGAAATAGGTCCTAGCCGGACGGGCGGATGGCGCTTCGCGCCAAATGCTCAGATTCGATTGAGAAGTTTTGAAACGAGATTTGACCCGGCAGCCAATGTATTGCTGGGGAAAGAAGAAGACGATGGCAAACGTGGATGTAGTCAATCTGAACGGGGACAAAGTGGGCACCGTGGAACTGGCCGACGAGGTATTCGCGGCCGACCAGGTGAACGAAGCTCTCCTGTGGGAAGCGGTCAAGCACTATCGCGCAGCAATGCGTCAAGGCACCGCGGCCACCAAGAATCGCAAGCTGGTTGCTGGATCGGGCAAGAAGCTTTGGAAGCAGAAGGGAACAGGCCGCGCACGTATCGGTTCGGTTCGTTCTCCTCTCTGGCGTCACGGCGGCACGGTTCACGGACCTCAGCCTCGCAGCTACGATTATGCTTTCCCGCGTAAGAAGCTGCTCGGAGCGTTGCGCTCTGCTCTGGCTTCGAAGCTGGCTGATGGCAAGCTGACGATCGTCGATTCTTTGGAGATCAAGGAAGCGAAGACCAAGCTCTATCGTGCAGCGCTCGACAAGCTGGGTGCGAACCGCACCACGCTAATTGTGGAGAGCGGCAAGACTCTGACGCAGGCATTGTTCCTCGGCGTTCGCAACTTGGATCGTGTTGAACTGGTCCTGAACAACGAAGTCCATCCTTATGATCTGCTTCGCTACGAGCGGGCGATTTTCTCCAAGGATGCGATTGAGCTGCTGGGTGAGTCGCTGAAGAAGACTGTTTCAAAGCGTAAGCTAGCTGCCGCACAGAAGGAGGTCGCATAATGCCGACACTCTATGAAGTTATTCGCCGCCCTTTGATTACCGAGAAGGGTTTGCAGGTGAAAGAGACTGAGGGGACGCTGGTATTTGACGTCGCTCCCGAGGCCAGCAAGACCGAAGTGAAGCAGGCAGTTGAGGCTCTCTTCAAGGTGAAGGTAGCTGCAGTTCGCACTGCAAACGTGCTCGGCAAGGAACGTCGCCGCGGCAAGTTCTCCGGATACAAGCCGGACTGGAAGAAGGCCTATGTTCGCCTGAAGTCCGGTGAAAAGATGCCGGAGTACGTGAACAACTACTAGCTCCTGGTCGCTTCACGAAGTCAGTGGGAATTATCGGGGATCTCTACGAAGCCCCGGAGAAACGTAAGCCTTAGGCAGCAGATCTGAAAGGATCGAGGGCCTGGAAGGCTAGGGAAACAGACGATGGCAATCAAGACATACAGACCGATTACGCCGACGCTTCGCTTCAAGACTTCGCTGGTGAACGATGACATCACCACGAACGTGCCGCACAAGGCGCTGGTCGTTACGCGTCCTCGCACGGGCGGACGCCGCAACTCGGGCGATCTGACGATGCGTCATCACGGTGGCGGACACAAGCGTCAGCTGCGTTTGATCGACTTCAAGCGGGACAAGTACGGTATCCCTGGAACTGTTGCGACGATCGAATATGATCCCAACCGTTCTTCGCGGATTGCGCTGATTCACTATGTTGACGGTGAAAAGCGTTATATCATCCAGCCGGTTGGATTGAAGGTTGGGCAGAAGATCATGAGCGGCCCTGAGGCTGACATTCTGATCGGCAATGCGTTGCCGTTGAAGAACATCCCTTCGGGTACGGTTGTTCACAACATCGAGCTTCGTCCTGGCAAGGGCGCGCAGATGGCACGTTCGGCGGGTGCACAGGCTCAGCTGGTGGCGAAGGAAGGCGACTACGCGCTTCTGAAGCTGCCCTCTGGCGAGACTCGCAAGGTGCTTGTGGATTGCATGGCGACGATTGGCCAGGTTGGCAATACGGACCACGAGAACGTATCGATCGGCAAGGCGGGACGTAACCGCTGGAAGGGCATTC
>Ga0302140_10005561_pt1 | contig 15896 bp, 14 predicted proteins | sample I_Bog_E1_1_FD_202095 | JGI IMG/M metagenome (GOLD analysis project Ga0302140, IMG submission 202095) | Peat permafrost microbial communities from Stordalen Mire near Abisko, Sweden - I_Bog_E1_1 | ecosystem: Environmental > Terrestrial > Soil > Wetlands > Peat | place: Sweden: Abisko, Stordalen...
GTTGCAGGCGTTTCCAGTGTTATCAACTTTCTGCATTGAATATCGGTGGAAGGAATTACACATAGCTCCCAACATGGGCCTTAAGAGAAAATGACTAAGTTATTTCTTAACAAGCCCTAAGTGAAATTCACACCGCTGCTAACATTCGCCCCAAAGCTCAACACCTAACGCGACTCCCTCGCAAGCGGAACGTTCTCCCACGCCAACAATGATCTGGGGCGTCCAGCCCTCAAAGGCTCCCTTCGCCTGACATCTGTCAGCGGTAATTGAATGGTCGAAGCCGCCTCGCCCGACGATCGAAGGCGCAGCGGTCACGCTCCGTAAACTACCATCTTTAAGACAATATTCCGGCATCGTCAGTAAGCTCCGAACCGACAGATACAGTGCGTTAAGTATTTTCGAGTTCGGAACAGTTCGCCGATGGCTGCGTCTCGCAAAAAAAATGCCCGCGTACACAGACCGCGTGGGACCGCGGCACTACTCGCCCTCAGTCAAGTGGCGCTCGATAACGTAGCGCAAGGGGTTTGCGTCTACGATGCAGACAGCCGGGTGGTGCTTTTCAACCAGCGCTATCTCGACCTGTTCAATATGTCGGCGGATATCATCCGGCCCGGAATTAGCTATCGGAAAGTACTGGAACACAGCGCCGCTCTGGGCAATTTTGCACCAGAAATGGTCGAAGAACTGTGGCGCGCGCGTCTCGCCCTGCTCGCCGCTGGAAAGCCGTTCAGCACCGAACAGGAGCTACCGAACGGTGTGGTCATGGCGCTCGACTTGCGGCCCCTGCCAGACGGCGGCTGGCTCACCGTCTGCGACGACGTCACCCGCCGCGCCAAGCTGGAAACCGCTTTGCGGGTACAGACCGAACGCGTCGAGCACGCTGTCGCCCATATGTCCCACGGCCTCTCCATGTTCGGGACCGACGAGCGGCTCATCGTCTGCAACGAACAGTATCTGGGCGTCTACGGACTTGATCCCAACGTCGTCAAACCGGGCATTACACACCGTGAGGTGATCGAGCATTGGGTTTCCGGAGGAAATGCACCGGGGCTCTCGGCGGCAGAGCTCTATAGTAGACGAATGAGCGAAATCCGCAGCGGCGCAGACCGGATCGGATTTCTGACCCGCGCCGACGGTCGCGTGATCCAGGCGATTTCACGGCCGATGCCGGATGGCGGCTGGGTAAGCGCTTGCGAAGACGTCACAGAGCGGCTGCGCTCTGAAGACGCGCTCAAGCGGCAGAACCTCCTGCTCGACGCTGCGCTCGAGAACATGGCACACGGGCTCTGCGTTTACGACAAAGATATGCGGTTGCTGGTTTGCAACAGCAACTATCTCAATATCTATGGTCTGTCCCCGCACGAGGCGAGGCCGGGCACGCATCTGTCCGACTTAATCCGCGCGGTGATGCGGCACGGTGTCTATCCCTCCGATTTCGCCGTCGACCATCTGCTGGAAGACTTGCGCCAACGGCTTTCGGGAAAGAAGGACCTGGAGGTGCGGCGTCGTATGTCCGACGGGCGACTGCTTGCCGTGCGCTATCGCCCGCTGCACGACGGCAGCTTCGTCTGCACCTACGAAGACATAACCAACAGCGAGCGGGCGCTTGAGGAACTGAGCGAACAGTATCGCCGGTTCGACGCGGCGCTGAACAACATGTCACAAGGCCTATGCATGTTGGACAACAATCTACGCGTCATCGTGTGCAACAAACGCTATATCGAAATATACGGCCTGCCATCGGATCTGGTGAGACCAGGCATCTCCATGCGCGAGATCATGGAGCACAGCGTCGCAATCGGCAATCATCCCGGGACCACCGCACAGCGGCTCTACGATGACTATGTCGAAAAGCTCCGGGAAGGCGGACATACGCTCCATCGACATCTAGGTGACGGCCGCATCATCAAGCTCAATCACCGCCCAATGGAGCATGGCGGTTGGGTAATCACCTATGAGGATGTTACTGAGCACCACAAAGCTGAGGCACGCGTGGCACACATGGCGCAGCATGATGCGCTGACTGACCTGCCAAACCGAGTGTTGTTCCGAGAGAAGATGACCAACGGTCTCGATCAGGTTGCATCCCAAGGTGGGACGATGGCGGTGCTATGCCTCGACCTCGACAACTTCAAAACTGTCAATGATCGGCACGGCCACGCCGTAGGCGACAGGCTGCTGCGCTGGGTTGCTGCACGCTTGCAAGAATGCATCGGCGATAACGATACCGTCGCCCGCCTCGGCGGCGACGAATTCGCGATATTGCAACACGGGCCGCAGCCCCACTCCGCCCGAAAACTTGCCCGCCGTGTTATCGAGATCATCGGGCGACCGCCGCCACTAGAGAATCAGACTATCCATACCGGAGTGAGCGTTGGGATCGCGATCGCGCCCGATCATGGAGTTGAGGCAGACGACCTGATGAAGTGTGCCGACCTCGCGCTATATCAGGCGAAGGCGGAAGGGCGTGGCGCCTATGAGTTCTTCCGGCCTGAGATGGAAGCGCAGGCGCGGTCACGACATCTGCTGGAGACCGACTTGCGCGGCGCTCTCGGGGCTGGCGAGTTTCATTTGGCGTTTCAGCCGCAAATTCGCCTGGACACTGGCGAACTAACCGGCTTCGAGGCGTTGCTGCGTTGGAAAAGCGCGGAGCGCGGCGAGATCTCGCCTGTCGAATTCATCCCCATCGCCGAGGAGACCGGTCTTATCGTACCCATAGGCGAATGGGTGCTGCGCACGGCCTGCGCGACCGCAGCAAAATGGCCGAACTTCATCAAGGTCGCCGTGAACCTGTCTCCAGTGCAGTTCCGTGCCCGAGGGCTCGTGGCCATGGTTACCAGCGCGCTTGCATCCGCAGGCCTCGACCCGCAACGGCTCGAACTCGAAATCACCGAAACCGCCCTGATTGAAGACGATGAGGCAACGGTGGCCATGCTGCACCAGCTACGCACGCTCGGCGTCCGCGTGAGCTTAGACGATTTCGGCGTCGGGTACTCCTCGCTTGCGTACCTGCGGAAATTTCCTTTCGATACGATCAAGATTGATCGTTCCTTCGTCAGCACACTCGGCGATTGCCACGAGAGCAGAGCCATCGTTCGCACCATCGCGAGCCTCGGCGCAAACCTTGGGGCCGAGACGACGGCAGAAGGTGTCGAAACTGCAGAACAGCTTGAACTCGTGCGTCAAGCTGGATGCACGGCGGTGCAGGGGTTCTATTTCAGTCGTCCTTGTCCTGCCGCGGACGTGACTCGCATCATAGAACAACTGAATCCTATTCATCGGGTGGCCTGACGCAAAAGCTGCGGAATGGAAAAAAACCGCCCAGGCGCTCGAAACGTGGGCTTCCACACCAGCACGGCTAGTGAGATTAGTGCCGTGAATGTAAATCGGCGAGCCATTTGCTACCCAATCGGTATCCAATCTGGACCGCACCATGGCGCTCAAAATTGCTGGCGCTGCGAAGGACAATCGGTTGGACGCCGATAGGGGTCAAAGTTCGGAACCGAAACATGCGATAAGATTCTATGCTATTCCCTATCAGTCGCGAGACGCCGCATGCATACGAGCGGCGGCTTTGCGCCAAATGCAGCCGGTCGTGGGTATAAATAATACGCTCGGGATAGAGCGACGCGGAGGGCGGGACGGCGGAGCACCGCCCATGTCTGCACGTCCTGTCAACAGAGGCCGACAACCCTGGAACAAGGGATTGCTTATCGGCCAGAAGAAACCCCTTGAGCCGAAGCACGTCTGGTCTATTCGGGTACGCTTGGAGATCGCGCGATTAAGGCGCGACCTTGCGATCTTTAATCTGGCAATCGATAGCAAGCTTCGAGCGTGCGACCTGGTCAAGCTGCGAGTAGACGATATTTGTTCGGGGGCCAATGTCCGGCGCCGAGCGACAATCGTCCAAAAGAAGACAGGTCGACCTGTCCAGTTCGAGATCACGGACCAGTCGAGGAGTTCCGTTGAGGCTTGGCTACCAATACTTCGGGCTACCGGTTCCCGATATCTCTTCCCAAGTCGACTTCATGCGAGTCCTCATATATCTACCCGCCAATATGCCCGGCTGGTGCATCGCTGGGTCGAGAGCGTCGGCTTAGAGTCGGCCTCTTATGGCACGCACTCGATGCGGCACACGAAGGCCGCCCAGATCTATCGCAAGACCGGCAACCTGCGCGCTGTGCAACTCCTTCTGGGGCATACGAAGCTGGAGAGCACGGTCCGATATCTCGGGATTGAGGTCGATGACGCCTTAAATATCGCCGAGCAGATCGAACTCTAATCATCGACCACCGGCATCCGCCTGTGGTCGCTTTTGCTAGCAGGGTAGGCTTATCGTGACCGTTTCGGTTCTTATGAGCGAAACAGAGGGCCGGCGCGCCCGGCCCTCACTCCGCGTCACGGAGCTGCCCGTAGTACGGACGTACCTCCGGCGGTAGTCTCGGCTCAAACCCTTCGCTCAATCGTGTTCATCCGCGGGGACGCTGCGCCCTTCGCCCTTGCGGCTTGCGCGCGTCGGCGCTTTCGGGACGCCGCAACGGCGGCTCCGGGGATCAGACGTCGCACAGATTGTGGATCGCGAAGCTCAGCGGCCTGCGATGGAGGTGCGCGCTCACGCTGGCTATCAGGGACCGTCAGGCGCCGCCGGCTCCTCGACGTCTTTCGGGTTCCATGACCGCAACCGCCCGACGAACTTCGGCAGTCCGTGTCGCTCGGCCAGCGCCGTCAGATATTCGTCCCACGAAGGCGTGCTGTGTGTGAGGTTGGCGGCGGCCTCCCGCGTCACCGCTTCCAGCAGCGGTGGGTTGGCATCGAACAGGTCTGTCAGGAAGTCGTCCGGCGACCGGACCGTGACGCCAAGTGCGGCGAGCGCCGCGAAATCGAAGTCCTTCAGGTTGTTCGTCACCAGTACGCAGGGCGCGATCTCCGCCGCGGCGGAGGCGACGTGCCTGTCCTTCGGGTCCGTAACTCCGATTGCACGCTCTGGGTCGAAGCCAGCAACGAGCGCATCCGCAAACCACGTCCTGATCAGTGGAATGGTGCGGTCCGCCACACGATCGCGCGTCCGCGGCTCGATCGCGCCAAGCCATTCCTGTTCGATGCGTTCGCTCCATCGTGCATCGAACAACTCGTTTTGCGCCAACTGTAGCAGCAAGTTACGCAAGTGGTTCGAATACAGGACGTTGGCATCAAGAAGCGCTTTTACCGGGCCGGGCATAGTTCTCTTCAAGATCTTCCGTGTCGGCCGACAGGGCCGCCGCAAAGGACCTCCGCCTGTCCTCGAACTGCTTAAGCTTCGCGACGTCGGCCGCGCGTATCCGTCGGTGGGTGCCGACCTGCCGGAACGGAAGTCTCCCTGTATCCATGCGCTGATAGACGATAGGCCTGGAAACGCCGAGCAGTTCAGCGGCTCGCTCGGGCGAGACCTCGTCCTCGGGCTTGAAAACGAACGCCGTGCCGGACTCTGCCACAGCCGTCAGTAGGCTCTGCATCGCGCGCAACAGCGAGGCCGGCATTTCGGCCATCACCCTCTCGCCGTCCGCCTTCGTTAGGTACAGCCCGCCGTGCTCGAGCACGGAGGCGCGTTCCAGGAAGCTCGCACCCCTCCTGGCTTGTTCGCGATCGGGTTCTTCGACCTTCAGCTTCATCACGGCGTCGGTCACGGATGCCTCCATCTGAAATAATTGTATCATCTGTAATATGTGTAAGCGCCCTTTGCAAGCTATTATGCTGGCCAGCAAAGGCCGATAAGGCGCCTCTCGACCATTTTTGGGCGGCCCAGGGCCTCGGCGAGCGTCTTCGCCTCGCCCACGACGATTGCGAGGGAGCCGACGAGCGCGGCGGCGGTGTCGAGCCATGACGGGTCCAGCAGCCGGGCTCGGATCGGCTCCAGTGGCTTGATATCGAGAAGAAGGTGCAGCAATCGCTCGTCGCCGTCCGCGATAAGGCCAGGGCCGAGGCCGAAGAAGGGCTGAAGGCCAAGGTCTCTGAGAAGGAGGCTCAGATCGCTGCCATGCACCGCCAGATCGAGGAGCTTCGGCGCAAGGCCGGCTGGCTCGCCAAGCTGCGCGACGACCAGCGGATCGCCAAGGCCGAGGTGGCGCTGATCGTTTCGAACGTGTTGCCCAAGGGCGTCGAGGCCTTCGACCTCATCGACAATGTCTGGGTGTCGGAGCCCCGGTTCGCCGTTCCGCTGGCGATCGCCTTGCGGCAATCGTTGATCGACGTCGCCGGCAGCCGCCTCACCCAGGAAGGCCAGCAGACGAAAATGGAGATGGTCTATCAGTATCTGACCGGCCCTCGCTTCCGCCACCGCATCGACGCCATCGTCGAGAAGTTCACGGACATGCAGGCTGACCTCGACCGCGAACGCAAGACCATGATGCGGATGTGGGCCAAGCGCGAAGAGCAGCTCATTGGCGTGCTCGACTCCGCCGCCGGCCTCTACGGCGATCTCCAGGGCATCGCTGGGCGCGCCATGCCGGAGATCGAAAGCCTGGATTTGCTGATGATCGAGGAGGCAGCGCCGGCCGCGTAGACGGCGAACCAACCACATGCGCCTGCCGCATAGCTCGACGCGGGATCGCCAAGCATCAACACATCGGTCCACGGCTCTACACCATGAACGAAAGTAGCATGCCAAAAGTGACCCAGAAGTGCCCCAAGTCAAAAACCTCGGCTCTAACCGGAGATTTTACTATGCTAAGTGCTTGAAAAGCTTGGTGGGCGCACCAGGGCTCGAACCTGGGACCCGATGATTAAGAGTCATCTGCTCTACCAACTGAGCTATGCGCCCGGAACGTGGCCCCGGAAAGCCTTCGCAAGAGGGCGTCGTTTAGCAAAGCGATTCCCCGATGTCCAGCAAGCCATTGGGGTTTTCCCGGCCATCTCGGCGGCCCGAAAAGGCGCAAAAAGCCGCCGGAATCCGGCGGCTTTCCCTGTACTTTCGGGCTATCGGGTGCGCGGGCGGCTAGAGCCGGCCGCCTTCGTCCCGATCGCCATGATCCCGGCCCCGGTCGCCGCCCATCATGCCACGATGCCGCCAGCCCTCGAACCGGCTTTGCATATGGGTCAGGATGGCCAGGCGGTGCTTCTGGCCGTCGTCCAGCGTCTTGTAGAGCGGGTCGGCCGCGTCCGCGATCTTCTTCAGCGCCGCCGCCGAGGTCGCCATATTGTCGGCGCGCGCGCGCAGGCGCGCCACCGGATCGTCGGGCGTCTGCTGGTCGGCCTTGTCATCCGGCCTGGCGTTCATCCGTGCATTGGCGCGATCGGCGCGCAGCTTGGCGAAATCCCGCACCGCGGCCTCGACCGGCGGCCACAGCTTTTCCTGATCCGCGCTGAGCTTCAGCCCGGCGTGAACAGCGGCAATGCGCGCGTCGGTGAAAGCGGCCCGGTCCTCGGGGCTCATCCGCATGTGCTGCATGTGCTCGTGGAACCACGGACGCTGCGCATAGACCGCGGTCGAACCGGCGATGGCGAGCGCCGCGATGCCGGCAATGGCAAACTTGTTCATGTCAACCTCCTCTGAAGGTAACGCGAAGATGCCCGCGCCGCGGAACGCAATCAACTTACAGTTTGGAAAGAGTGCCCTGTCTTACCAAGATGTAATCTGCTGTTTCAAATCATTCCCAACAACCGAGGCAGCCACAGCGAGATCTCCGGGATGTAGGTGATCAGCCCGAGGAACACCAGCATCGCGCACAGCCACGGCAGCACCGCGACGGTAATTTCGCTGATGCCCATCTTGGCGATGCCGCTGGCGATATAGAGGTTCAGGCCCACCGGCGGATGGCACAGCCCCACCTCGGTATTGACGATCATGAGCACGCCGAGATGGACCGGATTGATGCCGATCTTGGTCGCGAGCGGAAACAGGATCGGCGCCATGATCAACAGGATCGATGACGGGTCCATGACGTTGCCGGCCGCCAGCAACAGGACGTTGACCACCAGCAGGAACATCCAGACGCTGAAATTCTTGTCGATGATCCAGGCCGCCATCTCCTGCGGGATCTGCTCGTGCGTCATCAGGAACGAGAACAGCACCGCATTGGTGATGATGTAGAGCAGCATCGAGCTCATGCTCGCCGCCTGCAACAGCACCTTACCGACCTCGAGGAATTTCAGCTCCTTGTAGACGAACACCGTGATGAAGAAGGCGTAGACCGCGGCGACCGCGGCGGCCTCCGTCGGCGTGAAGATGCCGCCATAAATGCCGCCGAGCACGATCACGATCAGCGCCAGGCCCCAGACGCTTTCCCGGAATGCGGTCCATTGCTGGCGCAGCGTCGCCCTCGGCATGCGCGGATAGCCTTTGCGCCAGGCGATGAACCAGGTCACCGCCGCCAGCATCGAAGCCAGCATGATGCCCGGCACGATGCCGGCCATGAACAGCGCGCCGATCGAGGTGTTGGTGGAGACGCCGTACAGCACCAGGATGATCGACGGCGGCACCAGGATGCCGAGCGCGCCGGAGGTCGAGATCACGCCGACGCCGAACCGGCGCGGATAGCCGTGCTCCACCATCGCGGGCATCATGATCGAGCCGATCGCCACCACGGTGGCGACGCTGGATCCCGAGATCGCCGCGAACATCGCGCAGGCGGCGACGCCGGCAAGGCCGAGCCCGCCGGGCAGATGGCCGACCAGCGAGACGGTAAAGGCGATCATGCGGCGCGCGACGCCGCCGCGGGTCAGGAAGGTGCCGGCCAGGATGAAGAACGGGATCGCCATGATGCCGAAATTGTCGAGGCCGGAAAACAGCTTCAGTCCGACGCTCTCGATCGGCACTTCGGTCATCGTGAACAGGAAGGTCAGCACGGTCAGGCCGAGCGAAATCGAGATCGGCATGCCCGTCAGCATCAGGGCGAACAGCAATCCGAAGATCAGGGCGGCGCTCATCACGCTTCTCCCAGCGCGATCGGCGCCGTTTCGCTGACTTCGAGGCCCTCGACATGGGTGACGTCATGATGCGGCAGTTCGCCGGTCCGGAAATAGGTCCATGACACCTGCAGGAACCGGAAGCACATCAGGTAGGAGCCGAGCGGGATGCAGGCATAGACGATCCAGCTCGGCAGCTCCAGATCGGGCGACACCTGGTCGGTGCTCATCAGTTCGAGCACGAATTTGCCGCCCATCGTACCGACGACGAAGGTGAACAGCGCGCCGCCGAGCAGGCCGAACAGAATGACACGCTTCTGCCAGCGCGCATTGAGCTGGTTGATCAGCACGTCGACGCCCACATGGATGCCGGTGCGCACGCCATAGGCCGCGCCGAACTTCGCCATCCAGATGAACATGTAGATGCACAGCTCCTGCGCCCAGGAGATGTGGATGCCGATCAGATAGGGATACAGAAACCGCACCCCGGTGCCGAACCGGTGCACGACGGAAACAAAAATCAGAAGCGTCGCCGCCGCCATCAGCGAGGCAATGATGATTTCCTCGAGCCGGTCAAGGATACGAAGCAGCACAGATGTCCCCCTTACAGCGCGGCCGGGAAATGCGGCCGATAGAACGCGCCCTATTAACGAAGCTCGTCATGCCCGGCCATAGCCGTCCGAAGGACGGCGTCGCTTCCGCTCGCCTATGTGCCGGGCATCCACGTCTTAGTGGCAAGAAAGGCGTGGATGGCCGGGACAAGCCCGGCCATGACGGATGAAAGAGTGTTCGCACCGGCACAGTTTGAGAAGCCCGCCATGATCGAGTTAGTGGCTGACCCCGCCGGTTACCTTGATGAACTCGTCGATCAGGGGCTGACCGACCCGGCTGGCGACGTCCTTGTAGACCGGCTCCATCGCCTTGCGCATGGCGGCATCCTGCTCCGGCGTCAGCGTGTCGACTTCGGTCTTGCCGGCCTTTCTGATTTCCGCGAGCGCGTCTTCGTTTTCCTTCGCCGACTGTCCGTTGCCGAAGGCGGTGGCTTCCGCCATGGCCTTTTCGAGCTGGGTGCGGATGTCGGCGGGCAGGCCGTCCCAGAACTTCTTGTTCACGACCACGATGTAGCCGATATAGCCGTGATTGGTCACGGTCGCGTATTTCTGCACCTCATGCATTTTCTGGGTATAGATGTTCGACCAGGTGTTCTCCTGGCCGTCGACCACGCCGGTCTGCAGCGCCTGGTAGACGTCGCTGAACGCCATCACCTGCGGGATCGCGCCGAGCGCGCGGAACTGCGCCTCCAGCACCTTCGAGGACTGGATGCGGAATTTCAGGCCCTTGTAATCCTCGGGCGTGATCAGCTTCTTGTTGGCCGACATCTGCTTGAAGCCGTTGTCCCAGTAGGCGAGACCGGTCATGCCCTTTGGTTCCAGCAGCTTGAGCAGCCTGGCGCCGAGCGGTCCGTCGGTCACCTTGCGCAAGGTGACGAGGTCGGGAAGGATATAGGGGAGATCGAACACCTCGAATTCCCGCACGCCGATCGGGCCGAACTTGGAGTTCGACGGCGCCAGCATCTGCACCGCGCCGAGCTGCAGCGCCTCCAGTTCTTCCTTGTCCTTGTAGAGCGTCGAGTTCGGGTAGACTTCGATCTTGACCTTGCCGTCGGTATATTTCTCCGCCAGTTCCTTGAACTTGTCGGCGGCCGCGCCCTTGGGCGTGTTCGACGCCACCACGTGGCTGAACTTGATGATGATCGGCGACTGCGCCGAAGCCGGTCCTGCAAACGCCAATGCCGCGACCGAGGCCGCCGCCATGATCAGTTTCCGCATGATTCCTCCCGGTGGTTCTTGGGGAACGCGCGCCGGCGCCGTTCCCGTCCTTGTATGCCAGCGGCACCAATACAGAGAAGCGGTGCGAAACGCCATTGCCCCTTTAGCAGGGGCGCTCGGGATTTTTGCTGCAATGCAAAAACGCGGCGCGGAGCGCCGCGTTCGACTTTTCCGATGCATTCAACCGTCATTCCGGGACGATGCGAAGCATCGAACCCGGAATCTCGAGATTCCGGGTTCGCATCTACGATGCGCCCCGGAATGACGGAGGCCCTCAGCCGGCCGCCACCGCGGGTACGTCGCGCTGGCGCTTCATCACGATCTTGTTGAGCGCGCCGAGATAGGCCTTGGCGGACGCCACCAGCGTATCCGGGTCGGACGCCTTGGAGGTCATCGAGCGGCCCTCATGGGCCAGCCGCACCGACACTTCGGCCTGCGCGTCGGTCCCCTCGGTGACGGCATGGACCTGGTAGAGCTCCAGCTTGGCCTCGTGCGGCACCAGCGCCTTGATGCAGTTGAACACCGCATCCACCGGGCCGTTGCCCTCGGCTTCCTCGATTTTGGTCTGGCCGTCGATATCGAGCTTCATGGTGGCGCGCTGCGGCCCGTGGGTGCCCGCGATCACCGTCAGCGAGGTCAGCTTGATGCGGTCATGCGCGGCGGCGATCTCCTGATCGACCAGCGCCTCGATGTCCTCGTCGTAGATGTCCTTCTTGCGGTCAGCCAGCGCCTTCATCCGCACGAAGGCGTCTTCCAGCTGGTTGGCGCCGAGCTTGTAGCCCATCTCCTCCAGCTTGTGGATGAAGGCGTGCCGGCCGGAATGCTTGCCCAGCACCAGCGACGATTTCTTCAGGCCGATCATCTCCGGGCGCATGATCTCGTAGGTCGACGCATCCTTCAGCACGCCGTCCTGATGGATGCCGCTCTCGTGGGCGAAGGCGTTGCGGCCGACGATCGCCTTGTTGTACTGCACCGGGAACGAGGTCGCGGCCGACACCAGTTTCGAGGCCCGGGTCAGCATGGTGGTGTCGATCTTGTTCCACCACGGAAACATGTCGTTGCGGACGTTGATCGCCATCACGACTTCTTCCAGCGCGGCATTGCCGGCCCGTTCGCCGATGCCGTTGACGGTGCATTCGATCTGGCGGGCGCCGCCGGCGATGCCGGCCAGCGAATTGGCCACCGCCATGCCGAGATCGTTATGGCAATGCACCGAGAACACCGCCTTGTCGGAGTTCGGCACCCGCTCGATCACGGTACGCATGAAGCGGGTGTATTCCTCCGGCGTGGTGTAGCCGACGGTGTCGGGGAGATTGACCGTGGTGGCGCCAGCCTTGATCACGGCCTCGACGATGCGGCAGAGATAGTCCATCTCGCTCCGGGTGGCGTCCTCGGCCGACCATTCGACGTCGTCGATCTGGTTGCGGGCGCGGGTGACGTTGGCGATCGACAGGTCGATCACCTGCTCCGGCGTCATGTTCAGCTTGACCCGCATGTGCAGCGGCGAGGTCGCGATCACGGTATGGACGCGGCCGCGCCTGGCGAATTTCACCGCTTCGGCGCAGCGGTCGATGTCCTTCGGATTGGCGCGCGACAGGCCGGCGATCACCGAATTCCTGGAGCGGCGGGCGATCTCGCTGACCGCCTGGAAATCGCCTTCCGAGGTGATGGGGAAACCGGCCTCGATGACGTCGACGCCCATGTCATCGAGCATTTCCGCGATCTCGAGCTTTTCCTCGAAGGTCATGGTGGCGCCGGGGCACTGTTCGCCGTCGCGCAGGGTGGTGTCGAATATAATGACGCGGTCCTTGTCGGACTTATTCACGGTGGTCATCTCGAAAATTCCTCTGAATGCTGCGCTGCTTGGAGCGCTGAAGGGGCCTGGTGATCTCGCGCAACCCCTGAGTGCCCAGGCGCCAGCGCCCAGACGGCCCTCAGGGGCAGATAAGAAGCAGCCCGCCGAGAAGCAGGGTGGGCAGGGACGCAGCCGGAATCGCCTCGGGAGCAGCCAAGGCCGCCTTCCCGTGAACTCCGTACTTACCGCTGCGAATCAGCATTGCCAGACCCTTTGGAAGCCCTATCCTCGGTCAAAACCGTTGACGGTTGGTTAGCCCAGGACGCGCTCCGCTGTCGTTCTAAACGAGAAATGCCCGAAACCGCAATGCCAAAAGATGGTCAGATGGACTGACCTAATAGCAGGCCCGCCCTCCCCCCGTCCCTGCAAGCCCCTGCAAACGCAACGACGCGCCCCGCGGCGCGAAGCGTCCGGGCTATGCCAAATTCTTCCGCCCAAGGAGGGCGTGGGGAATGCCGGGCGCCCAGTGCACCCGCAGCCTCGTGTGCGAAAGTGGTGGTTGGAATGCACACGAGTATTCACAGCGAGTTCACCGGACAACGCCCGGCATCCCCACGCAATGGTTTACGGCTTATACCGCGCTCTCCCTGGTGACCGGGCTTTCTTGCCACCATCACCGGCGGATTACTCCACCGGCTTGACACCAGCATCGGGGTGCCAGGACCACACGGTTTTGCCGTCCGCATCCGCGCCGTTCGTCAAAAGCGCGTCCGCGTCCACCGCATCCCGCCCCACGTTCGTGACGATCGCGAGCGCCCCTCCGACGGAGCGGGACGGCGAGACTTCTACACTGATTTGCGGATTCGGAAAATCAGAATATTTTTTCAAAGGGGGCTAGACAGGAAATCGCGACACCGACTGATTTGCCCGTCGGGTCGACGACCGATGCTGTGACGTGCTCAACGTTCGCTCTTTTGCGCCGCAGCGTCAGGATGAACTGGTTGAGGAACTCGATCAATTACCGAGGTAGAGCAACCGACAGTTTTCAGAACTCGAACGCGACGCCTATCCGGCGTTCCTTCCGCCAGACAATACGGCATTGCCGAGCGGAGCTATCGGCCTCGACGATCAGGACGAACTCGTTTGGGATTCCGACCGGACTGGTGACATCGAGCGCCGCACCTGTGTCCGAAAGGTTACGAATAGTGCAAGAAATACTCGCGCCGCCGAACGAAATCATTCCGGCCTTCAGTACCCGATGCCTCGGTGCTTTGCGTCCCTCATCCACGGCTTTCACCCCATATGAGAAAATGTCGCAGCGACGGTTCACCCTGATTTAATGCTTCCGGCGCAATATTCCATCATGAAAAGGCTCATTCGCGCATTTCTGGCCGACGAGACCGGGGCTACAGCTATAGAGTACGGGCTGATTGCTGCCGGCATCAGCCTCGCGATCATCGCCGTCATCAATGGCCTTGGCACCAAACTCAACACCAAGTTTACTTCGGTAAATTCCTCGCTGAAGTAGTTCTGGCCGCGGTAAATCCCCGCTTCGATAAACGGCCGCCGCTGTGTTCTGAAAAGCACCGCGGCGGCTTTGGTTTGAGAAGGATGACGGATCGACAGCCACATGAGCTCCGCTTCTCCCGAGCTAGCTTATAATTCAGAAACGTTCAGGAATGCTTCCACGCCCTCTGAAGTACCCGTCTTAAGACGGCAGCAATCGGATCAAGCGGCGGCGACCTCGCCGTCGATATCGCTTTCCTTGACGGTGCGGTTGCGACCCAATCGTTTCGCTTGATAGAGTGCACGGTCACACCGTTCGATCATCGCCTCTGCAGATTCCGCCAACCGGAATTGCGCGACACCGATTGAAACAGTGACGCTTGCTATCTCCTGGCCGGTGGCGCGCCGCGTCAAGCGAGCTTCCGAGATTCGGCGACGAATCCGCTCGGCGACCTCTCCGCAAACATCAAGATTGGCACCAGGAAGCACCGCGATCAGCTCTTCCCCGCCGTAGCGAGCCGCAAGATCGACATCGCGAACGCTGTCCTGCAAAACCTTGGCCGCCAGCCGAAGCACCTGATCTCCGACCTGATGACCGTAGCTGTCGTTGAATTTCTTGAAATGATCGATATCGATCATCAGGATGCTAAGCGGCTCCCCGGTCTCCATCGCTGCAATCTGGGCGGAACGGAAGAACTCCTCCAGTGAGCGTCGGTTGGCCAGGCCAGTCAGCGCGTCGGTATTCGATCGCTGTTCGGCCACTTTGAGCGAATCGCGGATTTTGTCCAATTCTTGCGAGGTTTCGAGGAAGTTCGTTTCCAGAGCTGAAGCCCGCGCGGTCGCCTTGCTCAGCTCAGCCACGAGCTTCTCGATGATCGGCCTCGGATCGCTGGTACCCTGAACTTGCGAAGAGACCTCGTCGAGCGCCGCGATCTGCGTACGGTTGTCGGAGATGGCCGTCGCGAGGAACTGCTTGGCGCCGGCTATCACGCCACGCAACTGTTCGGGAAAATCACCTGTGGTGCTCGGACCAGCCTCTGCTCCGATATAGGTCACATAGAGTTCGTGATTGATCGAAGCGTCGAATTTGCGTTTGTTACCGACCAGAATATCGATGGTCTTTCTCAACGCCGGCGACGCACCCATCGCGTAGTTGAACCATACGGAAAAGTTATTCGGGGTCGGCGGCACGGCGTTCTGCGACATGGATCGGCCCGCCCGATCCGCGATAGTTGTCGCGTAGTCGAAATCGACCTCTTCGAATGCTGTGCTCATGGCATTTCACCAACGCCTTTCGAAACCGGAACCAGACGCACGATGCAAATTCGACCCCCGAACTCGCACCGATGATTTACTAACATGTCTGCCTGATTGGTTCGTGGACGATTAACCTATTGCCCGTCAGGCTGACCCTGACACTGAAACGCCTCGTTAATCACATGCCGGAAGCTTCGGGGATGACCATCAAAGGTCGGCAAACCAGCCTTGCGCCGACGCGTAGCGCACCAGTTCGGCGCGTGTCCTGAGGCCGAGTTTCTCGATACCACGGGCCTTGAACGTCTCGACCGACTTTACCCCGACGCCAAGTTGGCGCGAGACCTCCTTGTTGGCAAATCCCAACGCGACGAGCCTTAGAACCTCCGTCTCGCGATCCGTCAGACCGGACGCCTTGAAGTCGCGCTGTGATCCCGGGCCGCGCCTGGGGTTGGCGCAAAACATGCGATTGGCGATGGCAGGATCGACATAGAGGCCGCCGGTGAAAACCGCGCGAATGGCCGGGACCAGATTCTCTGCCGCGGACCTCTTGAGGACGTATCCCCGCACACCGGCAGCCAGCGCCTGCTTCGCATAGGCCTGCTCCTCATGCGAGGTCAGGATCAAAATGC
>Ga0302140_10005572_pt1 | contig 15874 bp, 8 predicted proteins | sample I_Bog_E1_1_FD_202095 | JGI IMG/M metagenome (GOLD analysis project Ga0302140, IMG submission 202095) | Peat permafrost microbial communities from Stordalen Mire near Abisko, Sweden - I_Bog_E1_1 | ecosystem: Environmental > Terrestrial > Soil > Wetlands > Peat | place: Sweden: Abisko, Stordalen...
AAGGGGCAGTTCTGGCGCATCCGGAATCGGATCAACCCGGATAAACCCAAAACGGCTGTGATCAAAGATGCAAAGGGCAGGCTTTGCATGTATGAATGAAGCAGCAAGAAAAATTTGTATCAAGGTAATTAATCGCAGGGTATTAGTAACTATGTCCATTACACCTTTGTGTTATTTATGATTCTCAAGGATTTAAGCAGGAGCGATGCATCCGGGACTGTCGCTTTACGAGTCTTATAGGACTTCGGAGCAGAGAGCAGGCTTCGAACCAGAGTTGCTCCGGCTCGGCTTGCGGTTGACAAGAAGGAACTCAGATTAAGCAGATTTTCGTTTTGGTGCGGACCTGGTGGGCTTCACCAATCCAATGCCCTTGCGTCGCGGAAGCTTTTCACTGACTACCGGTTTCTTCGCAAGGCCAGCGCGGTCGCTGCCGAGGCTTTTACGAAGGGCGTCCATGAGATTGACGACGTTGCCTGTGCGCTTCAGAGGCGCTTCGTCTTTTGGTATTGGCAGGTGTTTGATTTTGGCATCGACAAGTTCTTTGACCGCAACCTCGTATCCGTCCACGAACTTGCTCAAATCAAATTTCGCCGATCGCTTCTTTATCAGGGACTCCGCCAATTCCAGTTCGTCTTTCAGGACCTGCGGTTCCTTGATATCACGAAAGTAGTCATTCTGATTGCGCAATTCAGTCTGGTAGCGAAGTGTATAGGCCATCATTCCCCGCTCTTCGGCGGCAGCAATTGCGACGATATTTTCCCGGCCGGCAAATGCGACCTTGCCGACAGCTATTCTTCCTGTATTGATAAGGGCCTGGCGAACCACCGCAAAAGCTTCTGCCTCCGCGTCGCTCTCGGGAGTCACAAAATAGGGTTTCTCTACATACGCGGGATTGAGTTCGCTCTTTTCGATGAACTGATTGACGGCGATGACGTGCTTTGAAGGAATCCGCAACTCCTCAAGCTCACTCGGTTCGATGATCACATACTTCCCTTTGCTGTATTCGTATCCCTTAACGATTTCATCCTTCTGCACAACCTCGGCGACCCCGTTACTCTGTTGGTCGATGTCGCTCTGAAGTACCTTCTGGTGCCGCACGCGCTCGCCGGTGCCGCGGCTGATCTGGTGAAAACTTATCTGGCTCTTGCTCTCCGTTGCCACATAGAAGCTGACTCCGAAGGAAACAAGCGATATTTGAATCTGACCTGACCAATACGGACGCGCCACTTTTCACCCCTATTTTGTCATTTGATTCCTGAAGACGCTGTGAAGATGTCCAATGGAATGATGTTCGCGTGAACCTGAAGGACGCGGTTTCCGGCTCAGAATCTCTGGATTCGCAAAAGCCGACTGCGAGGCCGCGGGCGTGCTCGGCTTCGACGATCCGCAGGGGAGGGCGGCGGAGAAACAGCTTGAGGCGAATGCGCTGTCTTACTCGCATACCGCCTCAAGGTGCAGACTGGTGTGTCAGACTTGCGGTTCAAGTCAGAAACGCTCTAACTGCCTAGATCAAGATTTGCCTGCTCAGCGCCCACCCCTACTCGCTGATGAGATGAGGTGCGGACTCTGGCCGGATTCATTTGGCTTCCGCCGTCTATTGCTTCCTCGGCTGAACAGCCATTGCCTGGGCCGGCCTGACGGCGGGTTGGGGGGGCCTATGCAGGGAGATCGGCTCAGCGGAATCTGCGGCAGCGAGCCGCGTGTGCCGAGCCGATGATTTCATGGCCGTGTTGAATCGGTCGGTCACGTCGGTAAGTCTCTGCGCCTCATAACCGCGCCGCTTGGCTACGATCTTGTAGTCGAAAGTCAGAGAAGACGTTCCGCCGCCGGACTCGCGCACTTCGAAGCTGGCCAGCGACACATTAATTACATACAGGCCTTTGGAGTCGGCCCGTGGTGTGATGAAGACGTGGTAGTCGGCTGACTCGCTGATCGTTTCCGCAAAGGCTGGATCGATCTTCACCACGGCCACACCGCGCTCCATTGTGCCGGTGCCGTAGTCCTCCATCCAGTTCTCCGCAGACTGGGTGGCGTAAGTTTCCACCTTACGTGCGCCACCTCCGGTAGACACGATTGACTTCACTTGCCCGGTGCATGAAAGGTCGCCGTCGCCGCCGATTCCGCATGTGCCTGTACGAGTGGACGCCATGAAGGACTTGAAAAGGGTGCCACTACCGTTGCCATCAAGATTGAAGGCAAAGACCGTCGAGCTTGAACTGTTGTTTACGAAGAAGCCGGCCGCGTTGTCGTCGGCAGTGCCGACAACTGCTGCGTTTACATTCGCGCTCGCCCCGCCGTGGGTGTCGCCCCACACGCCGGCTGACTCCCCTTGATAAAGGTCCGCCGTGGCACTGCTGCCATAGCTCGTACCTAAAACGCCGGTGGCCAGAGCTCCCCAGCCCTGTACACCAATCGATACAGGCGTGCCACTGGTATTTGCACCATCGGCTTCTCCATAGACTCCAATCGAGCCGTTGCTATATGCGAAGCCGGCTACTCCATTCGAGGAGGTCGCCGACGCATTTGCCACTCCGATGACCGCGTTTGACGAGGCCGCAGATGTCTGTCCCGACACCCCGGCTCCCGTGGATGAGGAAGTGACTCCACTTACCCCGACCAATCCGTTGCCCTGCACGCCGATGCCCGTGGAGGAGTTGCCCGCGATGCCGGTCCCCCCATCGGATGAGATACCCGAAATACCAATCCCAGCACCTAGGTTTCTTGCGTAGACTGCGGCGTAATCTGTGCTGTTGTTGAAGAACGTCCCGCCGTCCGCGTTGTCCGCCGTGCCGATGACTCCGGCTGCGTAGGCATTGTTGGGATTCCCCGTCGTGTCGCCCCAAACGCCGGCAACCTGGTCGGCCTTTTCGGTCGCATAGGTCGCGCTGTTGGCGAGATTATTTTGGCCCAGCACGCCTGCATAGCCATTTTGCGGCGCTTCGGAGATGCCCAGCAGACCAACCCCGGTGTCCGTGAGTCCAAAGACGCCCGTGGCGCCTGCCCCACCGGTGCCAAGAATTGCGGGAACAGCCAGGGCCCCGCCCGTGAGCTTGCTTGCCTCGAGCGATCCCGTAAAGTCATTGTTGGAAGCGCTCAATTGTGCGTATTTGGCATTGAACGTGGTTTCGAGCGTCGGCGTGATGTCGGCGGAGAGCTTGGTCTCGTTGATTGCCAGCGCCACCGAACCCGACGTGCCGCTGCCCGCCAGTGGGCTTGTAGTGGTGATACCGGTGATGGTGCCCGCACCTGTTCCGGGGAATGTTTGCCCGGGGGCAAAGGTCAATAAGCCGCTGCTGTTGATGGAGAGGCCGGTTGCGGCGAACGATCCGCCTTCCCCGTAGTCCAAGCTGAGCAGGCTAGTGGGATTGGATGTGTTGCTGTTCACCGGAGACGCCTGCCAGTAGAAATTCTGCTGAACCGGGGCGTTGGTACTGCTGTTCCAGGCTGAGGAAGACTCCACCAGGTAGGAATTGCCAGCTGAAGTCGCGGTAGCCGTAGCCGACGGGTCGACTTGAATCTGGCTCTTCGCCGAAAGTGGGCCGCCTGCAGCAACGCCTTCCGCAACAAGTAGAGATCCCTGCACGGAGGTTTGGCCCAGCGTAGCAAAGCCGGTGTTTGCCAGGGTACCTGTGATGTTGACATTGCCGGTGATGGTCTGGTTGCCGGTAAAGGTGTTGGCTGCGTCCAGTTGCGCATAGAAGCTGTTCAGCGAGGTTTCAAGCGCTGAAGTATTCAACCCCAGGGTGACCGCTCCCGACGTGATGGTCGCCGTCACGGGGCTGGTTCCGGTCACGCTGGCGATGGTTCCGGGAAACGTCTGTGCGGGCGCGAAGTCGATTACGCCTGTCTGCGCGATGGACAGAATCGTTGGCGTTGCGGCTCCGGCGCCATTCTGAAACTGGAAATTGAGGCTGCTGGTTGGATTGGCGCTGTTGTTACCTGAATCGATGGCGTAGATTCTCCACGTATGAGTAACTGGCGCCTTGGTTGTTGTGGACCAGGCACTGTCGCTGAAGTCCAATAGCTGCGAACGGTATCCGGCGGATGCGGTTGCAGTGCTCTCCGCGGGCAACATCGTCGTTCCACGAAACGTTGCAGTACCGCCCACGTCCAACGTTGCGCCTGGGGTGGCTTCATTGATTCCGATATCTGTGCCGACCTGCGTGATCTCCGAGTTGCCTTGGGTGAGGGTCCCGGTCCATAGCGGAATGGCGCCGTCGGTGCCTGAGCCGGTGACGGTGCCTGAAGTGAGAGGCGAAATCGCCGGAGCCGCTGCGGGTTGCTGCCCGGACGATTGAGCCTGTTGGGACAGCTGGGCTAGCTGCGCAAGCTGATTTTGAGTCACAAAATCCGAGGCGGCGTGACCGGCCAGCAACTCGGCATCGGCTGACTTCATCGCGTAGGGAACGCTGGAAAGCAGCACGCGGTCTTGCTCGGGGCCACGTTCAACACTAACCCCTAGCCAACGAGCCGCGCCACCGGCAAACACGGTCTGCGGCAAGCCGCCGGAGTTCGCGCTGCCAAGAAGCAAAGAGTACGAGCCATCTTCGCCAATCGTCACACGCTGCGTCTCCGTCCATAGCGGATCGCCGCCCTGCTCAACCGCATAAATGCGGAAGACAGCCTCCACGGTGTCACCGGCGCGCGTGGCCAGCTTGCCCGCATAACGCACCAGCTGCGGAATGACCGGGGCCGTCGACAGCTCCGCGCCCGGCACGGCTGCCTCGACGCTGTTCTGCGCGTGCGCAGGCACACTCGTTGCGAGGGGAATCAAAATCAATGAAGCGGTCAAGACGAAGCGCAACCGCAGGTCTATGAATACTGAATTTCTGGATGCTTGCATGAGACTCTCTCCTTTTCTCACCTGCCCCATTCGAATCGCTCGATCGGAGCGGGCGCGGGGGTTGGAAGGTTTATGTCTTGTCAGAATCGGTCGCCTTGGGGCGGATCATCCCGTCCAATTGTGTGGGCTCGCTGTTCGGTCCAGCTCGTTCCCATGCCTGCTCCGCCGCACCGGCTTCTGGACGCCCCTTCACCAGCAAAGTGACAGTCTCCCGCTCGATCGTGATCTCAATCCGGCGATGCACTCTGGGCTCCATGCAAGCTTCGGAATCCGCTGTGGTATCTTCTTTTTGCGCAGCTTGTTTCACCGGCAACGCTCGACGGGGAAAGATTTTCATGCCCACTCCTGGAGGTCCTGGGATTCTGGCGCTGCACTCATCTGCTTGATCTCCACTAGAGCGCAACCGGGAATCTCACGTCTTGAATCGGTCGGAAAACATTTCTGAAAACTTGCGAAAAAATGTGAAAATCACCTATGTCATTGACAGCAAGTTGGATTTACCGATTCGACGAGTTTGAGCTGGACCCAACCAGCCGCACATTTTCGCGCAAAGGCGCGCAGATTCCGCTTTACCCCAAGGCATTTGAGATTCTGATTTACCTTGCATCGAACCCGGGCCGCGTCGTCACCAAGGAAGAGATCTTCCAGGCGGTATGGCCGGAGTCTTTCGTGGAAGAAGGCAATCTGGCGCGCCAGGTCTCGTCGTTGCGCAGGGCGCTCGGAGACAGATCAGCGTGCATCGTTACCATTCCCGGCCGCGGCTATCAGTTCACCGCATTGGTGCAAAGTGGGCTTCCAAAGGGCAGTCCAACAGAAGACCGGACAGAAGACGTCCTGGTCCAGCATGTGCGGGAGCGCACACATGTGTTGATCGAAGAGTCATTTCCGGCGCTCGAAGCTTTGCCAAAGCGAAAGGTTCGTCGGGGTATTGGCTCAGTGCTTCTGAGCGGAAAGGGGCGGTGGGTGACCATCGGAGTCGCTGCCGCGGTTCTGCTCGGAGTTTGCGGCTGGTTTGGATGGAGTCGGCTTCATCCAAAAGCAGAGGGTCACGTGCGGTTGGTAATTGCCGACCTCGAGAACTCAACCGGCGACGCAACGTTTGATCGTACGCTGAATAAGGTGGTGCAGATTGACCTGCTGCAGTCGCCTTTTTTTACGGTGATCGGCGAAGGGCGGTTGCGGCACGCGCTTCAACTGATGGGCCACAAAGCAGACGCGCCGATTAGCGGAGAAGATGTGCGCGAGGCCTGCCAGCGGCTAAATGCGCAGGTGTACCTGACTCCGGCCATCGCGGCTATCGGAAACCGGTACCTGGTGACGATGAGCGCCAACACTTGCAGCGACGGCAATCTGGTTGCGGCTCGCAAGGAAGACGCGGACTCCAAGGAAGGAGTTCTTCGCGCGATTGAAGGGGTGACCGACCGTATCCGCAAGGATGTGGGTGAGTCTCGCGCTTCGTTGAACCATTTCGACAAGAAGCTTTTCCTGGAGCGCACCTCGTCGCTCGAAGCTCTGAAGGCCTACTCGCAGGCTACCGATCTGATCAATTCCGGCAAGGCCGAGGACGCGGAAAGGCTGTACAAGCATGCGATCGAGCTCGATCCTAATTTCGCTGTCGCGTATTCAGATCTTTCTTCGTCGTACTTCAATCTTGGAGATAAAGTCCACGACCGAGAGTACATTTCGAAGGCTTATGCGATGCGGGACACTGTGGGCGAGCGGCAGCAGTTTCAGATTGCCTATCGTTATCACCAGAGCGTCACGGGCGATGTGCCAGCCATGAAGAACACACTTGAACTTTGGCTGGCAACGTATCCGCAGGACACGACTGCGATGGCCAATTTGACCAACTTCTATAACTGGATCGGCCAGTATCAGCAGTCGGGGGATGTGGCTGCGCGCCTGATTCAGCAGGACAGAGCGAACGGGGCCTGGAACGGAATCTTCTACGAGATTGCCATGCGGACATTCAAGCATCTGGGCCAATACGACAAGGCGCTCGAACTCTACAACACCGCGGTCGAGCACAAGATCGATTCGCCTGCCTGTCATGGCCTCGCCTTGCAGATTGCAGCCTTGCGCCACGATCAAAAGGAGGTTGACCGGCAGATCGCCTTGGCGCGCGGTACGAACTCCGAGGCGTCGATCCAGCAGCAGGCGGCGATGGCGGCGCTCGCCGATGGCCGCGCCCGCGACTCCGAAAAGCTGTTCACGGAAGCCGCGACGGCGGCCAAGCGAGACCACGAAGAGGCGGACATGTCCGTCATCGATGCTTACCGGCCGCGTATCCTGGCCGAGATGGGCTTGACCGCGCGGGCCAGAGAGCTGGCCGAGGCGTTCGCTGGTGACGATGCTTTTCTGGACCGGCTTTACGCAATGGCCGAGTTGAGCGATCCGGTGGCCGCGAGGACGACAGCCATTGCCCGCGATAAAGATTCTCCGCAAGACACGCTGATGAATGCGGAGTATGCTCCCGCAGTTCTGGCTGCGCTGGCTCTGCGCGCTGGAAAGCCCGCCGATGCTGTGGAAATGCTGCGTGCCGCCGAGCCCTATGAGCTTCGCGACCCAACGGTCGCTTATCAGCGCGGACAGGCATTTCTGGCGGCGGGAAAGTCCACTGAAGCTGAGGCCGAATTTCGGAAGCTCATCGACAATCCTGGCATCGATGACCCGATGACATCGCTGCACGCGCTGGCTCATCTGAATCTCGCCCGTGCCCTGAAACAGCAAAACAAGTCTATCGAATCAAGAGCTGAGTATGCCGGCTTTCTCGATATATGGAATTCCGCCGACGCGGATTTGCCTCCCTTGAAACAAGCGCGAACCGAGATGGCTCAGTTGCCAAAGCGATAGGCTGCGTGAAAATTCTGACGCAGTTGATATGCCCCCAAGTTCGTCCAATTTGGAATACGACTTGGACGAAATGCAGGGTACGGATGTTGATGCTTCAGATGTCGACTATTAACTTGCTAGAAGTCGCCTCTTGCAACAGTCGCCGGCGCCTTTGAGATGGTCATCGTGGCTTTGGCAGTGCCCTGGTAGTTTGGGTCGACGATAGTTCCTCCAACCAGGTAACTGCCCACCTCCGTTGGCGCTGTGGTGCTGCCGTTGTAGGTGAGGTGGACTTCCAGGCCGGCCGGCACCGTTGTTGCTGTTGCCGACAGAGGGGAACCCGTGTAGGTCTGAGTCAAGCCACCAAGCGTAACGGTTGCCGCACCCTTGGCGATGGTAAATGTGCCGGTTGCGGAGCCGTGGTGGTTTGGATCGCCGATGGTTCCTACGACCGTGTAGGTGCCTACCGCGGATGGCGCTGTCGCACTACCGTTATAGGTGAATTTCACTTTGAGCCGGGCGGGGCTGGTTGTGGCTGATGCAGCCTTCTCTGTGCCGTCGTAACTATGCCACAAGTTCGTCAAGGTTACAGTCGCCGGTGCCTGGCCGATCACCAAGGTGCCAGTGGCTGTGCCCTGATAGTTTGGATCGCTGATGATTCCAACTACCGTGTAGCTGCCAGCTACTGTAGGAGGAGCTCCCGTTGGTCCCCAGTTGACGCCACCAACACCGGTATAGAAAATCTCCACTTTCAATCCGCTCGGCTTCGTCGTTGCAGTGGCGGCAAGAAGAGTGCCGGTGTATGTCTGCGACAGACTGCCGAGCTTCACTGTCGCTGTCGCTTTGCTGATCACAAGCGCGCCGGTGGCTGTTGTGCTCTCGTAATTGGGATCGTCGATGGTTCCGACAACCGTGTAGCTGCCAGGGGCCGTCGGCGCTGTCGAACTGCCATTGTAGGTGAAGGTGACTTTGAGACCGCTTGGCTTTGTGGTGGCAGTTGCCGGCAGAGACGAACCGGTATAAGTCTGCGCAAGATTGCCAAGTGTTACAGTTGCGGTCGCCTTCGAGATGGTCATCGTGGCTTTGGCTGTGCCCTGGTAGGTTGGATCGATGATGGTTCCTCCGACCAGGTAACTGCCCGCCGCTGTGGGTGGCGTCGTGCTGCCGTCGTAGGTGAGGTGAACTTCCAGGCCGGCTGGCATCGTTGTCGCTGTTGCCGACAAAGGAGATCCCGTGTAAGTCTTCGTCAGGCCGCCAAGCGTAACCTTCGCTACGCCCTTGTCGATGGATAATGTGCCGGTCGCGGATCCATGGTGGTTTGGATCGCCGATGGTTCCCACGACCGTGTAGGTGCCTACCGCGGATGGCGCCGTGGTGCCGCCGTTATAGGTGAACACCACCTTGAGCCCGGCAGGTGCCGTCGTGGCCGACGCTTCCTTGGCTGTGCCGTCATAGCTATGCCATAGGTTGGTCAAAGTCACAGTCGCCGGAGCCTGGCTAATCACGAGGGTACCGTTGGCGGTACCGGCATACGCCGCCTCGCTGATACTGGCGGATACAGCATAGGTTCCAGCCGCAGTTGGAGGGGCGCCCGTCGGGCCCCACAAGGCGCCACCGACACCGGTATAGAAGACCTTCACGTTCAATCCACTCGGCGTCGTGGTGGCAGTAACTGCGAGGGGAGAGCCGGTGTATTCCTGCGACAGGTCTCCCAGCGTGACCGTTGCCGAAGTCAAGAGGCCGTAAACAGCGATTTGGCCAGAATCGGTTGCTACATAGACTTTGCCGTTTGCAATCGTCGGAGCCACGAATTTCGCGTAATTCCCATAGCTGTCTCGCGATGGGTTCTGTGTCGAACTCCATAACTGATTGGCCAGGTTGGTGGCATCGAATGCGTACAGTTCCCCGCCTACGGTTGTACTGAATGGATCGCTTGCCGGAGTGGTTGCCCAGACGATCGCGGTACCGGGCTCTGTTCCGTTGGAGGAAACGGACACCGAACCAGCAGTCACTCCAGGGGGGCTCGAATAGGCGCTCTGCGAAGACGGGGAGGTGTTGAACAGGCCTCCGCTAAATTGAAATGCCTGCAGCGGTTCCTGTATTCCCCATACATACATTGTGTTGTTGAAAAAAGCGGGAGAACCCCACAATCCCTGTTCAGCCAGAAATTCCTGGACGACTTGATCTCCGGAAGTATTCAGGCCGCCCATGTTCGTGGTGTCCACAACGTATATGAGTCCTTGCTTGCCTCCGCCAACAATATAGCTGGTGCCGGGAATGGCGAAAGCACCACCAGCACCCAAATCGACATCGTTTGCGTTCATCCAGTCATAGGAGTAGGGCTTGAAGTAGTCTGTCGCCGTCAAAGAGTTACCGTTGGGAACGAGTTTTAAAAAACTCTCGCCGTAATCGTCGGAGAGATTCTCCCAGGATTCGTTACTATTGGCAGTGATCAGGTAAAGATTGTTTGAAGAATCGGCTACGAGTCCCTGACCTCCCATCCAAATCGCACCCATGTCGCTATTGGGTGTTGTGTTGAACACCTGGACCTTCAGCAAAGTGCTCGCATCGTATCCTAATACCCATCCGTGGAAAGGAGCGATGTCTTCGTGGGAGCCAAACGCCAGATACACGATTCCATTGACAAGCGTCACAGCGGCTCGTTGGAGTTGCATCGCTGCGGCGAAAGTGACGATTCCACCGCTACTCGAATCTGGACTCGTACCGGGGCAGGACGCTGCAATCTCTACAGGACTGCCTGACTTTTCCTTGCCAGTGGTAATGTCCAGGGCATGCAGGCGATAAATCTGTTGGCCATTTTCGTAAGTCTTGGGAACAACGTATAGAGTGCCACTTACCGGATCGATCGCCGGAGTGCTGATAATGCCGACTTCGATCTGGATAACTTGCGTCGGAATCAGGGAGCTTGGAACTGGTGTCCCGAGAGATATCTGCCAATAGAGTTTCCCCGAATCCGCATCAAATGCATACACGCTATCGTGTGCAGTCGCGACATAAAGAATGTTGTGCATTCCTTGACCCGGTATTGTAACGTCCGGAACATACAGCGGCTGCGCATAGACAAACCCGTCGATCTGCAATGCAAACTTCATGCCAAATGTATTCGCGTTGACGTTGCTCGTCGTGAGGATTGTCTCTTTCGGATTTGCGCCGGATCTGTTGAGATCGTTATGCTGTGTCAGTACGCTGACTGTTTGGCTCTCTGCTTGTTGCAACAGGGCGATTAACAATGTACAGCTTGCAAGGGCCGCAGTTCGACGCGCGATTGAAGCCAGGCGATGGAAGAAGTGACCCCTCATACTCATGGTGCTTGCAATCTAGCATCGAGTGGAGCGTATTTCAAGCTCAATTGAATGCGTCAAGGTCGAGGAAATCTGATTTCTAACATCTTCTTCGCATGACTGAGTTAGGCCATTCTCCGATTATCAATAGCGGCAACGAACATAGTTTGATTGGTCACATGCACACGCTTATGCGAAGGTCTGATTCCGAGTCTCGCGCAAAGAGTTTCGAAATATCTGATCAAGGCAGCGTATACCAGGCTACTGCCAAAGCAATCGAAGTAAGGCCCCCATGCGGAGGCTCGCTCGGAACCGATCTTATCCTTGTTGTCTTTGCTTTTGGGGTTGCCAAGTTATCAGGGTATTCGGACCATCGGTTGAACAGCTTTGAAATCTCAAAGCAGTCATTAGAGGTTTGCCGGGTTCTCGAAAAAAGGCGAATTAAATGCGTGTCATCTGCTCCGAAAGGAAGGAGGGGGTTCTCGTGCGAAACTACTTATGCGCTCTTCGAACGGCAATGGAGGAAGAAATGATCAAGCACTCGTTGATGGTGGGAGCAGCCATTCTTTGCCTTTCCGGGACTGGCTTAACGCAGTCGCCTCCGCCGCCTGCGCCAGGGTTTCGTCTGGTCTTCTCGGACGATTTTAAAAACCTCGATCTGAGCCCGGACGGACACGGTGCTCACAAATGGTATGAGGGTGTATGGTTCAGCCATCACCACGCGCCGCTGGAAAACATTAAACGAACCGCCGACGGCCTCGAACTGACCTGGACGCGCGGGCAGGAACAACCCGACACCAGCATATCCACATTCGCGCGAAACGGGGCTACATCGCACGCATGGCGTTACGGCTATTACGAGGTGCGTATGAAATGGAAGCCCGAGCCAGGGGGGTGGCCTGCGGCCTGGTTGATTCCCAGCATTGCCGGCCATGTGCATGAGTCCGGCGAAGTGGATATCTTCGAGGGAAACGGCGACAATCCCCACAATTTCTACGGCACCATTCACGACTGGCGGGAGGCCCCCGACAATCCTCACCAAATGGTCGATGTGGCCAACAACGGCAAAAGCAATCGATACGGGTTGCCCTCCGGAACCCATCTGGATGAATACCATACCTACGGCCTGCTCTGGGAACCAGGCAGGATGACCTGGTTTTTCGACGACAAGCCCCTTCACTCCGAAACGAGTTACCCCATTTTTGGGCAACAGGATTATTGCTTGATCATCGGAATGCAGGAGGGGTCGAACTGGAAGGCGGGGAACCTCGATCATGTAACTGCAACGCGGATGGACCTGGATCTGCAATGGGTTCGCATATGGCAGAAGTGAATCCGCAACTCCAACACCCATCGCCGCGGACCCTTGCATCAAGTCCAGGACCAGCCCAGGCAATTGCGGTTGGATTAGAGGCCGGGTTCACCCACTGAACGGGCGTTTCGGCGATTTGCCAGCGCCGAACCCGCCCCTGTCAGGCGGCTGGCGCGTTGAAGTGAAGCGAGAATATCCCCGGAGATGGTCTTGGCTGCGAAGCGTGTTCCATCCACGAACCGAAGTAAAGGGCCGAAGGTCACGGCAGCAGCCAACCCGGTGAAGTATAGACCAGGAACCGACGATTCAAATTTCCGCGAAAGCACTGGACTGCCATTCAGTGTGCGGAGATTGTCAAGAATGTGCGAGTCGAGGATAGCGGCTCGACGCAGATCGACTCGAAATCCGGTTCCGGCAATCAGATGATCCGCTTCGACCTCAATCCGCTTGGCGCTGCTATTCCTGAATACCAGACGCAACCGCCCGCCGTGCTCCGTCGCCGACTCGAGTCGCGTGTGCAGGTGCATGGGCACATGGCCTTCGACCTTATCCCGCATGTAGCAACCGGCCGCTGGGCCTAGCTTGCGCTGAACGATTTTCACCCTGAGGTCCGAAGGGAGATAGCTGAATACCCAGGGCGCCCAAGTCATCACGGCACAAACCCAGCCTGGTCCCAGACCCGTGCGCGGGCGAATAACCGCCTCCAGCCATTTGCTGGGGATCTCTGACGGGAGAGTGTCGAATTCAACATGGCGAGGCGCAAATAAATTGACGGAGGCGCCTGCGTAGTGGGCCGAGGATGCGGCGTTGACGGCCGATGCACCCCCGCCGATCACTACCAATTCGCGCCCGCGAAAGTGGTCAAACCCCGACTGCCCGGATGAGTGCGTCACCAGTTCGCTCGGAAGGCCGGAAAGCACCTTCGGCATGTGCGCAAATCCCGATGTTCCGGTAGCCATTACAACCTTGCGAGCTGTCACTTGCTCACCATCCGCAAGTGTAATGACGAAGCCATCCCCCGCACGCGAAATCTTCTCGACCTTCTTGTCCTCCAATTGGGGAGCAAACCGCTCCTGGAAATGCATTCCATAGGCAATGAAATCTTGCACTTTGATCGGGAACCGGTCCTCCTCGTAGGGGATGCCGCGGCTGGCAAAAAACTTGTCGATGGTCAGCTCGGATTCAGGATCGCTGAGCGACGAAGCAAACCCCGCCGACTTCAAGATCATGTCAGGGGGCATCTCGAAGCGCCAGGCGGAGAACGCTTTGCCGAACATCCGCATGCTCTTCCCGGATCGTCCGAGATGGCTGGCCACGGAAAGTCCGTAAGGGCCCGCACCGACGACACATATATCTACATGGCTATTCATTTTTTCATCCTAATTTGAAGATCCACGTTCAGGCACTGTTCATATTTTCAGAGGTACCAAAGCTGCTCGCTGGTTCGATTGCCAATTCGCTTACGACATGCGGGACAACTTTGGTGCAGCGATTCACATCTTGATTCGCTCCGGTGACGCTCCGCCTCGAAGCCAACGGGCTGCGCCATTAATCGAAGACAACACCCGGTCTACCACGGCCAGAATGAACCGGCTCCTCCGGCTGGGCGGGCGACTGGACGAAAGGCGACGCGAGAGTGCCAATGAGAATTCGTATGCTCGCGGCAACGGATCTGAAACTGCATCCCTCATCACCTTTAAATCCATGCGGGTCAGTGTCCACGGAGTGGCCGCAGCACGAAGCAGTCCGCGCCACTTCCTTACCGTCCATTGAGCCATCTCCACCGTGGGAAGTGCAATGCCATTCAAACGCTCAATTCCAACAGCGAAACAGTTAACCCCTGCCTGCGCAGACATGTGCATGGACATAAACGGGCGTGGGTTGCACTCCAAAAAGTAGTGTTCGCCATCGGAAGCTCTACGCGTGTCGAAATTGAAGATTCCGTTTACTCCCAGGTAGCCGGCAATCATCTCCGATTGGTATAAGATCGTGGGTTCGCAGTTGAATCGCTTTTCAAGGGGCAGATCTACATAGCTGAGCTTCGCGCAGGCCTGTCCATCGACGACGACGATGCTGCAATTGACGTCCACGCCTTCTATATACTCCTGCACCATAATCGGACTGTAGTTGATCGCAGCCAGATCCTCCAGTGCATTGTGCGCCCGAAATCGCATGACTCCGATTTCCCCATACAAGCGAGTCGGCTTTACGATCAATTCGGAAGGAAGGTCGTCCCTGCGGACGCTTGCGAGCAGATCGTCCTTATTTTCGAAGATCCAACTTCTCGGAACCCCTATGCTGAGTTTCCGGCACAACTGGTGGAAGCTCCATTTGTCGTCAAGCAATTCAAAATCGGCAGGCTTTGGTACGGGGAATACTGGGGTGGTCAGAGCGCCCTGTGCTTTACCGAGTAGCGCTACGGCGTCCTTGTCGGCAGGAAGAATCAGGCTGGCGCCCCACTTTGAGGCCCAATGCTCAACCTGCCTCAGCATCTCGTCCGGATTCTGCGCCAACAGTTCGGATGCCGAACCTTCAAATTGGGCGAATCCGCTGCAGAAACGGGAGTAGCGAAGGCATGCCGCTTCAGCGCTCCCGAGAACCAAAACTTTGAGGCCGGAGTCATGCGCGCAACGGAGTGCCCGGTATTGGACCGGGAAACCGAATGCAACAAGTAAGGCTGTCTTGCGAGCCCAAGGCATTATTTACCCCAAAATGTATCATTCAGTCTTGGCGGATCATTCCGCAGCTTTTCCTAAGAATGGAAACTCTGACTCAGGTTTGCTTCCTACCCGATCCTAAGAGTCATTAGCTTTAAACCAGCCTTACAGGCTCCGGCGTTTTATGCAAGATGCAATCCTACCCATGGACATTCATCTCTCTGTAACCAGGCTCCGTCCACTTCATTCCTAACTTCGTGGAAGAGCCGGGGGCGATTGTCACAACGATCGGCGGAAGGATTTAACCGGGCAATCCGCCACAATGTTGCAAATTGGCGATGTACACCGCGAAACGGTATCGGCTGGCCCGAAAGTAACCGCGCACCCCTCCTGCAGTACCGCTTTAACGATGGACTTAAGTGGTAGTTACCCCTGTAGATACGAGCCTTAACACAAATCAGGACTGTCAATTACGTCTGGATGGCCTAAGAGTAGGGCCAAATGTACTCATCCCGTATGGAAGAAAGCATGGGGGAGGTTTGTGCTCTTGTCCCGCAAGCGGCTTGAGGGTAACTTCGAGATCAAGTGGTCGTAACTTTCGAGGCTCTGAAGCCTCTGGAAGAGCCTAAGAGCCACCGGGCATGTTCACCAGAATGTTCTCTCAAGTTTTTATCTCTTCCATTGCGGATGGTTGCAAGATCCACTAGACCCGCTCCGGGATCCGATAGTGCGTTCGTCAAAAGCAGAAAAGTCAGTTTGGGCAAATTGAAATGCCGACTGACAATGGCGAAGCCTCGTCCCAATGCGGAGAGACGCATTGCTCTCCGTGACAGAGATCGGCAATAAACCGTTGCTGGAATCTGGCAGTTCCACCCGCACCGATGTTTCTCGATCGCTATCGTTTGACTGAAATTCCACACCCAGGAAT
>Ga0302140_10005574_pt1 | contig 15873 bp, 19 predicted proteins | sample I_Bog_E1_1_FD_202095 | JGI IMG/M metagenome (GOLD analysis project Ga0302140, IMG submission 202095) | Peat permafrost microbial communities from Stordalen Mire near Abisko, Sweden - I_Bog_E1_1 | ecosystem: Environmental > Terrestrial > Soil > Wetlands > Peat | place: Sweden: Abisko, Stordalen...
TGCCGCTGGAACTGCGGCCGGACGCGGCGGATTACGGATTGCTTTTCATCGCTCCGGTGGGGAAGCATTATATGCTGGTGAACTCCGGGCTGCCGTGGTGGACGGGGGCCGATGAAACTACCGCCGGGGGGTACGCCTGGGCGCCGGTGCAGTATCGCCAACTGAGCGGACTTGGCGACTACCTGCTATTCCGCGGGTCGGCGGCCCAAGTGGTGGCCGAGGGGCGGTTCGATGCAAACTGGAAATTGCCGGCCGATGCGGCGGCGCGTTTGACGGCCGCGGGTACGGTGAAAGTTCATTAAAAAGTTCATTAAGAAGAAATGGCCACGGATGAACACGGATGAACACGGATAGAACAAGCTTTCTTGTCCGTTATACGCGGATGAATTAATTGTCTTTTCTTATCCGTGTTCATCCGTGTTCATCCGTGGCTATTTTGTTTTTGCATTTTTTGCGGACTTCATAAATGACACCTGAAGAGTTTCGACGATATGGACACCAGGCGATCGATTGGGTCGCCGAATTCCTGACGCATGTGGAGCGGTATCCGGTGCTTCCGCCCGTGAAACCGGGGGAACTGACCGACGCGTTGCCGTCGCACGGCCCGGAAAAGGGAGAGCCGATGGAGGCCATCCTGGCGGATTTCGAGCGCCTGATCGTGCCGGCGTGCACGCAGTGGAATCATCCCGGATTTCTGGCGTATTTCGCCAATTCGGGGACACCCGAAGGCGTCCTGGGAGAGTTGCTGGCGGCGGCGCTGAACGGCAACGGAATGCTCTGGAAGACATCGCCGGCGGTGACCGAGTTGGAGCAGGTGACACTGCGCTGGCTGCGGCAATGGAGCGGGCTGCCGGAGGATTGGTTCGGGTTGATCTACGATACCGCGTCGGTCAGCAGCATGCATGCCATCGCGGCGGCGCGTGAGGCGGCCGACCCGGAATCGCGCACGAAAGGGACGACGCGCGGGCTGGTGGTGTACACCTCGGAGCAGTCGCATTCGTCGATCGAGAAAGGCGCGATCGCGGTGGGAATCGGGCAGGATTATGTGCGCAAAGTGCCGGTGGACGCGGAGTTTCGCATGCGGCCGGAAGTGCTGGCGGCGCTGATCGAGGCGGACCTGGCGGCGGGGCTGCGGCCGTGCTGCGTGACGGCCACGGTGGGGACCACGTCGACTACCAGCGTGGATCCCATCCCGGCGATTGCGGATATTTGCGCGCGGTACAAATTGTGGCTGCATGTGGACGCGGCGTATGCCGGGTCGGCGGCATTGGCGCCGGAGTTCCGGTGGGCTTTTGCGGGTTGCGAGCGGGCCGATTCGATGGTGATGAATCCGCACAAGTGGCTGCAGGTCCCGATGGATTGCAGCGTGTTTTATACCAGCCGTCCGGAGGTGTTGCGGCGCGCGTTTTCCCTGATTCCGGACTACCTGGTGAGCGCGAGCGATCCGCGGGCCGTGAATCTGATGGATTACGGCGTGCCGCTGGGACGGCGGTTCCGCGCGCTGAAGCTGTGGTTCGTGCTGCGGTCGTACGGGCGCGAGGGGTTGGCGGACGCGGTCCGCGAGCACGTGCGGCTGGCGCGGTGGTTTGCGAGCCAGGTGCAGGCGAATGCGCGATTTGAAGTGGTGGCGCCGGTACATTTCTCGGTGGTGAATTTCCGGTTGAAGGGCAGCGACGAAGAGAATCGGCGGCTTCTGGAGCGCGTGAACGCGGCCGGCGACGTCTTTCTGTCGAGCACGGTGCTGAATGGCAAGTTCACGCTGCATCTGGCGGTGGGGAATTTTCAGACGACCGATCGGCATGTGGCGAAGGCTTGGGAGTTAGTAAGTGCCGGGGCAAGCTTAGTACACCGCGCTCCCTAACGGTCGCGGCTCGGTAAGCGACCTCGTTCCGAGCCGCGACCGTTAGGGAGCGACCAATACGTTGGGCTGCTTCTGAAATGGCCGACTTAGTTGGTTTCTGTCGCGAAACTCCGACTCGTAACGGCAAAACCGCTCCCTGGCGGTCGCGGCTCAGTAACAAGTTCAGAACTCCTGACGTCGTGGAATTTGGGATGATCTCGTTTTCGTGGCGCAGGCACTCCTGCCTGCTGGGTCGAGACGACTCATCTCGACCCTCTTCGCGAGTGGCATCCACCGTCCAGGAGCGCCGAGATGAGTCTCAGCGCGGCAGACACAAGTGTCTGCGCCACGTCATGGCTCAGGTCAATTTCCCCAACTATTCGAAATCCCCGGCCGACATCAGGAGTTCTGACCGTGCTGCCGGCGCCTGCGGCAACTCAGGAACCTGAAACCGGTGCACGATCCGCTTCCACTCGACTTTGGGCTTCTGGAAGTTGACCAGAAGACATAGCGTCCGGCCGGAGGCTCGCTGGTAGTTCAGACATTGCGCGATGTGTTCGTTGGCGAGACGCTCGACACATTTCAACTCGATGACCAGCACATCTTCCACGAGGAGATCGGCAAAGTACTCTCCCACCGCGTGGCCCTTGTAACGGTAAACGGCACGGCCCGAGAATATGTGACGGTTTTCAAAACTTGACATCCCTCCGCGCCATCCCTCACGCTAGACCTTTATGCCCCTCTTGCAGGTAGTAGTCCTGGCAGTGGTCCAGGGCCTCACGGAATTTCTGCCGGTCAGCAGCACCGCGCACCTCTACCTCACTTCCTGGCTGCTCGGGTGGCAGACCGAGGCATTGAATTTCGACATCATGCTGCACGTCGGGACCCTGGTGGCCCTGATCCTCTATTTCTTCCGTGACTGGCTGCAGATTATCGGCCAGGCATTCGGCCTGCGCATCGGCCACGACAACGAATTGCGGCTCAATCACATGCTGCTGTGGCTGCTGGTCATCGGCAGCGTGCCCATCGGTATCGTCGGCTTCCTTTTTAACAAGCAGGCGGAGACTACCTGGCGAACGCCCTGGGTGATGGGCGTCATGCTGATCCTGGTGGGGGTGCTGATGCTTTTGGCCGAGAATGCCAGCCGGAAGGCCCGCGACCTGGCATCCGTGAACGCGCCCGATGCCGTCGTGATCGGCGTGGCCCAAGCCCTGGCAGTGATTCCGGGAACGTCGCGCAGCGGAATCAGCATCTCGGCGGGTTTGTTCCGCGACCTCACCAGCCAGACCGCGGCCCGCTTCTCGTTTCTGCTTTCGGCGCCCGCGATTGCCGGCGCGGCCGCTAAAGTTTTCTGGGAAATGCACAAAGCGCACACCCTGCGATCCGTCCTGGAGACCCCGTTTCTGGTGGGCGTAGCGGTAAGCGCCATAACGGGCTGCCTGGTGATCGGCTGGTTTCTGCATTATTTGCGCCGCAGTTCCCTTCGTCCGTTTGTATACTATCGGATTATTTTTGGCATAATAGTGCTTGCTCTGGCTTTCATCCGCCGGCCAGCGTGATGAAGCTACTACCTCCAACGCAGCAAAAACGGCTCAACGAAGTCATCGGCTTCCTGCTGCTCTCGCTGGGCCTGGTGATGTTGTTGAGCCTGGTGTCGTACCACACCCAGGATCCGTCGTGGGACACCGCCGCTGAATCCCAGCCCCTCAACCTGATCGGCTATCCCGGCTCCTACGCCTCAGACCTGCTATTCCAGGCCTTTGGAGCTACCGCGTTCCTCTTTCCCCTGCTGCTGTTCCTCCTGGCGTGGAAGTGGATCCGCTCCGAGGATCTGGAGGGCGGCGTGGCGAAGTTCATCGGCGCCGTGATGCTGACCGTGGGCACCAGCGCCGGGCTGGCCTTCCTGCCGTGGCGCATGTTCGGAGGAGCCATCCGGGTGGGCGGCACCGCCGGCTACCTGCTGGCCCGCTACCTTTTAGGCGCCCTGAATCTGGCCGGCGCCATTGTGGCGATTCTGACTTCGGTAATCGTGGCAGTGTACCTGGTTTCGTCGTTCACCCTGGCGAAGGCCGCGGAGTGGTTCTCGGCCCCTCGAGCATGGTTCCGCCGGCGAGCCGCCGCGTGGCGCGCCTGGAGAGACGAAGCTCACGCCCGCGCCCTGGAAAAAGCGCGGGAGCGCGACCGCAAGCGGCGCGAGACGAAGCAACTGAAGGCGCGCAAGTCCAAGACGCTGGCACAAGAGATCGCCGACATTCCGCCCTGGGAAGTCGCCGATCGGCCGGCCGGCGCCGCGCCCGTGGAAGAGCAAGCGGCCGAAGCGGAGCCCGCCGCGGAGAAAGAAATTCCCATTTGCCCGTTGGAGGATCTTCCGCCCGCGCCATCCCCCGTTCCCGTCCCGGTGGCCGTGGCCGATGCGCCTGCGGAATTGGCATTCCGCCCGGTTTTCACGCTGCCCTCCACCGAACTGCTCAATGAAATTCCCGGCCGCAGCACTTATGACGAGCAGGAACTGAAAGACACCGCCGTCAAGATCAAATCCAAGTTCGAAGAGTTCAACGTGCTGGGCAACGTGGTGCAGATCAACCCCGGCCCGGTGGTGACCACCTTCGAGTTCAAGCCCGATGCGGGCATCAAATACAGCCGCATCATCAACCTCACCGAAGATCTGTGCCTCGGCCTGCAGGCCGAATCCATCCTCATCGAGCGCATCCCCGGCAAGCCCACGGTAGGCCTGGAAGTGCCCAATACCAAGCGCGAAGTGATCGCCCTGCGCCAGATGCTGGAGAGCGACGAATTCAAGCAATCGGCCTCGCGGTTGACCATCCCGCTGGGCAAGGACATCAATGGCCGCATTCGCGTGGCCTCGCTGGAATCCATGCCGCACCTGCTCATCGCCGGATCGACCGGCGCCGGCAAGAGCGTCATGATCAACTCCATGGTCATGTCGATTCTCTATAAGTCGACGCCCGCCGAAGTCCGCATGATCATGGTGGACCCGAAACGCGTGGAGCTGGGCCTTTTCGAGGGCATCCCGCATCTGTTGACGCCGGTGATTACCGACCCGAAAAAGGCCACCAACGCGCTGCGCAACGCGGTGCTCGAAATGGAACGCCGGCTGCGCCTGCTGGCCGAGTACGGAGTGCGCAACATCGACCAGTTCAATAAGAAGGTCCGCAAGATGCAGGAGGAGCCGCGCAACCTCTTTGCCGACTCCGAAGCGGAGCCCACCGCCGAAGACCTGCGCCCGCTGCCGTACATCCTGATCCTCATCGACGAGTTGGCCGACCTGATGATGCTGGAAGGCAAGAACGTGGAAGAGAGCGTCACCCGCCTGGCGCAGATGGCGCGCGCGGTGGGTATGCACCTGGTGCTGGCCACGCAGCGCCCCAGCGTGGACGTCATCACCGGCCTGATCAAGGCCAATTTCCCCTCGCGCATCAGCTTCCGCGTGGCCACCCGCGTGGACTCGCGTACGGTGCTCGACGTGATGGGCGCGGAACACCTGCTGGGCAAGGGCGACATGCTGTTCCTGCCCCCGGGGTCGTCGCGGCTGACGCGCGTACACGGCGCTTTTGTCACCGAGACGGAGATTGTCCGGGTGGTGGATTTCTGGAAGCAGCAGGCCACGCCGGAGTACGACCAGTCCTTCCTGGTCGCTCCGCCGGCCGACGAAGACGAAGCGGCGGCCGAAGAAACGGCCAGCGCGGATCAGGATCCCATGTACGAAGAGGCGATTCGCCTGGTCTTACAGATGGGGAAGGCCTCCACGTCCACGCTCCAGCGCCATTTGCGGCTAGGCTACGGCCGCGCGGCGCGCATCCTCGATATGATGCAGCGCGATGGCATCATCGGGCCGCCGGACGGCAGTAAGCCGCGTGAAGTACTGAAGCGTCCCGATTGGCTGAAGGAAGTAGAGAATCAGGTACGTTGACAGCTCGGAAAGGGCACTTAGCCACCTTCTTACCGAGCCGCGACCGCGAGGGAGCGGGTTCGCCACGAGCTACCCCCTTCCACTCCCCCCTACGCCCCGCGTGAAAGATACACAAATCGCACAATAAAGACCGCCGTCAGCACATACACCACCCAACTTACTTCGCGGTATTTCCCGCGCAGCACCTTCATGAGCGTGTACGCCGTGAAACCGAAGGCCAGCCCGTTGGCGATACTGAACGTCAGCGGAATAGTCATCATCGTCAGGAACGCGGGGACCGCCACTTCAGGGTCGCTCCATTTCACTTCCGCCACTACCGACATCATGAGGCTGCCCACCACAATCAGCGCCGGCGCGGTGGCCGCCGAGGGGATCGCGCCCACCACCGGCGCCACGAATAGCGCTACCGCAAACAGCGCGCCGGTAACTATCGCCGTGACGCCCGTGCGGCCTCCGGCGGCCACTCCCGCGGCGCTTTCGATATAGCTCACCACCGTCGAGGTGCCGGTCAGCGAACCCACCACCGTGGCCGTCGCGTCGCACAGCAAAATGCGGTCGACGCGCGGAATCCGGTGCGCCTGGTCGAACAAGCCGGCCTTCTTGCCCACCGCCAGCAGGGTGCCGATGTTATCGAACATATCGATAAAAAGGAACACGAAGACGATCTCCAGAAAACCGATCCGCAGCGTGGCGGCGATATCCAGCTTGAATGCCGTGGCGGAAAGGTCGCCCAAGCTATAAGTCTGCGGCGACCACTTAGCCACTCCTGTAAGCAGGCCCACAACCGTGGTCGCCAGAATGCCGATCAGCATGGCCGCGCGCACCCTCCAGGCCAGCAGCGCGGAGATCAGCAATAGTCCGAAAATTGCCAGCGCGGTGCTCTTATCGCCGAGATTGCCCAGCGTGACAAGAGTGGCCGAGTTGGGCACGACGATGCCCGAATTTCGAAATCCGATGAAGGCGATGAAAAGGCCCACTCCCGCGGCCACGGCGGAGTGCAGTTCGTGCGGGATGGCCGAAACGATGACCTGCCGCACACCCAGCAGCGTCAGCAGGAAGAACGCCACGCCCGAAAGAAACACCGCGCCCAGCGCCGCCTGCCACGGAATTCCCATGCCCTTCACCACCGAGTAGGTGAAGTAGGCGTTCAACCCCATGCCGGGCGCCAGCGCGATGGGGTAGCGCGCGAACCCTCCCATGAGGAAACTGCCCACCGCGGCCGACAGGCACGTCGCCGCCGTCACCGCCGCCAACGGCATGCCTGTCTCATGCAGAATGGCCGGGTTGACGAAGACGATGTACGCCATGGTCATGAACGTGGTGCAGCCGGCCAGAATCTCGGTGCGCCAGTTGGCGGAGAGCCGGGCAAACTCGAAGTAGCGTTCCAAGCGTAGGCGCAGGGACATGGCTTTATATTGTACGGTTTTGCAGGAACCTCGTGTTTGCGGCCATCTCGCGGCAATCCGAAAATGGACTTTCGCGTTTCCAGCCGCTTCTCTTCGTGCCTTCTGTCTCTTCGAACTTCAGAAACTCGAGCCGAAACCCGTTCCCTGGTCCAGGGTGAATCGACCTGCCCGCACATTCGTGCAGTCTCACCTCCGGCCCGCTGCCTTCTCTTCGCTCTCCGGTGCTTCATTGTGAATTCGTTCCGCAGTTACTTCCGATCAACGAACCCATTGCCGGGCGCGACCACCCAGGCGTCCGTGGCAGGGCGCTTCAGGTCTTTGCCGAAGTACTCGAAGACGGTGGGATTGTTGGGGAAGACGGCGGCGAAGTTATTGAAGGTCTCGTAGACGCCGGTGACGATGCTGGCCGTGGCTACGTAATGGCCGAGGATGCCTCGATCGATCACGTTCGAAAGGAACGGGGCTTGGGGGATGAGTTCGTGGAGGAGGTGGGGGATGTTTTCCTCGCCATCGGGCGCGAAGGTTTCGTCGTCGCGCGCGCCGCCTCCGAACGTGACTACCACGGCTTTGCGATTCTTTGGGGCCGCGTTCGCGAGCAGGGTTGCGGGACCGAAGAGGGCTGCGGCCGCGCCTGCGCCGGCGGCGGCGCGGAGGAAGTTGCGGCGGCTCAGGGAAATCGCCGGTGAGATTTGGCGGGGGTGCGGCGTCTTAGGTTGGCGAGGCGCATATACTGCCAAAACGCTCCGAGCTTTATGATACCGCGAATGGCGGGATGTGCAAATTCGGGTGTTTTTTCAGAGGACGAGATCCCTGTCGGGGCTTACGACACGGGGAGAAGGCGAGGACTGGGACTCCGTGGGGTTTTGGGGGTCGGCTTTGGGAACGAAGCCATTTGCGGGGGTAACCGGTCGATTCCGCGGAGGGGCTGGCCGCGCCGATTGGGGCGCGGGCTCGGGGTCGGGAAGCGGGCGGTTTTCGGCCTGGAGGTGCTGGAGTTCCTGGAGGGCGTTGCGGTAGTTGCGCTGGGCGGTGTCGATGCGCCGCTGGAGGCGGGTGAAATACTCGGCGTTATCCCGGAGAGCCTTGGCGAGTTCGATCTCCGGTTCGGGCTTCAAGGCGAATTGGGCGCCCTGCTCCCAGAGTTGGGCTTCGACGACACGGAAACGGCGGAGGAGCCATTCGGCGTCGATGAGGGTGTCGACGAGCATGCGCTGCTCGGGGGCGGTGGGGTGGTAGCGGTCGTAATATTCGGTTTTGAGGGTTTCGAGGTTGGCGGCTTTTTCGCCGCGGATGATTTGGGATTTGGCGTCGATGCCGGATTTCAGGGCGTTCATGGAAGAGGCGGCTTTGCCCTCGGGGGAGCGCGGGCCGGTGGACTTCTGAGCGTTGAGGCGGTTGGCCTCGGTCTGTTTTTGGGATGCCATAACATCGGAGGATAGCTTGGAGACAAGCGGGGCTGGCGGGGATGGGCTGTAAGTGGATGAAAGGGCTAGGTTGGAGTGGGCAAAAATAGTTGTGAACGGGCTTCAGCGGCTGCGGGCGTTGGTCTGCATTTCGCGGCGCAGGACCTCGTTCCTGTCTGGTAAAGGCACTTGGCTGGGACTCGCCTTTCTTGCCAAGACGATGCGGATTTCTTCTTCGCCATGGGGTTGCTCGCTTGTGCGGTCGCGGTCGAAGGCCAGAGCGGCGGGCGGGGGTTCTCTTTCTCATTCCAAGTGAAACGCGTTTGGTCGGCAGCCCGCTGTTCGTTTTCGCCGCGCCCGTTCGCTTGTTCTATGAATCCGGCATTGGCTGGCGCCCGGTCGTGAGGCGGATTCATCGTCAATCCGCAGAAACTGCCGGCGGCCAAGAAGTAAGGCTAGCGGGGCTGGCGGCTCACTCGGCGCGCCATGCATCGCCGGCAGCGGCATCGCGTTGTGTTGGGATTATGCCGTTTCCAGAAGACACCGCCGGAGTAAGTGGTCCGCTTCACGGCATTCCGGCGTGCCCGTTCGGACTTCAGCACGCCATCGGGTATTGTGGCAGGGTCGATATCCGCAGTCCATGCCTTCACGCCAGCACTTCGGCAATTTCGATTTCCTTGCGGAGTAACTGGCTCACCAGGTCGCTGAGCGAAACGCCTTTGCGTACGGCGATTGCCGAGAGGCGGATTTGGAGTTCCCGGTCGAGATAGACAGGAACAGCGCGAGACACATTTGACAGTCCGCGGACCGCGCCAGGCGGAATCTCGCGGATTTCCGGTATATCGGAAAAATCGATACCTTCATCTCCCGCCGCTTGCAGGCCGGCGAGAATCTCCGCCCGCTGACTTTCAGAAGGCGGCTTTCCCAGGAGTTCCTCTTTAGAGAATTGCTTCAGCATAAAGCTCCTTTTCTTGATTGGTAGCGCGCCTGGCGGATACGATTCGCACGATCTGCACTCCGCCCTGCTCGTCATAGGTGTGTACCACGGTCAGAAACAGTAAAGAATTTTGCACGGGGCCGATAGCGTGCCAGCGTATTTCGCCTGCCTCGACCCGTTCCGGGAAGATCAGGCAATTCGGGTCGTCGAAGATGAGGGAGGCGGTATCGAACGAGTACCCGTGTTTTCGGCGGTTGCTTTCGTTTTTCCGGTCGTCCCATTCGAATTTCACTAACTCATTTCACCACAGATCCTAGCATCTATCAACAGACCGGCGCGGCCTCGGGCCGGTTCCGGTAACGCAGAGCCGAAGCCGCGCGGATGATTTGGGATTTGGCGTCAATGCCGGATTTCAGGGCGTTCATGGAGGAGGCGGCTTTGCCCTCGGGCCCAGAGGGCGCCCCGCGCGGGCCGGTGGACTTCTGAGCGTTGAGGCGGTTGGCCTCGGTCTGTTTTTGGGATGCCATGACATCGGAGGATAACTTGGAGACAAGCGGGGACTGGCGGGGATAGGCTGTAAGTGGCTGTAAGTGGCTGTAAGTGGCTGGAAGGGGTTGGATTGGGCAAAAATAGTTGTGAACGGTGCTCAGCGGCTGCTGGCGTTGGTCTGCATTTCGCGGCGCAGGACCTCGTTCATGTGCGTCTGGTACCTTTTCCCCTTGCCGCGAAACCAGGCGAGCACGTCGGCATCCACGCGGAGGCTCACCAACTGCTTGATTGGCCTGTAGAAACGCCCGACTTGGATGTCCGAGGGCCGTGGATTTCCTTCGGGAATATCGGAAAGATCGATTTGAGAATCGGGCAGAGCTGCGATGCGCCGTAGTTCCCGTTTCTGCTTGTCACTGATTGGGGTAGTAAAGAGCCCTTTCGCGGGGACTCGCCTTTCTTGCCGAGATGATGCGGATTTCTTCTTCGCCATGATGTTGCTCGCTTGTGTGGACTACCAAGAGGATCGCGATGCCGCCGGCGGAGCCGATTGCGTGCCAGCGCTCTTCTTCGTCAACCATACAATCCCGGTACGATGTGACGGATCGTCGAAGACCAGAGCGGCGATTTCAAAGGAAATGCCGTGTTTTCGCCGATTCGTGCGGTTCTTTTTCTCATCCCAAACGAAGACCACGTGTATATACAGAATTGTAGCATATCCCGGTTTTGTCACGGGCGGGGCAGGGGTTCAGGAGTTCATTGAACGCCCGACCCCCTGCGCCCAAGGCAACGCAGGGGGTCTTTTCAACCCGTTCCATTTCAACGATATCCATAACCACATCAGTGAGTTAGCCGGAAGCCGTCTTATCACCGAGTATCCTCAAAACGCCCCTATTTTCATCTGGCGTCCCACTAGTTTTCCCACGAGTAAAACCGGCTTCCGGCCCTATGCTTCCAACACGCTTTGGCCGTGCTTTGGGCCGGGCCGATTGGTCATAATGGGACTTCCGCAATTCGGCCATCAAACCACCGTTTCCGGGACCCGCGCCCTTTGCTCCGACCAACACATGGACGGGCCTTCTTGTTTTGGGCCTGCTACAGTGAAGCTGTATGAAGCTGGGCGGTGTTCAACTAAACGATGGCGACTACATCTTCGGTTTCCCGGATGAATGGGCGAAGTTCCAGGAACGCTTCCCAGGGTTCCTGAAGGCATTTGATGCCCTTGCGGAAACCATGAACAAAGTCCGTGTCCGCACCTTCACTCCACAAAACCATCCTGTGGACCAGACGGTGTTCTTCCTGTGCTCACTCGTTTTTGAAGACTTCACTGAAGTGTGGGTAATGGCGGGCAACGGGCTGGGAACTGGCGCGCTGAAGGTGTTGCGCGGGATGTACGAGCGCGCCGTGACTGCGGCGTACCTTTCCCGGTTTCCCGATGAATCAAAGCGGTTCTGGAAGTATTGGTCCATTCCCCGTCGCAAACTGCTGAACCACGCGCGCGAACTTCACGGGCTGACGTTCCTTGAATCGGTGCTGGGGCCGGACCACATCAAGACGGTTGAAGATGAGTACCAACAGGTCAAGGACGATTTTCAGGAAACGCTGTGCAAAGAGCATGGGTTGACCCGCACCATGTTTTCCTGGTCAAAGCTGGGCCTGCCAGCGATGGCGAAAAAGGCTGGCCACGGCTTGGAGCATTGCTACTACAACGCCTATGCCACGCCCACCCAGCAGGCGCATTCTACCGTCCTTGCGTTGACTTCCCGGTTGAAGCAGCAGCCGGATGGACATTTCTTCGATAACTCCGTTCAGAAGACCTACTCAGGGCTTGCGATCATGACGGCCCACGTCATCATGCTGAAAATGCTGCGGGTCGAAAATGAGCACTTCTCACTTGGTCTGGATTCTGAAATCGCCCAGCGGGAAGCGGAGTGCAAGACCGCATGGCCGGGCATTGAAGACGATTGCGGCAAGGGAATGTAGCAAGGACAAGGAAATCAGGCTTCCCCTGTTTCGTGGGCAATCAGAAGGATTGCGCTTGCCGTGGCGTTCAGCGCGTACTGTGCGATGTGGCGGGCTGGCTGCTTCACGGCTGTTCCGGTGCCGTGGGCGCTGCTCAGTTTGTTGCGCAACGTGGCGATGATTATTAGCAGTGGCTCAAAGTAGGAATCCAACCCCGTGTTGGGCAGCACGATGTTGATAAGCGTCTTGGCTGTGTCAGTCTGCTTGTAGGCCCAGCCTTTGCGGTCACAAATTACCTTCAGCACGCTTTCAAACGCGCTTCCGCACTTCGTCAGACAGTCTTGTATATCGGCCTTGCGGTAGTCTTCCAACGCGGCAAGATACTCACCATTCGCGCCCTTGAAGTGGGGGCGTTCCAGCAACGTCATCACCGGCCCGATAGCGTTCTCATGTAGGACTTCGCTTTCCTTCATGATGACCTTCGGCAACGCGCGGATGTGGACGCTGTAGGAACTCCCGTTGCTGATGGTTTCGGTAACAAGGTGCGTCAGGTGATAGGGCAGGTTATCGACTCTCAGCAGCCCGTTCAGTTCGTCAATGAGGGGGTCGCTGTTGTGGCTGAACCGCCAAAAGATGTGGGCGCTGAAGATGTCTTCAAGGAAATCCAGGAACTGCTCCCCCGGACAGGTGTAGACGTATTGCATGACCCCCTGCGGGACGTTCTGCCAGCCGGATGTTTGCGCTACTTGCGTATCGCCAGTCCGGTACAGAATCCGACGCCCAATCTCTTCCCAGAATTCGGCGCTGTAATCGCCGTTCGAAATTATGCCAAGATCGCCGCGCCCGCCGCGATAAAGCTCATTCACCCACATCAGCACGCGTGTCCGCGTGGTGGAAGGCACTTCGTGCCCTTTCTTGGCTGTCGCCACCGTCTCTGGCCGACGTGAGAAAACATCAAATAACCGCTGGAACATTGGCTAAACCTGAGAACCCAGAATAGCAAGCCGGAACCCGCGCCGCTGTCCATACGTCGCGGCGCGGGCATCGGGAACATTTGTCGTTGATGCTGTTTGGACCCCGAATACGAATGGCGCGATAATGGCGTAATGCCAGCCGCTTGGAAGAACCGCCTGTACTTCGGTGACAACCTCCAGATTCTCTGCAAAGAGATTCCAAGCGAGTCCATCGACCTAGTTTATCTGGACCCGCCCTTCAATTCGAACGCCAGCTACAACGTGCTGTTCAAAGAGAAAAGCGGTGAGCAGTCTGCGGCCCAGATCCGGGCATTTGACGATACTTGGCACTGGACGCTGGAAAGCGCCAGCGTCTATCAGGACGTGGTTCAGAGTGGTCCCAGGAAGCTGGCAGACCTTTTGCAGGCGATGGCGTCTTTTCTGGGGCACAACGACATGATGGCCTACCTTGTGATGATGGCTGTGCGGCTGGTCGAATTGCACCGGGTGTTGAAGGTCACCGGTAGCATCTACCTCCATTGTGATTCCACGGCCAGCCATTACCTGCGGCTGGTCATGGACGCCATCTTCGGAGTCGAGAACTACCGCAATGAGATCATTTGGAAGCGCGCTTCAGCCCACAGCGACGCGAAACAGGGGGCAAAGCACTTCGGACGAATCACCGATACACTTCTCTTCTACGGTAGGTCGGAACGAACCACGTTCAACCCCCTGTACCGGCCATACGATCAAAGCTACCTCGATAGGGATTATCGGCGCGTGGACGCCGATGGGCGGCGCTATCGGATAGACAACCTCCAGGGGCCGGGTGGTGCTGAGAAGGGCAATCCGTCGTACGAAGTGATGGGGGTGACGCGTTACTGGCGGTACTCCAAAGAGAAGATGGAACAACTGATTCGCGATGGCCGCGTGATTCAGACCAGACCGGGTGCTGTCCCGCAATACAAACGCTACCTGGACGAAATGCCGGGCATTCCGGCCCAAAGCCTGTGGGACGACCTTCCGTCCATCAACAACCGGTCCAAAGAATTGCTGGGCTACCCCACTCAGAAGCCGGAAGGCTTGCTGGAACGGGTGATACAGGCCAGCAGCAATGAAGGTGACGTGGTGCTGGACCCGTTCTGCGGATGCGGTACGGCTGTGGCCGTCGCTGAACATTTGAAGCGCAAGTGGATTGGTATTGACGTGACATATCTGGCAATCAATCTGGTTCAGCGCCGGTTGATGGATAACTTCGGATCGAACCTGAGTCCGTATGAGATTATCGGCGCACCCACAGATGTGGCCGGGGCAGAAGAACTGGCGCGGCGTGACCCGTACCAATTCGAATGGTGGGCTGTAGACCTAGTGAATGCCCGGCCCGCAAAGGACCACAAGAAGGGCGCGGACTCGGGCGTGGACGGCTACATCAACTTCTTCGAAGAACATGGCGGTGATGCCAAGAAGTTGATTGTCCAGGTCAAGGCCGGGCACACTGGCGTTCATCACGTCCGTGATTTGAAGGGAACCATGGAACGGGAGAAGGCCGTCATCGGTGTGCTGATTACCCTGGAGACACCGACGAAGCCCATGATCCAGGAAGCCGCGTCAGCGGGCTTCTACCAGCCGGAACACCTTTCTGGAAAGTACCCCAGACTGCAACTGTTCACGATTGAGGAACTGCTGGTGGAACAGAAGCACATCAGCATACCGCAGGGCGCGAACGTCGCGACGTTCCAGAAAGCTGAACGCAAAACGAAACATGAACAGCCGGGCTTGTTTTGACTATCCAATCCAGGAGTTGAGCGCGATGGAACCCTCTGTGTCGGTGAAAAAGAGCTTCAGCTTGCGGCCATCCTGCATTTCCAGGGTCAGGCCGTTCTCACCGAAAAAGCGCACCGGTTGGACCGTACCGGTAATTTGCTTCATGCCGGGAATCGTGGCCCCAGGGTTGCCAAGGCTTCCCGCGTCAATCTCATTTTGGTAGACGTGCAGTTCGTATTGGACCGCGACCCGTTCACCGGCATTCGATGTCATGGTGCCCCGGCCCTTCATCGTTTCAAGGTGGCGCATTGTCCCTCCAGTCCAATTCTAACGGAAACAACTGGGGCCAGAAATGTTGGATGATGGTGAACAGGTACCAACGATCATGCAACCCCTGGTCCTACAGCTACAGGCCGAATGCCTTGACGCCAACGTCTCGATTCTGGAAGTCTTGCGCAAGGCGCTGGTGGTGGCGCGCAAGCTGTCCCTGACAGAAGCCGAGACGTGGATAGATAAAGAACTGAAAGGCTACAAGAGCGGGGACTCAGCACCACCGCACCGCTTGCTGACCGGCCAGATTCGTTCGTGGAACCCGTACCACGGATGGATACCCATGATGTTTGAAGACCACAGAGAGGCTGTGTATCTGTCCAAGTGCTTCGTCGGACAACCTATCGGCGAATTGGAGGATTTGCTCAAGCACGGCACGGGAACACTTCAGTTTCCTTTCGACCCCAGAACAGAAGCCAACTTGATGCACGGCATGGATATTCCGCTACAGACAACGCGCCATCTGAGCCGGTCTTCCGTGAGCGGAATTATCGACGCAGTACGCAACATGATCCGAGGCGCGGCTTTGACGGACCCGGAATGGCGTCGCGTCTGACAAGACGCCCGGCCAAGGCCTCCTGCAGGCGGTCGGCTGCTTGTTCGGTGGCGTCTGCCAAGTTCCGGCCGCTCGTGATGGCCTCCGGGAGATCCCGGAAACGGACCATCAAACTTCCGCCCTCATCGGGCGTGAATTGACCGGGGTATGCAGACTGGTCCATCGCGCCTTCCTTAGCTTAAGCCGAAATCCTTGGTGTCGAGTTCCAACTGCTCGATCATGGCGCGCAGAGTTGCCCGGCAATGCCCACCGGAGGGTCGCTAGCCCGAAAAAGTGGGCTAATATAAGATCGTGGCTACAATTGT
>Ga0302140_10005579_pt1 | contig 15867 bp, 14 predicted proteins | sample I_Bog_E1_1_FD_202095 | JGI IMG/M metagenome (GOLD analysis project Ga0302140, IMG submission 202095) | Peat permafrost microbial communities from Stordalen Mire near Abisko, Sweden - I_Bog_E1_1 | ecosystem: Environmental > Terrestrial > Soil > Wetlands > Peat | place: Sweden: Abisko, Stordalen...
TTTGTGAGGACATCCTCGAATCCTTGGAACATTCGGCCAAAATTGGGTGAACCTCCGCTGGGCCGAGGCGGGCTTGTGGTTTCTCCAGGCTTGGTCGCATAGCCTTGTTCCATCACGATGAGCATTGGGACGGCCTTGTGCTCCGAAATTAGATTGTCCATGATGAAAGCGGCGTGTCCTTGGTTCGACCAACCGCGCTCGTCTTCGCCGGCGCCATGCTGGAGATAGAGAACCGGATAGCGCGTATCCCGGTCGGTGTCGTAACCGGGAGGCGCGTAGACGTACACGCGTCGCCAAGCCTCGGTCGTGCCGGATTTGTACCACCTTTCTCGCACGTCCCCGTGGGGGACATCCTTCGGAAGGTAGTAGTCGACCCCCACTTCTGGAATGTCGATCCCGCTGGTCTCTCTACCAGTCCCGAAGAACGTTTCGCTTGACGGATCATTAAGCTGCACACCATCGATGACGACCCAATAATAGTGAAATCCGACCGCTTGGGGGTCTGTCGTCGCCGTCCAAAAACCGTCGGAGTCCTTTTGCGCTTGGTAAAGCTTCCCCAGGTTGAATTCAACCTTTTGGGCACCGGGCGCCTTGATCCGAAAGGTCACGCGCAAGTCGGCGAGAATTCTCGGATACTGAGCCCCTCTAATGTTGGATGGTGGAGTAGTGCCATCAGATTGGGCATGCACGATTGAAGACGAAAAGGCAATCGAGAGCAATGTTGTTGACAACAGGCGCAGAGTGTTCATCAGTGAAATCTCCTGTCGGCGAGCGAGAATCACCGTGGCTCTTGCCTCTTTGCCCAGAGCATGCAGACGATAACACCCACCCCCAAGCAATATATCATTTTCGGTAGCCCAACGCCTATATATCAGTATATAATGCCACTAAAATAAGTCGTCTGCGACTCTGAACCTACATGGGAATAGAGGTTTCGAAGGTCAGCGGCACGGTCCGATTGGAATTGAGGATCACGCTGCGAAAAATCTATATACCGAAAAATGGAGGATGAGACGGGCATGGCCAACTCCTCAATACGATCATGATCTCAATGTACGCTTTGGTTTCATTCGGCATGTCTCTGGCCTACACCCAGATCGGAAATCCCGAAACCGGGTCGGCTCGCCAATTCGGCCCTAAGGTTGAACCGAGTCTGCGGGATCTCGCCAAGAAACATCGCCTCAATATCGGTTCTGCCATACCCGTGTCGAACTTAAAGAATGACCTGGACGGTGGACGATACGCGGCAACCGCGACGGCCAACTTCAACCTGCTCGAGTTGGAAAACGACCTGAAGCCGCCTGCCATATGGATTGGACCTCACGAGTATCACTTCTCCGATGTCGACTTCGTGGTGGGAGAGCCAGGCAAGAAGGGTTGGGCTCAAAAACATGGACTCAAACTTCGGGGGCACGTCTTGGTCTACGCGAGGGACGAAGGTTACACGCTTCCTCAGTGGCTCCGTTCCTCAGGTCAGAACATGTCGAAAGAAGATGCCTCGGCGCTCCTGCATGACTACATTACGGGAGTTGCGGGCCGTTACCGAGGCAAGGTAGCCATGTGGGATGTGGCGAATGAAGCGATTGACGACCGGCCTAACAGTAATCCATTCAATCTACGCAACAGCTTCTGGTTTAGAAAGCTCGGACCCGAGTTTCTAGTAGACGCATTCAAGTGGGCGCATGAAGCCGACCCGAGGGCTGAGCTTTACTACAACGACTATGCCGTCGAAGGCGGGGGCGTTAAGGCGCAACACATGCTAGATCTCGCCAAGTGGCTAAAAGAGCAAGGCGCGCCGATCACGGGGCTCGGGTTACAGTATCACATCGATTGCCGGACATCGATTGCGCCAGGCGATGGCCATTATCAGTTCATCGAAGCGATCAGGAAGCTACGACTGGCCTTTATGATTACAGAACTTGATGTCGCGATTCCGGTCAAGAGATTGCCGCCCGCAGATCCGGATAGGGGGCTGATTCCGCAGGATCCGGCCGACCTAGATCAGCAGGCAAAAACTTATGCGGCGGTCTTTCAGATGGCGCTGTCTTCGCGAAATTGCCATGGGGTGAACATCTGGGGTCTCACCGACAAGCACTCCTGGATCCCTGGGTTTAGTGGTGGTCGAAATGGCGCCGCGACACTTTTCGACAAGGATTACAAGCCGAAGCCCGCGTACGACGCAATCGCCGCCGTATTGACTGGATAAGCGTTCAACGCAACAGATGGTTACCGATTCGGAAGTAATCGAAATCGACATAGCCGCCTGGCAACATGGTTGCGAAGTTGAAGAGTCCGAGTCGGCAACCCATAAAGTGCACCAAGTCGTATCGCAGATGGTGTGGCTTGCCGATAGCAGTCCACCGTTTTCCGTCCAAGTTGTAGAAGAAGGTCGCAACGTCGGTCCTGTTTTTGAAGTCGCAATCGATCCTCAAGTAGACGCGATTTTGAGTCAAAGGAACCCTTTCGATCTCGACCGGAGCGGTGTTTTCAGCCGTGACTACGACGATTGACCTCGCATCTCCGTCCGCTTTCACGCCTACAAAGCCGTACCGATTCTGGAGCGCGATCATTCCGGCACAGTCGCCATCCTTCATGGCGGTCACGTCGATCGAAGTGCTCCCCGAGCACTCCGGGCCAAAGGTTCGTTGAGTAAGCGTGTTGCGGGCCGAGATAACCGAGTCATCAACTCGTCCCGCTGTCAGGCGTAAGGCGCCAGGATGCGCGGCGAGCGACCAGTATCGATCATCTGGATTGTGGTTCCACTGCCACGCCAAGGGTAACGAACCGTCTCCAGGCATTCGGTTGAACTCATCCGATGTCACGATTCCCGTAATAGTGCTTTGACCCGCTGGAATGTCGAGAGTCTCTGGGACTTTGCCGTTGGCTCCTACCACGGGCCACCCATCCTTCCACGTCATCGGGACGATGAATGGGACTCGGCCAACCGCGCCGTGGTCTTGGAACAGATAGGCATACCATCGACCGTCAGGCGTGTCCACAATCCCGCCCTGTGCGACACCTTGGTCCTGAAACATGATCCGGCCTTCATAAGGTCCTTCGATACGATCTGCTCGATGGATGATTTCCGTTCGCATACCGTTTCGCGGCCAAGTGATGTTGCAAAGGTAGTATCGTCCGCCGACTTTGAACATCTGGGAGCCCTCGGCAGGCAGGCCAATGGCCCCACCAGCCACGCGACTTGCGTTTGGCACGATGATTTGGTCGACACCGTCCAGTTTTGGGCCTGAAAGATCCGGTTTTAGCTCAATCAGACGGATGTTGCCACTGCCGGTTGCAAGGTACACCCGACTGTCGCCGTCAAAAAACAACGAGTGGTCGTGATACGACGGCGAGAACGAGAGTTCCTTCCAGGGTGTTTTCTGGGGATCTCTCGTCGAGAAAATGTAAGTCTTGCCAGTGGTCGAGGAGAACGTCGAGACATAAAACGTGCCGTCGTGGAACCGAATGCTGCTGGCCCATGAGCCCTTGCCATAAGCGTTCTTTCCATTGTTGAGCGACAGCGCGTCGTTGTCGCCAAGTGTGAGATAGGCATAGCTGACAAGTTTCCAATGCACGAGATCCTTGGACTTCATGATGGGAAGCCCGGGGCTCATGTGCATCGTAGTGCTACTCATGTAATAGGCCTTGCCGACGCGCACGATCGAAATGTCTGGCACGTCAGCCCAGATGATCGGATTCTTTGCTCTTGGGATGTCCATCTTAGTTCCCCTCATCGGGCTAACCGACTCGTTCCTGGTAGGCAGGTAGGTGGCCGAACAGGAGGCGTTCACGCCCGCAACGAACAGCAGACATCCCGCCATGGCGATCAATTGGACGTCCTTAGTTTCAACACCGTCACCGAATAGGGTGCGAGGGTCTGTTTGAACTCTCTTTGCAGACCTAGTAGTTTTGTGCTCACCGGAGCCACCTTCATTGGCTCCGCAATGGAGTTCATGTCACCCAGGTCCCCGCTGAGTACCACCATCGAACCATCCGGCCGAACATGAGCGCCGTGCAGGTCGAAAGCAACTTCCTGAGCGGTTGAAAGTGCGTTGACCAGCTTAACGTAAACGAATCCGCTCGTCGAATCCCTTGTGGCAGAGGCAAAAAGTGCGGGGAGTTTCTTTTGGCCCTGCGTTTGTATAGGCGCTGCAGAAAGGACGAGAGGAACCGTTCGGTCACCTAGGTTCTCTGCGAACATCTTTTGAACGTAGTAGGAGGGCGAACCGTAAGCACTGATGCCATCGTAGCCAATAAGGTTTAGCGACCACTGACGACCACCATGGTTGACGTTGACAAGGAGGGGCGCATAGCAGGCCATCGCAACCACGTCGGAGTTACGTTCGAGCCCAGTCATAAAGGCGGCGTCCCCGAGAGTACACCTCATATTGGGCGTGGGACCGGCATCCGGCCCTGCCGCCCATGGAGCGACCTTGTCATGGGAAGCCCACTCACCCACGAAGACCTTTGGGCCCTTGCGGTCGTAACTGTCATAATGGCTTGCCATCGCCATCATGTCCCAAGCTTCCGAATAGTAGTGCTCATCCCAAAGGTCGGGTATACGCTGGGTGATTGGATACTTCTGGCCCAGCCAGTCTTTGCCACCAGTGGTGGAGATCACCTTCATCTGTGGATACTTCGACTTTATGGCATCGTAGAACTGAACGAACCGGCCTTCGTAGGAGCCGGACTTGTCGAATCCATCCTCATTCCCAACTTCGACGTATTCCATCGGGAATGGCTTCGGATGGCCGTCTTTGGCACGTCGAGAACCCCACTGCGTTTCAGGACTTCCAATGACGTATTCAATTTCGTCAAGGGCATCCTGCACGAACGGTTGAAGTTCTGCACCCGGCTTCACCACCTCCCCGTTGAGCGCATACCCAGCGTAAACGGCTAGAACGGGTTTGGCGCCCGTGTCCTCGCACCAATCCAAGAACTCAAGAAGGCCCACACCGTCCGTCGAGCGGTAGCCCCAGGGGGAATGGTGTCCGGGGCGGTCTTCGATCGGCCCGAGCGTCTTCTTCCACGGGAAGCGGTCAGCTAAGGTGTTTCCCTCGAGATAGTTGCCGCCTGGAAATCGCAGGAACCTCGGTTTCATGTCGGCAAGCATCTTCATTAGGTCCGGCCTATTGCCATTGGGACGTTTTTTATACGTAGGAGGAAAGAGCGATACCTGTCCAAACCACACGAATCTGCCGGGACCCGTTCGCAGTACAAGTCGGGCGTCCTTCATGGGCAGAAAGTTCTGGCTTGTCCTCAGGGTCGCTGAGAGCTTGTGCCACTGGCTATTGGCGCCTTCGACATGGGCTTTACCATATACAGTTAATCCGTCTTGCGACTCGATGCTGACATCGATCGGTCCTGGCTCATCTGTCTTTGCCAAAAGTGAGAGCCGGTATGACGTTGACGGAAGCGCGGGAATGCCCCAATATCCGTCGTTCGCAACACCTCCACGAACTCGAAGCGACATCGGTCGAGCAGATGTCGGGCCGGAGCGCTCAAGTAAGAGAGAGGATCCGTTGCCCACAGCGCTCCAATGGGTCGGTCGATCTGGGTCATCGAGGAAAGCACGATTTCGCACCAATTCTCCGTAGAGACCGCCATCGTACGAATAATTGATCTCCTCAGTCATTTGGCCGTACAAGGTTGGGCTTACCGCCGCCCCGGGTTTCGTTAGGTCCAGGCTCAATCGAGCAGGCCCTTGAATTAAGAGTGGGAGAAACATCATGGTTCTAAAAAGGACGTGCCTCAAGGAGACTAGCGACGCATCTATTCGATTGTGCCAGCTATCGAACTCACAAATTTGCAGCGAATCGCTCTTTATTTACCAATATATATCCGATTGGACGTCCTTCGGCGATAAAACGGCGGATGAGCCCGCAAAATCAAACGCCCTCGTTGCAAAATCAGCCCCTAAGTAAGCTGAACGAGGGGTGAAACGGAGTTTTTCTGTGGCTTAGAAGAAAATTAACGCAAAAAACCCAAAGATGGTGGATAATTTCTCAGAAGTCCTATTTACCTGTATATAAAACCATGAGAGCGACAATACGAGATGTAGCGGAGAGAGCTGGGGTGTCTGCGATGGCCGTCAGCGTAGTGCTAAACGGCACTGGGGGCCGCAAGGTAACGGTGACGCCGGAAAAGGCAGAACGCATCCGACAAGCGGCTCGGGAACTTCGCTACCAGACAAACCACGCAGCGCGGAATTTTCGCAGAGGGCGGACTGGCCAAGTAGCGGTCGTCTTTCAGAATTTCGGTCGGTTCTTACCTCAGAGCACGTACCGAGGCGATGTCATGAATGGTGTTATGGAGGCGCTATTCCCTGAGAACTACACTCTCTGTCTCTGCCCAAAACTAATACGGGAAGGGAATCCCGACATCATTTCGGACGGTCGATTCGATGGCGTTTTATGGTGCCGCCCCGATCTTAGCGAGGACTCGACTATCGCACTTCAGGAGTCGTCCGTGCCAGTTGTGATGATGCATGCGCCTCCGGGCACAGTTCTGGGAGTTCCCACGTTTTGCGCGGACAACGATGGCGCAATGCGGCGTGTGGTTGCACATTTGATATCCCTTGGCCATGAGGACATCGCCTTTGTCATCGACCCCGTCAGCGAGCGTAGCGTGGAAGGTCAGGCGCGAGCCGAGGCCCTGAGATCCGCTTCACGCCGTGCTGGATTGTCAGAGCCTGAAGTGATCGTCCTCGAAAAGGAGCACGACATCCTCCGCCGATACTCCGAACCAAATCGCCCGCACTCGGCACTTGTTTGTTTCAGTGATGAACTCGCAGGGTTTGTCTTGAGGTCATGTGAAACGTTTGGCGTCCAGGTGCCCCGCCATGTTTCAGTTATCGGATTTGATTCCTCTCCCATTTGTTATGCCACCAGGCCTAGCCTGACTTCAGTCAATCAGCCAGTCGAACGAATGGCGTTCGAGGCCACGAGTCACCTCCTTGCCATGATCCGCTACGCGGAGCAAGGCGAAACAACAATTGCGGCTACGTCGACACTTTACGACTGTCAACTTGACGTTCGAGAGTCGACTGGGCCATCTGCTCTCACTGTCGAGAATACACATGAATCCAAAAAAAGCTTTCACGTTAATTGAACTTCTTGTCGTCATTGCAATCATTGCAATCTTAGCCGCGATTCTCTTCCCTGTCTTCGCTCAGGCGAAGGAGGCCGCTAAAAAAACCAGTTGTCTCAGTAACATCAAGCAGTTGGCACTTGCCCAACTCATGTACTCCAACGATTTCGATGACTTTGCGTGTCAAGCCTCATACACCTCTAGCGCTGGCGACTGGATTCTGTGGAGCTACTCGGTTTATCCATACGTAAAGAACGGTTCGAATGCCAGTGGCTGGGGCGCAAGCACGACAGGTGGCGTCTTGCACTGCCCTGATTTCCCGTCGAACAATCCTCTTGGTCTCAACTACTTCGTAAATGGCGTCGTGCAACCAGATAACGCGGTGTGCGGACAGAGCACTTATCCAATCTGCAGTTCCGTTTCATCCGGTGGGTCAATTGGGGCTTCAATCTCCGAAACCCAGTTGCTGACGCCAGCGAGCACCATGATGATCGGAGAACCAGGGTCGGTCGGAACTCCCGCCACCGGTAACAGTTGGGGATCTCCGACGGTCATGCTCCCAGGATTCGACTGGATGTACAATCCTCCGGCGTGTTTGAACATCAACTGGGGGTCGGACCAGACGATCGAGGCCAATTGCGCTACTCCTGATGAGATCGCTCTTAGCGGTGGAATCACGACGAATATTCCTTGGAACGATTGGGGTTCGAATCCCGCCGGAGGCGACTTCGATAACCCCAGTGCGGCAGATTACGATAACGGCGGGCCGGACTGTTTCCCCCGTTTCCGTCACAACCGCACATCGAACTTCGCATTGTGGGATGGCCACGCGAAGAGTTACCCAAAGGGTCAATTCACATACGGGAATAACGTTGCTGTTCCAGGCATTAGCTATTGGGGTCCCATCTGGAATCTGTTCTAAGGAGATCCGCGTCGCATCGACGCTAAAGCGAACCTGAATTGTGTTTGCTATCTCGTCACAGGCCCGTTCGTTAGTACCCGACGGTCCTGTGACTCTAGATCAAGTTGAGCCCAAAGCGAACCCAGTCAAAGAATAATGAAAAGTCTAACCTGCATTTTGCCACTCATCGCGGTTGTGCTCATCGGCTGTGGAGCACCTGATAACGGGGCGATAAGTCCGAATTCGCCAGCGGCAGTATCCGCAAAGAGCCCAACCGATCCGAATGCTCCACAAGCTTCGAACAAGCCCCCTGGTAACCTACCAATGACTCCCGCCCAGATTATGGCTAAAATGCGGCACAATGGGCCCAAGCAGACCCCGTAGACGCCGCTCCGGCACAGCCCACTAGACACAAATCTCAGAGAGGCCGTCCGAATATCGTTCGCTGGGACCGAGATGTCAGACATAGCTCGCAGCGCATTCAGCCGAACTTCGAGCAATCGGCTGCTGCAGGTGTGAGGGCTCCCAAACTGCTGGCTTTGTCAGTGGAGCCTGCGTGAGTCACGAGCAAATACGGGCCTACGATTCTTGAACCCGCGGCGAATTTGAATCAAGGGCCAAGACGCTCGACATGCATACGGTGCGGGCCGAAATACTTGCGAGAATCGTGAGAATCGAAGAGGAAGTTCAAGCGTGCCTTTTGCGATCCAGTTGTTTGCAGTTCCAGCCACAGATTCCCGATGAGGTCATCAGCGGTCACGCGGTCGCGGCTCAGCTTGGTAAGGGCCGCGCGACACATAGATGTCCTGATCAGACGGAAGGATCTCGAGCGTATGCGGGAAGTTCTCTACGCGGACGGCTTCGTTTGAAGGCATGACGCGGAAATAGATTTCTTACTTGAATATCGTGATGCAAGGGTTGGAGACGCTCTTTATCGGATCTTCCTGGACAAAAAGTGCGGTTAGATCAGTTCTTCCCGCCCCCGATGTCGACGATTCGCGAATCGGCGAGGCGGTCAGCGTGATTCCACACGAATCGCTCGTCCAGACAAAGCTTGTTGTTTCCGTGACATGGACCCTGTTCATTTACCGGATTTGATCGGCGTCGGCTTAATCGAGCCATCGTCGACCGACAACGCAGCACATCGATAGGGTGACAGCGAAGGCGCAGCAGGATAGAGCTAAACTCTTACTTGCGCACGGGGGCCTAGGGCGTCCAGAAGTGGAATCGGTGTCAATTTGACCCGGTTTCCGGCTACCGGATGACTGGTCTTTGGCTGGACAGGTCCGTATGAGCGGTCCTCTCTAAAGTGTCACAGCGACAGGAATCTTCCCCATACCCTCAGAGTGGTGAGCGTCAGCGCCCCCAATCGAGCAGCAACTCTCGATTAGCTCAAGGGACTGGCGATGCTCACGTTCAGCTAAATCCCGAATGGCTTAAGGACAAGATCTCGAAGGTCTGGTTAAAGATAGTTGTTTCGAACTCCTTTCACGTGCCTCACCTGGGCACAGCGCCACTTGTATCGATTCATGCTCTAACAAGGTGGCCATCATGGGACCCGTACAAGTTGCACTAAGAACACGTCGTTCTCTCGAACAGCGTAGTCTCGTACAAATGTCTCTCCTCGGCGGATTTGGACCGTTTCGACATTAACCGGCTTGCCATCGTTTTTTCTTTTAATCTCTTCTACTTGAGGCCGCGTGAGTTGGCTCGGGCGACCAAGGTCGAAGTAGTCTGCGTAAGGATCGTTCATCCGGTAACCGACTCGGTAAACCGAGACCTTATAGCGTCCCGCTACGAGATTGGAAATGCGCAGCTTTACAGCAGGTTTGAGACTGGGTTTGATATCCGTGATGTAGTAAGCCTGGTTGTTTTCATGGTCTGGGATGTTGTTTGTGAAATCCCAGAATAGTGCTTGAACTCCTCCGTTTGAGTCCTTGGTTACCAAAGATCGAGGATCAGTGCACTGAAGTTTGGTGGGCCCAAGCTTGTTCAGAAGTTCATAGGCTCTAAACGACGGTTTCTTGATGCCCTGGTAGTTGATCAACCCGAAGCCGCCATGAAACGGGGTCGTTCGCGGACCCGCCTCTTCGAATATGTCCGTAAACGTCCAATAAGACATCGAGTCGGCGTAATCAATCGAGTTCTTGAGCTTGTCGAGAATGTAGGCAGCGCTCACGTAGTTGTCGTGGACCGGATCGGCAGGAGTGTAGGATGAGCTCCACTCAGTATAAAAGAGGGGCAGTGACGGCATTGAGGAGGCCCTTATTGCGGCGCGCGTATGTTGCACGTCGCCGCTAACCGACTCCGGATGCTTGCTTAGAACGGTGCCGCGGCCTCCGAATTCGTCGAGAAAGCCGACCTCCACGCCGTAGGTGTGCGTCGAAATGAAGTCCAACGGACTGTGCGAGGACGCACAGTAGTCGATGAACTCAGGAACCCATCCATTACCGGCAGTTGCCGGCCCCCCAACCCTGAAGTCTGGCGAGACCTTTTTGACCGCATCGGCGGTCACTGAGTAAAGGTGGAAATAGGCCTTTTGGTCAGCGGCCCAAAAACCATCTAAATTCGGTTCGTTCCAGACCTCGAAATACCATTTCTTAACTTCGTCCAATCCATACCGCTCTGTCCAATGACTCACAAGCGCAGTAATGAGATCACCCCACTTTGCATAATCTTTGGGTGGGGTCACATTGCCCCTCCACCAAAAGATCGTCTTGTTTCCACTTGCGAGGCCCCCGGGCATAAATCCCAGCTCGACAAACGGCCTCACCTTCAAGTCAACGAGGAAATCGTATAGCTCGTCTATGTATTGCCAGTTATATATCGGCCGACCGTGCTCCTCCCGATAGACGCCCATATCATCGCACAGTAGCCCGTGCATACGGATGTACTCGAATCCACAAAGCTGTTTTGCTTCGCGAAGTTGGCGCTGCCAATCGGCGCGAAGTCCCTCGTTGGCTCGCCCTGCGCCGACGCAGAACCGGAACACGCTCCCTAAAGGTCCGCCTTCCGATTTGACGTCTGCATAAATCTGCCTATCGTCCGAGTGCTCGGACCCAGCAGCTGCCACGGGAAGGCAAGCAAACAAGAGAATGCAGGTGATAGCCAGGCCGATGTTCATGTTTAGGAGTGTCATGCTATTTCATCCAGTGGAACTAAGCTTATCCGACAAAGACTCGGCTGGTGAATTGCAGTTCGGTGTGGAGTTCGATGTTCTGAAAGTCGGCGTCAATCGGCTTGAGGCTCAGCTAGGGTAAGTGCCTCAAGACGCGAAGGCGCCCCAGGGATTTGGCGGGGCCTGAGTCCTCAAGATCATCTCCCACTTTGACACCCATGCCGACCGCGCCCTCTACACTATTAAGGTTGAAGTAGCGATCTACGTCTTTCACTGTTTCCAGAAGTCCGAGCGGAGCAACGAGACGCCTTAACAGGAGACGGACATGATTGAGCGAAGGATGAAGGCCGCTCGCTAGGAGCGTCATAAATGGCCAAAGCCATGACGGGCGAGGGTGCCACTTGCTATGTCTATCACGACCTTAGGTACTTGTATGCCGACGAAGCGGAGCCCAAGAAACGGTTGGGGTCGACCATCAATGGCATGACCAGGGTCGGTGGGTTACCCCAGATTCAAGCCGCCGAGGTCTTGGGCATCGAGCCGAGCTTGTCAAAGTTGCTCCCTGTCCGATTCAGGAGCATTTTATCAACAAGCTGGCCGAAATGCTTAACGCCCTCGGTCGAGCTGTGACGTTCGTGGAGGGAGCCATGCCTTTGCACGCGACTGATCGTGGGTGGACGCATATTGCGGTGAGTTAATCGGATTGGGTCTTTAGGGCCTCTTACGACTTGCATCCAACGTGTGCACAGTAGCAGGAAGCCTCCTTCTACGAACGACTATGACCGCCAAGGGGCGTACAATACTTGAACGCACGGGGAAATAGAATCAATGGCCAAGACTCTAGACATGCACACGGAGCAGGCGGAGATACTTGCGAGAATCGTGAGAGCCGAAGAGAAAGTCCAAATACGCCTTGTTCGAGTGAGTCGTTTGCTGGCCCTGGCACAAATTCCCTATGCAATCATCGGTGGCCACGCGGTCGCGGCTTGGGTGGCGACGAAGGACGAGAGCCTGGTGAGGGCGACGGGAGACGTAGACGTCCTGGTTAGGGCGGAGGACCTTGAGCGCATTCGGGAAGTACTGGAGCCCGCCGGCTTCGTTTATCGGCATTTCGCAGAAATGGACATCTTCCTGGATGATCGCGACGCGAAGGTTGGAGACGCCGTTCACCTGATCTTTTCGGGGCGGAAGGTGCGACCCGATCACGTTCTTCCGGCTCCCGATGTCGACGACTCGGGAATTGGCAAGGAGTTCAGCGTAATTCCGCTCGAATCGCTCGTTCGCACCAAACTGGTCGCCTGGCGAGACAAGGATCGCGTTCATTTACGGGATTTGATCGGCGTCGGCTTGATCGACCCATCGTGGCCCCAACGGTTCCAAGAACCGCTCCGAAGCCGCCTGCAGGAGTTAATCGACAACCCAGAGTGAGGAGTTGGACAATGCCTCCGAGCCATCGAGGAACCACTTGCTTCCGACCTACAGTCCCTTTACTCCCGTCGACGCGGCATCGATAGGGTCCAGGGCAACCGACCCGGGCAAGTTCTGCGCGAGCCAAGTCCCAACGCTGTGACCATCGATTCCCACCAGGGCGGCGCCAAAGTTCGTCGCGACCTCGGCTACTGAGATTGGGTAGCTGCTCGTTTCCGCCTCGCGCTGCTTCACTGCAGTTAGGTGCTGGCGGGGGCGCCTCCGGCCCTACCGTCTCGGACAACCCTCCGAACTCAGGCGGCAATCATTTAATCGAACATGCAGTTGCCAAGGCAGGAGATTCGTCGAGGGCTCGACCGGCACGAAATAATGTGGCGTAATGGTTTCGCCGAAATAGTTCGGTCCGGCGCTCAATGCCGCGCCGGTAAGGGAACGGTCGCGAAACTGCCCCACCAGACATCCAGCATCTCGACCAACCTCAAACAGTAAAGCCCGGTACTCCGCCTCATCCGCTTCGTCGACCGGCATGGACTGGAAAGGACTTCTACTCAAGACTTCCAGAAGGTGGAGCATGCTATCTGCAGTAAGGTCAGTCAGCCTCATATGTCTATTGCCATGCGATGCTACAACGCGTCCAAACCAGCTCTAGCATGCGTAGCGCTTCGCGCATTTCGTTTTGGGAGACGTGGACGAGACAACCCCCGTCCTGACTGAATACACGGAAGATTTGCCAACCGTCATATTTACGTGAGGGTATAGATTGGCCTCACAACCGCTTACCTCGTCTCTCTTAATCGCTCCAAATTGGGAGACCTTTGAGAGACCAAACAGGCGATTCCATCGATAGCCGTCCGCTCGTTCGCCAAGCAAGCAAGGAGACACTAGTTGGAATCTACCGGGCTCTCGAACTCAAAAAAGCCTGGCTGCCGGACTAGGATTCGAACCAAGTAAACAACTCGACAATCATCGTATTCGAACTCAGTGGCTCCTATCTAGGTTGATTTCGTGCCCACATGACGAAGTCGTAAATGTACCGTTTCCGTACCGCCAGAAATATACTGAAACGAAGGCGCGACCGCGATCAACATACTGCTTGTTGCATCCGGCCATAGAGAATGAAGTCTCTCTACGGCTGGCTGTTACGGGAGTCCGAAACAGGAAGCCTGAGAACCATGTAAATCAGCTTGGAAACTAGCCGGCGACAAGCTATCGTATACATTCTAATCAACGAGATGGTTAAGCTTCAGCCTCAGACGTTTTTGGGGGCCTGTCGGCGTAGTTGGCGCTCGACGGGACTGAGCGTAGACCTGTCTGAGTATCGAGCCGGCTGCTTCTTGGAAAAGCATCTTCACACGAATCCGTTCTTCTGCTTCACCGTTAGCGGTGCATACGAAGAGCGTTCGAACGGCTTTGAACAGCAGCTGCGAAAGAATTCGCTTGTTTACCATCCGGCCGGTTGCAACCACTCCAACCGATGGCAAGCGGATGGTCGCTGTCACCATATCGACATAGATCCTAGCTTCTTAGAGGGCGTCAATAGAAATTCACTCTCCGAGTCGACTTCGGTCGTGGATGGAGGACGGGCGAGGGACCTGGCGCGGCATATTTACGAGGAACTTATGCATGCTGATCGCGGCTCCGCCCTTGCCTTCGAGGGGCTCACTTTGGCGTTGGTGGCTATGGCCATCCGGGAGGGGAACCGAGAGTCTACAGTCCCACGGTGGCTTGATCGGGTGAGAGAACGATTACGTGAAGAGCATTGGAATTGCCCGTCGATAAAGCAGATGGCTGCCGAATCAGGGGTGCATCCTACCTACCTCGCCGCCAGCTTCCAGTGGCATTTCGGGGTGAGCATTGGCGAATTCATCCGGTTGCAGCGGATCGAGCAAGCGAAGACTGTTCTGGCTCAGTCCGATGAACCGTTGGGAAATGTGGCAATTCAATTGGGCTTTTCCGATCAAAGCCACTTCTGCAGGGCCTTTAAAGCGCAGACCGGTCAGACTCCCCGCGAATATCGGCAATTATTTGGCATATCTTCAGAATTATCCAAAAACCTTGGCTCTGTTCTATAACACCGGCCTATAGGCCCCTCATAACAACAGTGGCCCCAATTACCAAGCGGGCGGCTTTCGAGATACACCAATGTCTTGAGTAGTTATACAAAGGAGAGTACATGAGGACCTTCACAACAACGATCCCCTTCCTAGCGATTACGTCTGTCGCCGTTTTATTCAGTGCCCGAGGCTTCGCCCAGCAGCCGGCTAGCCAACAAAGCGTTCCGTCCATACCGGATCTCGTTGTCTCTCCTCCGCCCCACGTCACTAAGGCCAACGCTCCTAAGCCCAAACCGGCGCAAGAGGCCGTTTTGGACCTGTTCCGTAAATATGAAGTCGTGGGCATGAGCGCGGCTCACGGAGAGAAAGACCTGGATGATTTTATTCTCGCTCTGATTCGCAATCCCGAGTTTCCCAGCAGAGTGAATGACATCGCCGTCGAATGCGGCAACTCGTTCTATCAGCCTATCTTGGACCGCTATATTGCGGGCGAGGATGTGTCCCTTACCCAAGTCCGGCAGGTCTGGCGCGATACCACACAGGGCGAAGCTTTCGGCCTTAGCAGTTTTTGCACCGACTTTTTCCCTCTGGTGCGCCGGATCAACAAATCCCTTCCTCTAAAAGAGAGGCTGCGCGTGCTGGCCTGCGATCCTCCCGTTGTTTGGTTCAACTCAAAAATCCGGAAAGACCCGAAGCTGCATGGGGTTGGGGGTGGGGCTGGGGCCCGGGACAAGAGTATTGCTTCGGTCATGGAAAAAGAGGTGTTATCCAAGCACCGCAAGGCTCTGATGCTCTCTGGGTTGTTTCATCTTTTTCATGGCATGAAGGATTCAGCCGTTGAAATGTACGAGAAGGACTATCCGGGCGTGACCTATATCATTAGTGAGCACAGTGGTTTCGGACAGGGCGTGCCCTCGGCAGCAAAGTACAACGACGAACTCGAAAAACGCATGGCTTCCTGGCCCGTGCCATCGCTGGTAAACCTCAAGGGCACCTGGCTGGCTGAAATGGACTTTGCCTACTTCAGGGAGCCACTTCTCATGCGCCAGCCGAATGGCGAGATTCGGGCGGGTTTTCCTGCAGGATTAACTTCATTTTCCAAAGCAGTCGACGGCTTATTGTATCTTGGACGAAGTGATCTCCTAATCGATGAACACATTCCCGCGGGCGTCTATATGGACCAGGATTACATAGCTGAGTTGCGGCGGAGAGGGGCGTTTATGAGGCCGGGCGCTCTCGACAACCTTCTAGATTGGGAGAGAGCCAGCGTCGGCGGT
>Ga0302140_10005580_pt1 | contig 15867 bp, 12 predicted proteins | sample I_Bog_E1_1_FD_202095 | JGI IMG/M metagenome (GOLD analysis project Ga0302140, IMG submission 202095) | Peat permafrost microbial communities from Stordalen Mire near Abisko, Sweden - I_Bog_E1_1 | ecosystem: Environmental > Terrestrial > Soil > Wetlands > Peat | place: Sweden: Abisko, Stordalen...
CGATCTCCGGGATGCGCGGTTGGGTGCGCCGGAGCGACAGGGCGCTTTATATCACGGACGAAGGCATCGATAACTCGCTGAACGAGCTTTGGGGGCAGGAAGTTCCCCGCCGCCGTCAATCGATTTGTGTCGCCGATGCAAGTGGCGAAGAACCGCCGGGGAGGTTCGCTTTCCGCGCCGCGCTGAACATCTGAATCGGCACCCGGACGCGGGAACCGGGGGCTTCAGCGCCGCCCGGTGTCCCGTGAACAGACGAAAGCGCGGATTCCGCAGCCAAAAAAGCAAAACCAAATGCCATTCCAGTGCGTCCACAGGACACCTGTGCGCGCCGGTCACATTGAGCCGCGCGTGCAAGTCCGCTAGAATGAAGGATTCATCCAGTAGCGCGTAAGCGTGCAGAGGGAAACGCGAGATTTCGGGGACGCGTCGCGTAGCAAAAGGGACGAGTCCCGTGCGTCCGGTGGAAAGGAAACTGTTTTACATGACTTCATTCAGGCCACTGCGCCTGATTATTGCGCTCGTTTGTCTGTTGGGTTCGCACTACAGTAGCCTCATTCCCTTTGCTCAGGCCCAGAATCCGCCTGCACAGCCGCCGCCTGCTCAGACTCCGCCCCCTGCGCAGACGACGCCTGCCCCGAAGCCGCCTGCGCAGCAGGCCAATCCGTTCGAGAACGTTCCGAATGCCGAGGCGGCGAAGCCGCAGGCTCCCGCCCAGGCTGCGCCTCAGGCGCCGCAGTTCGAAGCGCCGCAGCCCGTGGCGCCGGGTGAGCCGCCGGCCGGTCCGGCGGTCGCGGCCAATGTGGTGGAGGCGATTCAGTTCCGCGGCGCCCGCCGCGTGCCGCAGGACACCCTGCGCGCCATGATTTTCAGCAAAGTCGGGGACGTCTACAACGAAGACACTTTGCGCCGCGATTTTCAGCTCCTCTGGAACAGCAACCGCTTCGACGATATTCAGCTGGAAACCGAGCGCGGCGAGCGCGGCGGCGTCGTAGTCACTTTCGTGGTGACCGAGCGCCCCGTGATCCGCGACATCAAATACGAAGGTTTGAAGTCGGCCTCGACTTCCGACGTTCTCGATCGCTTCAAGGAGCGCAAAGTCGGTCTGGTGGTCGAGTCGCAGTACGACCCGAACGTCATCAATCACGCGGCGGTGGTCCTGAAGGAACTGATCGCCGAGCGTGGACATCAATTCGCCACCGTCACTCCCGAACTGCGCCGCATTCCGCCGGCTTCGCTCGAAGTCATCTTCGCGGTCGACGAGGGTCCGAAGGTCAAGGTCGGCAAAATTACGATCACCGGCAATGAGGCGTTCAGCCAGCGCGATGTTATCCGCGCCATGAAGAACCTGCACCCGATCGGTATCCCGTATTCCATCTTCCTCGAAGATCTGTTCGCGAAAACCTACGATGCCTCCAAGCTTGAAGAAGACAAGGAACGCATCCGCGACGCCTACCAGAAGGAAGGCTATTTCACCGCCAAGGCACTGGAGCAGACGCTGAAACTCCACTCCACCGGCGGGGCCACGGGCGGCTTCCACATTCCGATCCTCAAAGAAAATCACCTCGGGGAAGCGCAGGACATCACGCTTCCGGTCGAGGAAGGCCAGCGCTTCTATCTCGCCAAACTCGATTTCACCGGAGTGAAACTCTTCCGGTCCACCGACTTCCTCGGGAACCTCTTCCAGATGAAGAAGGGCGACGTCTTTTCGACTGAGAAACTGCGCAACGGTATCAAGAATCTGACCAAGGTCTACAGTCAGTTCGGCTACATCGATTACGTGGGCGAGCCGCAGATCGACATCGAACCCAACAGCAACAAAATCGATCTTTCCGTGAACGTGGACGAAGGCAAGCAGTTCTTCGTGCGCCGCATCGAATTCACCGGCAACACCACGACGCGCGACAAAGTCATCCGGCGCGAACTGCTGATCGACGAAGGCGACGTTTACAATTCGTCCCTCTGGGATGCCAGCATCCTGCGACTCAATCAGCTCGGCTACTTCGAAGCTCTGAAGGAAAACGAAGCGTATACGCTGAACCGCAATCCGGGCAGCAGCACGGTTGACATCAATCTGAAGGTTAAGGAGCGCGGCAAGAACTCCATCAGCCTGAACGGCGGCGTTTCCGGTATTGCCGGAACCTTCGTGGGTCTGAATTATTCGACGAACAACTTCCTCGGGCTGGGCGATACGCTCAGCATCGGCGGCCAGGTCGGAACGCTGACGGATAACGTTTCGATCGGATTCACGCATCCTTATATATTCGACAAGCCGCTCACTGCCGGCATCTCGGTTTACCTGCGCCGCTTCGACTACAATCAGGGCCGCCAGATTTCGCTGCTGGAAGGTGTAAACGTCACGGGGCTGTATAACGCTCTGGGCAGCGCCAACGTTCTGAATTACATTCAGGATTCCAAGGGCGTCTCGGCGTCGGCCAGCTATCCGATCAAGCGCAGCTTCGCGCGTCTGGGCCTCGCCCTCGGCTACGATATTTCGAGTATCAAGACCGAATCCACGGGCGCGGCGACGTACTTCAATTACCTTTCGTTTGAGCGCGTAAACGGCCCGAACGCCCTGAACGGCATCCGGACCCTGAGCGTCACGCCGTCTTATTCGTATAACTCCAAGAACAACTTCCTGAATCCCAGCGCGGGCAAGAGTATTTTCTTCTCGATCCAGGCGGCAGGCAGCGTTCTCGGCGCGAATGTGAACTCGATCCACCCGACATTCGACGGCCAGTACTATCACCCGAGTCCGAAGTGGCGCAAGAACGTGCTGGCGTTCCACCTTACGCTTTCGACCATTTTCGGTTACGGCGGGAAGTCCGCCCCCCCTCAGGCACGCATCTTCATGGGCGGCGAGAACGACGTCCGCGGCTTCCAGTTCTACTCCATCTCGCCCGTGGCGTATCTGCCCAGCCAGGCGACTGTCAGTGTGCTTCATGCCGATGGATCGACCGTAATGCAGAAGGTCCTGGTTGACGGCATACTGACTTCGGAACCGGTTTCACAGAGCGTCCCGATCTACCAGATCATCACTCCCGGCGGCGATACACAGGGTATTTTCAACTTCGAATACCGCATCCCGATCTTCGGCCCCGTGACGATGGCGCCCTTCTTCGACGCCGGCGTCAACAAGGTGGTGTGGAAGAATCAGCTGAGAGTCAATCCGGGCGAAATCACGAATCTCAACAATGCGTTCCCGGAGGCCGCTTTCACTCCCGACGTGGTGCTCCAGTCCGGAACGCAGAAGCCGCGCATATCGACCGGTCTTGAGCTTCAGGTGGTTCTGCCCATCGTGCAGGCCCCGTTCCGCATATACTACGCTTATAACCCGTTGGTTGTGCGCCAGTACCTGCAGGCGCCGATCGTGGCCGACCGCTCGATGTTCCCGAACCAGACCACGTTCATTAACGCGATTAATACGTATTCCCCGGCGTACCCGGATTTCGAGCAGCACGGTGTCTTCCGGTTTACAATTGGCAGAACATTCTGATGTAAGGCAGGACAGGCGTTTTTGCGCCGGTCCAAGGTTTTTAAGGAGTAACGAACGTTTGAGTATGAAATCAATTCTTCTGCCCGCCCTCGCGCTGGCCGCACTGAGCGCGCAGGCGCAGAATCTGGCTGTGATCGATATGCAGGGCGCCATCCTGCAGACGACCGACGGCCAAAAGGCGGCTCAGGAACTGAAGGCGAAATACGATCCCGTGCAGCAGGCAATTGCGAAACGCAGCCAGGCGCTGACCGCCAAACAGGACGAATATCGCAAGACCGTCGATAAGATGAGCGACGACGCGAAAGCCAGGGCGGAGCGGGACATTCAGGCCCTGGCCAAAGACATCCAGCGCGATGCCGACGACGCCAAGGCCGACGCCCAGGCGGACCAGAACAAGGCTCTTCAACCCATCCTGCAGCGCCTCGAAGGCGTGATGCGCAAGTACGCGACCGAAAAGCAGATCTCGATGATTGTGGATCTCAGTTCGCAGCCGAACAATCTGCTGTTTGCTTCGGCGTCGAGTAACATTACCAACGACATCATCGCGCTGTACAACAAGGCTGCCGCAACCCCGGCCGCGCCACCCGCGGCGGCGAAGCCCGCTGCCCCGGCAGCGAGCGCACCGGTATCGGCCGCCCCGAAGAAGACCCCGGCCGCGCCGGCCAAACCTCAGCAATAAGAGATTCAAGGAGTTATAGACAGTGAAGACAGCATTGAAATTTGCGCCGGCGGTAGTAATGCTCGCGGCGCTCTGCGGCCAGAATCAGGCGAAAGCCCAGGGACAGAAGATCGCCACCATCAACATGCAGCAGGCGCTCGCCGAGACTGCCGATGGCAAGAAAGCCGTCGCCGATCTGCGCGCCAAGTTCGGCCCGAAGGATCAGGATTTCCAGCGCCGCTCGCAGGAACTTCAGGCCACGCAGGAAAAGCTGCGCAAGACCCAGAACACCATCAGCGAAGAGGCCAAGGCGAAGCTCGAAAGCGATATCGCATCCATGACGCGCAATCTCCAGCGCGACAGCGACGACACCAAAGCCGACATGGAAGCCGAAGAACAGAAGATGGTGCAGGAACTCGGCGGCAAGATCATGCAGGTGATCAACAAGTACGCTGCCGATAACCAATACGCCATGGTCTTCGACGTGAGCGGCCAGCCCAACAACATCATGTTTGCCTCGGCCGCTGTGGATATCACGCGCGACATCATTGCGATGTACGACAAGGCTGCTCCGGGAACGCCTCCCGCCGCACCGCCGACGGCATCCAAGCCCGCGCCGGCAGGCCCGAAACCGGCTGGCCCGGCCGCTGCGACGCCCAAAGCCGCCGCGCCTAAGCCGTAACTGGTGTAAACTCAAAGTCGAGGACGGCGGCACGATGAAAACTCTGTTGGCGTGTTTATGTATCTCCTCGGCGGCCTTTGGGCAGGTGGGCACCCGGGCGCATGCCCTGGGCGGTTTTAACTCAGCCTTTCCGATCACGAGTCCCACTACCGCTCCCGCTTTGGGAGGTCTTCCCGTTAACAGCCGTCCGCTCGGGGGCGTTCCCGCCCCCGGCGCCAAAATGAAAGCCAGCACTGCGGGAAGCGGCTACATAGGCCCGATTTATTACGTGCCTGGCGCTTCCGATTACGCATCTGCGGATTTCTGGAATTCGACGTACCTGCCTCCGGCCATCAATGCCGCGTATGCGGTGCAGCCTCCGCCCGCTCAACCGGCTCCGATTATCATCAATCAGTACTTCGATTCGCGCCGTCACCCGGTAGCGGACGACGACGCGCCGCCACCTGTTGACGACGCGGCTGTCAAACCCGGCGACCCGCTTTCGGAACCGCAGAATTATTATCTGATCGAGTACAAGGATCACACGATTTATTCCGCCCTGGCTTACTGGGTGGAAGGCGACACGCTGCATTACGTCACGACGCAGAATACGCACAACCAGGCGTCGCTCAGCCTGATCGATCTCGATAAGACGTACAAGCTTAACGAGGATCGCAGTATTCCGTTTTCCCTCCCCGGGAAATAACTCCGGAAATAAACGGCGCATCGCCTTCGAGGAAGTCGTAGTCTTTCAGGTTTTCCCAGGCCTCCCACATGATGGTGTCGAAGATGTGATCTTCGATCTGGCCCGTCCAGGCAGGCACTCTCAGAAAGATCAGCAGAATCGGACTCTTGCCAGGATAGGCGAACTCGTACCGCGCGATTTCGATTGGTGGCTCCGCTTCAATTCCCAGTTCCTCGCGCAGTTCCCGTACCAGTGCCTGCTGCGGAGTCTCCCCCGCTTCAATCTTGCCGCCCGGAAACTCCCACTTCAGTGCGTGCGGCTGGTCGGAGCGCCGCCTGCAAATGAGAATGCGGCCGTCCTGTTCGAGAATTCCCGCTGCTACCTGAGTCATGATCTTAGTATGAGTCCCGAGCTGATCGATCACTTCCGTAATCCACGCAATGTCGGCGAACTGCCGCCGCCCGCGGTTGTGGTGGAGGTTGAGAATCCGATCTGCGGCGATATTCTGCGATTGAGCGCGCTGGTGGAACAGGGGCGAGTGACGGAAGCCCGGTATAAGGTGCGGGGGTGTGCGGCGTCGATCGGGGCGGGCTCGGCCCTCACGGAACTGATCGCGGGATGCGACCGGGCGGGTCTGAAGCAGATCGGAAAAGAAGACGTGGAGCGCGCGGTCGGCGGGCTGTCGAACGAATCGAAGCACGCCGCCGCGCTTTGTATCGATGCGTTATCGGCGGTTGTCGCGAAGCTTCGCGAGTAGCCGGATGATTTCGAGATACAGCCACACCAGCGTGACCATCAGGCCGAATGCGCTGTACCACTCCATGTATTTGGGAGCGTTGCGGCGCGCGCCCTCTTCGATCATGTTGAAATCCAGGATCAGATTCAGCGCGGCGATGGTGACGACGCCGAGGCTGAACAGAATCCCGATGGGTCCGCCGCCGAAAATTCCCGGTACCTGCACGTGAAACAGGCCGAGTACCATGCTGACGACATAGACCAGAGCGATGCCGCCCGTGGCCGCGATAATCCCGCGTGTGAAGTTCGGGGTGGCGCGGATCATGCCCGAGCGGTACATCATCAGCATCACGAGGCAGGTGCCGAACGTGAGTGCAACGGACTCGATGGCAATGCCCGGAAAGCGGATTTCCATGGTTGCGGAAAGCGCGCCGAGGAACAGTCCCTCAAGCAGCGCGTAAATGGGGGCTGTGATGGGTGCCCACTCTTTCTTGAAAACGGTCACCATGGCGACGATGAAGCCGCCGAAGGCGCCGATCATCGTGTAACCACCCATCGAGGCGATATCGCGGGCGGCGAAGAACTGGTTCCACGTGTAGGCGGCGCTCAGCAGCACGCAGAGCATCAGAATGCCGGCTTTGTTCACCGTTCCCGAGATGGTCATGGTGGGGCCATAACCCACATGAACCGCACTTCCCGTGTAAGTGGCCTCACTGAGAACTGGATTGGAAGACTTCATACCTCCATTATAAGGTTTTGCGATAGGATGGCACGCATGCGGGTATTGATTGTTGGGTTGCTGTTGTGTGGGAACGCGTTCGGGCAGACCGAACATTGGGTGGCTGCGTGGGGTACGTCTCAGCAGTTGTACCGCTCGGGTGTGCCGCCTACGCCGAGGCCGCCGTCGCCACCGAACCCGGCGCGGCGTTTCGGAATTCCCGCGCCTTTGGAGAGCCTCAACAATCAGACCGTGAAGATGATCGCGCGCACCAGCATTGGTGGTAAGAGCGTGCGCGTGCGGCTGGAGAGCGCGCTGGGCGGCGGTACGGTCATGTTCGGGTCCGCGTCGATCGGCATTATCGATGGCGCTTCGCACCCGCTGACATTCAGCGGGAAGCCGTCGGCCACTTTATACGCGGGCGCTACACTGGTCAGCGATCCCGTTGCGCTCGATCTGCCTCCGCTCGCGCATGTCGCAGTCAGCGTGTATGTGCCCGGCGAGGTGAGGTTGCCGACCAGCCATACGTTTGCGCTGCACACCACCACGATCTCGAAGCCGGGTGAGCCCGACATCACGCGCGAATCTTATTACTGGCTGGCGGGGATCGATGTACTCGCTCCGGCGAACGTCGGGACGGTGGTCACGTTTGGCGATTCGATTACCGATGGCGATCAGTCTACGCCGGAGACGGACGGGGCGTGGCCGTCGGTGCTGGCAGGTCGCCTGCGCAATGTGGGCCTGGTCAATGCGGGCATCTCCGGCAACCGGCTGCTGGGCGACAACGGCGGCGGTCTGGCGCGCCTCTATCACGACGCGCTCAGCCAGCCCGGCATCCGATGGATGACGATCCTGGAGGGCATCAACGACATCACAGGCGGCGTTCGGGAACCGGAGCGGCTGATCGCAGCCTACCAGCAGGCCATCGCTGCGGCGCACGAACTCGGCGTGAAGGTCTACGGATGCACGATCACGCCGTTCGGCGGATCGAACGTTTTCAACGACGAGCGCGAGAGTGTGCGCGAGGCCGTGAACACGTGGATTCGCACGAGCGGTGCGTTCGACGGCGTGATCGATTTCGATAAGGCTGTGCGCGATCCGGCCGATCCGAAGAGGCTGCGGAAGGAGGCGGATTCACCGGATATGCTGCATCCGGCGAACCCGGGATACAAGATTATGGGCGAGTCGATCGATCTGAAATTGTTCAACCGGTGAACCCTCGTCCATCACGGCAGCTCCGGCCCCACAACACCTTGTTAAACGTCGGAGCCGCTGTCATCGTACGACGAATCGTCGGAAACATCGTCCGTGTTGTTGTCGCTGTCGTCCGGTTGCGAGTCGTCCTGCTGTGAATCGTCGTCAGTGTCGTTGCCCGAGTCGTTGCCCGAGTCGCTGCCCGCAAACCGGCGGTCTTCGAGATCCGGACTGAGACCGCTGTCGTCGAGCGTCCGGTCATTCCCAAATCCGCCGCCGCGTCCGCCCCGGTCGTCGTCGTAATAGTTGTTGATGATCGTCTCGGAGCCCGGGGAAATTCCGTAGCCACCGCCTCCGAAGAAGCCGCCGCCCTGGCGTCCTCCGCCAAAGATCGAGGAAAGCGCCGAGAACGCCACTTCACCGGCAACGACGCCCGCGGCCGTTTGCGCGGCATTGTGCAGGAAGCTGGAAAAGCGCCCACCGGTGGGCTGAGGATCGGGGATGTACTGCGGGGGCGGCGGAGGAGGAGGCGGCGCATAGTCGCTGCGCTGATAACTGCTGCCCTGATAACCACCCGCGCGGTAACCCTGGGCGGGCGGCGGAGCCGGGCTGGACGGAAGAAAGTTCGCGGGCGGCTGCGCTGCCTGCTGCTTCAGCTGCTCGATCTGCTGTTTGGCCTGATTGAGCGCCATCTCCTGAATCAGCACAGTCTGCGCAAGGATATAGAGCGCATCGGGGCGCGATCCGATGGTGCCGCGGATCAGGTTGTCCGCATCGCGGTCGACCTGCGCGACGGGCGCGCCTTTTACGTGATCAGCCAAGGTCTGAATAAGCTGGCGTTCCTCATCTGTCATATACTTCCTCCCTCTGCAAGTACGATACCGCGGAGATCCCGGTTCCCCGCCAAAATTCCCTTGCCAATGGCCAGAGAGTACTTTATTATTCAAAGCATGAAGAAACTCTACTGGCCCTGCCTGGCAGTGGCGGCCCTGTTCATCGGCTTCGCGGACACCCACACCGATGAGACGCCGATTATTCTGGGAATTGTGCTCATCCTGAGCGGAATTCTGGGGCTGTCGTTCCCGAAGAACTTTCTCGCAACGTGGCTGGTTACGGGGTTCGCACTGTTCGTGACCGAAACGCTGGTTGGTTTTGGCGTGTTGCAGGCGTCCTGGCCGAGCAGCCCCGGCATCCACTGGCCTACGCTCGTGGGGCTCGTGCCCGCCCTCGTCGGCGCGGGCGCGGGGACAGGCATTCGCAGGGTTGCGGCGAAGCCGGCATCCGTGTAATGTCGGAATGATGGTGCGTCCTGAAAGACGCGATGTTCTAACAGGTGGAAGTCCTGTCCGGGTAAGCGCTGGAGCGCCCGGTAGCAGACTCCAGGCGGGAGGAGAGATCCGACCGTACGAAGCGGAGTGTCGAAAGCCCTTGAAAGAGAGGGGAGCAAACCAGCGGGCCGCAACAATCAGTGAACGCAGCAGCCTCGTCAAATTATCAGCCGAAAGGTGTTTGGGAGGGCCGAGCCGCTCATATCACGGCGAAGGCAACAGACAGCATTCTGAAGAACCGGATGGTATGCTGGACCTCTCCGGGGTCGCAGGCGGTGGCACGTTGGGAAAGAGCATCGCGGAACAGGAGAGACCCTACCCGGCAGTCGGGTCGGACAAGAACCGTGGGTATAAGGTCGGAAGGCTGAAGTCTCACGGAGCCGGGAGGGAGTCCGAGGGGTCCGTAATCCGAAGCAACTGCCGGTCTATGATCTCGTCGTGGGAAAGAGTGGCCCAAAAATGAAAGCCCATGTGGAGGCTGCCACCGCTCCAAAGACAGCAGATCCGCCGGCTTCACCCGCTCTGGGTCGCTTTGACCTCGACAAGGACGGCTTTCCCGTTCATCCGATAATGGGAGGCAGCGGAACCCATACGTTCCGGGGGGCCGGACACGCGCGCACGTGGGCCGTGGGACTCGACATGCCTGAGTTTGCAAAGTTGCTGTCGAACCAGTTGTCGCTGCCGGTAACGGACGCCACGGGCCTTGCCGGGAAATACGATAGTCGGCAGGTGGCGCGCCGCGCCTGCCACAGGTTGACGGAGTTCCCGATAACCTTGCGCTGCCTACGCTTTTCGCCGCAGTCCGGTCGAGATTGTGACGATTGATCGCGCGGAGAGGGTTCCGACTGAGAATTAGGCCACATAAACCGGAGCGACCGGTTAACTGGGGACTTTCATCCCTTGGTTACCGGGGATCGATTGTGGCCTCGATGATTTCCAGACGGCGCGCGGGTTTCTCGCCATCAAGGTCTTCCTTTTCGAAAGCGTCCAGCACCTCTAAACCCTCGACGATACGACCGAACGCCGAGTACTTGCCGTCGAGATGCGGCGCGTCGCCCAGCATGAGGAAGAAAGACGTCGTGGCGGAGTCGGGGTCGTCGGCGCGGGCCATCGAAACGATACCCCGTGTGTGCTTGACGTCGTCGCGGAATTCGCCTTTGATCGAGTGAACCCAGCGGTCGGCGGGATGTGTCGGGCCGGAGGCGCGCGCATCTCCCATCCCGCCCTGCACCACGAAACCCTTCACGATGCGATGGAACGCCGTGCCGTTGTACCAGCCCGTTTCCGTCAGCATCAGGAAGTTGCGAACGTGGTTCGGCGCCCAGTCCGGTTCCATCTTGATCTTGAGCGTTCCCACAGTAGTCTTGAGCGTGATGGTGCGCCTGAGCTCATCAAGCGTCGCGTTGACGAACGGCTCCGTCTTCTTCTTCTCAATGGTGACGCTCTGGATGCGGACCGGCGTATCGGTGAAACCGTTCGCTCCGGCGGGCGCATGTGAAATCTTTTCCACCACGTCGATGCCCTCGGTCACCCGCCCGAACGCCGAGAATTTGCCGTCGAGCGGCGGCTGCGGATAAACACAGACAAAGAACTGTGCGCCGTCGCTGTTGGGTTTATCGGGAATGCGGACGGCGGAGACGGTACCGCGCTCATGCTTCAGATCGCTGAACTCATCGGGCAGCATGCTGAGACCGCCGGTGCCCCAGAGATTCTTCGGTGTTTTGGGATCTTTGAGCAGGGGGTCGCCGCCCTGAACGATGCCGTTGGCGATGACGCGATGAAACGCGCTGCCGTTATAGAAGCCCTGTTTCGCGAGTCGAATGAACTGCTCGACATGCTTCGGCGCTTTATCGGGCGCGAATTCAAAGCGGAAGGTGCCAAGGTCCGTCGTGACGACAGCCTCCACTTCCGAAGGAGGCTGCGCCACGGCGCCAATTGCAAATGTCAGCAGGCAAAGCAGGGGCTTCACGGAACCAACATAACAGGAGCTTGCCAGAACGCCGCCTTTTGCCCGGCCGGATCGAGCACCGTTACCTGGCAGTTATAACGCCCCGGCTGCAGCTTGTTGAGCGCGATGCTGAATTTCATCGGCATCGATTTCAACCGGTTTGCCACTGCTTCCGTAATCGGCAAGGGCGGAGTCTCGAAAGCCTTCGCCTGGCCGCGGTAGAACGTCACGAAAGCCACCAGCGGCTGCACGGTTTCCGCGTTGGGCTCATACGCCTGAAGGTAGATGTACAGGTCGTTGCTGCGGCTGAAAACGCGCGTCACGCTCGGCAGAAGCTTCTGGCCATCCTGCACCAGCGGGCTGACTAATTCCGACTTACCCTTGTCCTTAGCCGCATTGAACAGAGCGTCCTTGAATTCGATACGCTGGCTGCCCAGCACGACCGAACTGATCGGAATGCGCTTGTCTTCCTTGTTGAGGTTGGGAATGACGAACTTCTGCATGTAAGTCCCGATGCGGCCGGTTTCATCGTCGCGCGCCAGCACTTTGATCGAGTAAGTGCCGGGCAGCAGGGTATACCCGGTGTTGTAAAGAATCGGGCTCTTGGATAACTGCTCGGCGCTCTTATCAGTCAGCTTGATATCGACCTTATCGCGGACATTGGTTACCGTCGAGCCATATTCGTCCTTGATTTCGCCGACGAAATCGATAACCGTGTGCTCCGCGCCGCCGCGGCGCGCGAGGGCGAGTTCGCTACCCGGTATCTTCATGGAGATGGGAACGAAGTACTCGGCGCGGTTGAGCTGGAAGTAATCGATCTCCATCGCGATGGTGAGCTCGGTGATGGGATCGCCCAGCATGAGCGCCTCTTCCAGCTGACGCTCCTTATCTGACGACGTGAACTTATTAAACGTCTTACCGGCGAAGTAACCCTGGCGGTACTCAAGCTTGGCCGACGCGGCGAATTCTCCGTTCAAGGTAATCTTGACCCGGCGGAACTTACCGTCGAGCACAGGTTTGGTGGACGAATAGCCAATCACGTAGTAACTCGAAATCGATTCCTGCGCATGCACGATGCCCAGCGTAAGATCGTTGTAATCGAGCAGCGCCTTGCCGCCCGTATCGGCCGCGAGCGTATACAAAGTGTCCTGCGATTTCTGGAAATTATTGGTGTTCGCAATGGCCGAAGAGCCGGAATACATGCCCACTCCGCCGGGCGACCCCTTGGTGGCATCGCCTAACGGGGCCGACGCCACAAGGCCGCGGGCATCGGCCGGGAACATTACGACGTTCGCACGGATGGCAGCGTTCACGGTGGCCTGCATCTGCGCCTGGTTGTCGGTGCCGTTCAGCCGCAGGCCGCTGGCGAAGTAGACGAAAGACTTCTTCTCGTTCAGCGAACCCAGCATCTTGACGGCGGTCTGCAGCGCGGCAAGCTGGCGGTCGGTATTGAAGATGTTGAATTCGGAATCGTCCTGGCCGAAGGCCGCGCCGGTGTCGGCAGTGCTGTCGTCGTTCGTGCCTTCATCGAAGCCCGCGCCTTCGCCTGCGACCAGCGTATCGATGGTCTTGTTGAGTTCGTCACGGTCGTCGGTAAAGTCGTCGAGCACTTTGACTGAGCCGTTGTCGTACTTCATGAGCGCGATCAGATCGGCGGGCGCCATCTTGGTTTTGATGAACTTCTGCGCGGCGGCGAAGGAGCGCAACTGGTCGGGCACCGGCATGGCGCTCATATCGAAGTAGATTACGAGCAGGCGCCGGTCGCGGAATTTGATATCGCCGGGAGCTTCGGTAGCGATCTGGGTCTTGGTGGCTGATGCCACTTTGGGCTTGGGCGCAGCGTCGGGATTGGCGTTGGCGGGCGGAGTTGCGCCGGGGCGCGTGGCGAATTCCGGGACCGCTTCCGAAAGTTTCTGAAAATCCGCGAACTTAATGGTCTGGGGAACACCGTCTTCCGTGACCGTGAAATCCTTGGCGGTGAGACCCTCAATGGTCTTGCCGTTCTTGTCTTTGACGGTGACGGTTTCGATCACCAGCTGAGTTTCAGCCTTGAAGGTTACAAGGCCCGCATCCACATTGGAGCCAGGCTGCGGCGGTTGTTGCTGTGCGGAGAGCATCAGCGAAGTCAGTGCGCAGACTGCAAAGCGGGAACGCATCGCCAGAAACCTGTTCATTGTTTAGAACCTCACTCGCATGGTTAGTTGTACCGTTCTCATCGGGTTGACGCCGGTCGGCAGGCCGAACTGTGGACTGATGATGTTGGTCACCCAGCTTTGATACGTGGGGTGGTTAATCGGGTTGGATGAATTGAGCGTGATGTCCATGTTCATCCGGTCGCGCAGGCGGAAGGTGCGGGCGGCCGATGCGCCGATAGAGAACTGATCCGGCCCTGTGATGGTGTCGCGGCCCGCATTGCCCCACGTCCCGACGGGAGCGGTATAGGCGGCCGGGTTGAGGAACAGACCGGAGGGAGCGTCGTAGAGCGGCGCGCCCGTGTAGTTCGGGCGAATGCCCGTGAAGCCGGTGCCGCCGATCGGCAGCGGGTAACTCGGCGATAGCGGGAAGCCCGTGCCGGCAATGATCTGCGTGGTGATGGTCCACTCCTTGAACGCCGTGCCGCGCCAGCCATCGAGCAGTGTGCCCCCGTGCATGCCGACCCCGGTTGTGTACTGACCCTGGAAGTTCAGCAGGTGGCGCTGATCGAAGGTGGAAAGGCCGCGTTCGCCGCTGAGGTCGAGCCAGTTCTGCGCGATGACAGCGGAACCCTGGCCGCGCCCGCCCAGCGCCGCATCGTCGATAGCCTTGCCGTAGGTGTAGACCAGCGTCGCGGTCAGGCCGTTGTGCAGGCGGCGGCGCAACTGCACGCTGCCTTTCTCGTTGGTCGAATTTCCGTTCGACGTGAGATAGGCGTAACCGGGCAGGCAGGTGGGGCAGGGGTTGGCAGCGCCCGTCGGATACGTATTGGGTAGGAATTCCTGTGTGCCTCGCGTGCCTTTGATGCCGAGGTAAGTGGCCAGGATCACGAGGCCGCCGGGCAGATCGCGCTGCACGGAAAGCTGCCAGCTATGGACGTAGCCGACACGGAAGTTCGGGTCGATCGCGAACGTATTCGGCGTGATGAGGGGCGACGACGTGAATCCGTTGGCAAGCGTAAGCGGGTCGGCCGCGCTGTTCGAGACACTGAAACTCTTCGAGAGCGGCGACTGCTGCGCCATCTGTGAAGCGATGGTCTGATACACCGACGTGTTGTACCGGATGCCATACCCTCCGCGCACGACAAGCGAGGAACCGGCGATGGGCCGCCATGCGATCCCGATGCTGGGCCCCAGGTCATGCTTGTCGGGCCGAACGAGCGAAGCAGGATACTTGATGCCGGTGAGCGGGCCCACCGGGTCCGTCCCGATAACCGGCGCTGCAGCGGTATAGCCGCTTGCAATATCAAGATTGACCAGACGCCCATAAAGCTCGGAGATGGGCGAACTGTAATCCCAGCGCACGCCGGCGTTAATCGTGAGGCTTGGGGTGGCGCGCCAGTCGTCGTTGAAGTAGGCGTCGTAAATATTGGATCGGAAATACTTATCCGCGTTACCGTAAGCGATGGAGCTGGTGTCGGGCACGCCCAGCAGGAAATCCGCGAAATCGTTGCCGCTCGCAAGGCCGTTGAACTGGAACGCGCCGGTGGGATTCGACTGGCTCAGCGAATTGAACTGCTGGCGGCGGAAATCGCCTCCGAACGTGAAGTTGTGCGGCGAATGCGACCAGTAAGTCTGCGAGGTCAGGTTCGCGGTCTGGTTGTGATTGTGCGAAGTGGACGCGTCCGAAAGGGGATAAATGCCGCTCGTGAACGAAAGCTGCGGCGGTCCCCAGTAGATAGGCGACTGGAGATTACCCATGATGCCCGCTTCGCCCGAAACGTTCTCGCGGTTGGCGAAGTAGGGATTAAGATCCGTGGTCTGACGGTTGAACGCCACAGTGGTAGTGGTGAAGATGCGGTTGTTGAACCGGTGCATCCAGTTCACGTTGATCGCATAGCCCAGAATTCCGGTGTGGTCGAGGAAGTTAAAGATGCTGTTGTTCTGGTTGCGCGTATTCTGAAACGCGAACGTCCCGAAAACCTGGTTGCTGCGCCCGATGCTCTTCTGCAGCCGGGTCTGCATGCTGTCCTGATCCATGCGGCCCACCACAGGTGTCTGGTAGTTGTATTGGGTGCTGGAGGCCAGGTTCGGCAGGGGATAAAAGCGTAGCAGCGACTGGGCCTGCGGGCTGAGGCGGCTCTGCGGAATCAGATTGCCAACGAACGGCTGGCCGGTGGAAGGGTCGTTGACGGGCGTCGTGAAATCGCCCGCGCGCTGATCGGCTGTGGGCACAAGCGCGGTGCTCGTGCTGCCCGTTCGGTTGCGAACGATTTGATAGCCGATATAAAAGTTAGGCGCGCTGCGCAGCGGAA
>Ga0302140_10005583_pt1 | contig 15860 bp, 16 predicted proteins | sample I_Bog_E1_1_FD_202095 | JGI IMG/M metagenome (GOLD analysis project Ga0302140, IMG submission 202095) | Peat permafrost microbial communities from Stordalen Mire near Abisko, Sweden - I_Bog_E1_1 | ecosystem: Environmental > Terrestrial > Soil > Wetlands > Peat | place: Sweden: Abisko, Stordalen...
GAACTGCTTGCGGGTTGGGGATTTCCGGCGGAGAAGCTCGAGGCGGTTGCCGAGACGATTCGTACCCACGAGGCCAAGTATGAGCCGCTACTTCCTGAGGCAGTCGTGCTACGAGATGCGGATATTTTGGAGCAACTTGGGGCGATTGGAGCATTGAGGGCATTTGTTAAGGTAGGTCGCGACACCCGCTACGCCACTTATTCTGATGTACTTCCGGTCCTGGAACGGGCTCTTGCGTCCTTGCCTGGGCAACTGAGGCTGGCCGCTTCGCTCGAACTGGCTCAACCGAGACTAGCGGCTTTGCAGGCTTTTCTGATGGCAATCGAGGCAGAGGCTGAAGGCCGACTTTTTTAGGGTGGCCGAGGCGATTCCGGTCGATCCCCGTCTTGTTCGAGCGCCCAGAAATCAAAGACCAGATAAACAAGTGGTCAATTTTGACCGGACTTTGGCGGGCAACTCTCCGCAATTTCTTTACATTGCATTTAGGCTGGTCCGTTGTACACTTCAAGGTAAGATCGGCCTCGGGGGAGGAGGTCTGCATCACAAGGAGAAATCGAATGCGATTGAAGCTTGTCCTGGCAGCACTTTTCTTCCTCTTCACCCTGCCGTCTTTTGCTCAGGTTCAGCCAGCGGCCAGGATTGGTGGATTCCCCCTAGGAGTCGGCGGAGGCCTCTCGGATTACAGTGTGGATTACGGTTCAGGCAGGCGGATGATCGGCGCCTCGGCATGGGCGGATTACAGCTTGTATCACGGGCTGGGCGTTGAAGCTGAAGGTACATCGATATTTGCTGACAAGCCTTCTGAGCTTACCCGGATGAAGCAGGAAAGCATCAAAGGTGGCGCAATCTATAAGTACCACCAGATTTTTCATGTTCGGCCTTATGCTAAAGGTCTTATCGGTTTGGGTAAGATAGACTTCCCTTCGCGCAACCCGCTTTATACAAGTGACAAGTTCACAATGTATGCGGTTGGAGCGGGCCTCGAGTACAAAGCATGGAAGACACTTTATGTACGCGGGGACTATGAGTACCAGTTCTGGAAGAACTATCTAGGCCCCAATACTCTGAATCCGAATGGATTTACGATTGGCGCAACTTACTATCTTCGCGGAGTTCACAGGCACTACTAAGTAGCGGCGAAGAAGCGATTTGGAGCGTTTGGATGCTGCTCTTTTCTTGTAGGTTGCCTAAGAGAAAAAGAAAAACGGGGTACGTTCGTCCTGTACCTCGTACTCTAATCTCTTGGTACACTTAATGATATTGAGCATTGACATTCAGCAGAAATGTCCGTTGTAGGCTCATCCGCTCTAGTTGCTTTCATTGATGCAAGCACGACCTACGTTGCCAAATTTTACTAATCCACATCCATCGAAAGGAATACATACTTATGCATATTCGTGGCGCACACGCACTGGTTTGCGGGGCCGGCGGGTTCATTGGCGGTCATCTCGTAAATCGGCTTTTTGAAGAAGGTGCGGCAAGTGTACGCGCGGTTGATGTAAAGCCGTTGGAAGAGTGGTACCAGAAGAACCCAAAGGCTGAGAGCGTCGTTCTTGATCTGCAAGAGAAGGATGCCTGCTTCAAAGCAACAGAAGGTATTGATTCTGTTTTCCAACTAGCCGCTGACATGGGGGGAATGGGCTTCATTGAGAACAACAAAGCACTCTGCATGTTGAGCGTGCTAACTAATACACACATGCTGGTCGCAGCACGCGACAGCGGGGTTAAGCGTTTCTTCTATTCCTCTTCGGCTTGCGTATATAACGGTGATAAGCAGACTAATCCTGATGTTGTGGCTTTGAAAGAAGAAGATGCCTACCCTGCGCTTCCGGAAGACGGCTACGGTTGGGAAAAGCTCTTCAGTGAGCGCATGTGCCGTCATTTTTCTGAAGATTATGGCTTGGAAACACGAGTTGCGCGTTTCCACAATGTATACGGACCACTGGGTACCTGGACAGGTGGACGCGAGAAGGCACCGGCAGCGGTTTGCCGCAAAGTACTTGAAGCCAAGATCTCAGGTAAGCATGAGATCGAGATCTGGGGTGACGGTCACCAGACGCGCAGCTTCATGTATGTGGACGATTGCACCAAGGGTGTGGTCGACATTTACAGCAGCAATATTCTGGAACCTATCAATCTTGGGTCTAGTGAGTTGGTCACAATCAATCAGCTCGTAGATATTGCAGAAGAACTTGCAGGTGTGAAACTGAAGCGTAACTACAATCTGAGCGCACCGAAGGGTGTGAATGGAAGAAATAGCGACAACACCAAAATCCTGGATTACCTGGGTTGGGAACCCAGCATCAAACTCCGTGACGGGCTGGCACGAACGATGGCCTGGATAGAGCAGCAAATGCTTACCAGCGTTTCTACCAACTAGGAGGTGTGCATGAGTTCTGTCTCACGTTTTCAACAGATTCTTGGGGTTCGCTTCTTCGTTGGCGATGCCCAGGGGGCTATTGAGCAGGTTTCACAACACGGCGGGCTTGTTGTCGTGCCCGCAGCTCCTGCTTTGAAAAATCTAGCGGTGGATAAGGGTTACCGGGAGGCTTTGCTAGGGGCGGATTTTGCAATTGCCGATAGCGCTTTCATGGTTTTGTTGTGGAACTTGATCGATCGGAATCGGATTCCAAAGCTATCCGGACTGAAGTATCTGCGTGCGCTGGTAGAGGAACCGGATTTTCAGAAACTGGGAAATACCTTTTGGGTAATGCCGACGGCAGCGAGCGCACAACGTAACCTTCGATGGCTTCGCGAGAATGATGTGAATGTAGGGAATGAGGACGTTTACCTGGCTCCTCTCTACGGACATATTATTTCTGACGAAGAACTACTGAAGAGACTCGAAGAGCGGCGTCCCAAGCACATTGTGTTGGGGATAGGTGGCGGAACTCAGGAGCGACTTGGTTTGTATCTCAAGCAGCATCTGAGCTACAGTCCGGCGATTCACTGCATAGGCGCGGCAATCGCATTTCTCAGCGGCGACCAGGTAAATATTCCAGTCTGGGCGGATACGCTTGGTCTGGGCTGGCTTTACCGGACGCTCGCTGACCCAAAGCGTTTTTTCCCCCGTTACTGGGATGCGCGGCACCTGGCTCCCTTGTTATTGAAGTACCGGGATCGCTTGCCGGTCACAACCATTTAACCGAAGCAGGAGCCAAGGCCGGCTTCTGAGATCAGTGATAATCAGGTTTCATTTTTAGTTGGATTTTATTGGGTTCAGCAATTTTTATTCTTTTTCATTGGGGCAGCTCTCCTAATCGGGAGCTGCCCTTTTGAGTTCAAGGAGGTTCATTGGGCGGTAGGTGTGCATCGAATTTTATGTGCGGAACTTTTCCGCGTGGTTTGGGTCTAACAGAGTGATAGTGGTCGGCAATTGCCTCAACGAAGAGAAAATGGCTGGCCGATACGGCGTTTTGGTGGTTGCCGAAGAATTTGTGCAGGAATAGGGTGACAACAATGATGAACAAGACTTACCGCTCGTTTACTCCGGCGCGCCACAAGGTGGGTCTGGCGCTGGTTTTGCTTGGTGGCCTGGCTGGCGCGGGCAGTATAGGTGCCAGCGCTCAAGATAATGCGACCGCTCAAGCTGCGGCTCCGGCAGGTGAGCGCACGGATGGACAGATTGAGATGGACGTTGTGCATCAGTTGGACGCGGCCCAGGAACTGAAGCAGGATTGGATTACCGCAGGTACGGTTCAGGGTGAAGTTACCCTATCTGGTACCAGCGCATCTGACGCGAATCGTCAGTTGGCCGAGTCTATTGCGAGCAAGGTGCCGGGCGTAACCAAGGTCGTGAATAATTTGAAGGTTGGCGATCCTCAGACTGCCGCGCAACAGAACGGCGCACAGCCTCAGGACCAGCAGGATCAGCAGTACGCAACAGATGGTCAGGGTCAAGACCAGGGTCAGGTACAGCCGGCGGCTGGAAATGACAACATGCCTCCTCAGCCTCAGCCGGGTTATCCGCCGCAGCCTGGATACCAGCAGGGACCGGGTTATCAGCAACAAGGGCCTCGTCAGAATTACGCGCCTGCCCAGGGACCCGCGCTTTCGAATGTTCCTCCGAGTGGCCCGGTCACGCTGCCGCAGGGTACTTTGCTCAAGGTTCGGACGAGTGAGTCTTTGAACAGCAAAATGGCCAAAGACGGCACTCCGGTTGAGTTCACGGTGGTGCGCGATGTTTATGCAGCCGGCGTTCTGGCCATTCCGCGTGGAGCAGTCATCCACGGTGTGGTGACCGACGTGAAGAAGTCTGGCGCGCTTGGCGGTCGGGCCGGAATCGGTCTGAATCTGCAGACGCTGGATCTGGGCGGTAAGAGCTACGCTATCGCCAGCGATCCGTTTGAAGTGCAGAGCCCTAACAAGGCCGGTCGCACGGTAGGAAATGCTTTCGGTGGCGCAGTACTTGGCGCGATCATCGGTGGCGCGGTAGGCGGCGGTGGTGGTGCTGCTATCGGCGCAGGTGCAGGTGCAGTTGGCGGTACAGCTGCCAGCGCGGCGACCCCGGGTCCAAGAGTTTGGATACCGTCAGAGGCTCTGATGGACTTCCATTTGAACGCTCCGCTGACGGTCGCACCTGTGAGCCCTGCTGAGGCGCAGCGTATGGCAGCAAATGCCGGCCCTGCCCCACAGGACCGTCCTACACTCTATCGCCGTGGACCGTATCCGTATGGATATCCTCCGCCGCCTCCACCTCCTCCGGGCTACTACTATCGCCCTTACTAAGAGGACGTAATATTTCAACTTTTCCGGCTCTGAGCAATGCTCAGGGCCGGTTTTATTGCAATCACCGAGTTTTCGATTAAGGCGGGCATAGTTGCTGCCAAACATCGACAGACGTATCATCAATTCTGATTTGGAGTAGAAAAAATGGCTTTCCCAATTAAAGTTTGCGCCATCTGTAGCGAAGAGTTTGAACTGAAACCGAACAAGCCCGGCTTTGCGAATCGCTGCCCGGAGTGCAGTGAGCCGGAAGCAACCGAGGAAACACCGAAACAGCGTATGGACGCTGTCGATCGCAAAGCGGAAAGCGAAGCGAATGAAGCGCGCCGTGCAGCAATTCGCGAGCTGCTTTACACTCGCAAGTAGATTTTTGCGATAGCGTCAGACCAAAGAGGGGATGAGCATGTGCTCATCCCTTCTTGGTCTTATGCGTATTCGTAGTTCCTGAGTTTATGCGCTGACGGTTTCTGGCGTATCGACTTTCACAGGTGTCAGCCAGCCAAAGCGGTCGGGCTTAAGTCCGTTGGCGATACCAAAGAACTCGTCGGCAATCTGCTTGGTGATTGCGCCGGGAGTGCCATCGCCAATGACGATACGGTCGATCGATCGGATTGACGAAACTTCTGCTGCGGTGCCCGTAAAGAAGACTTCGTCAGCGATGTAGAGCAGCTCGCGTGGCAAGGACTGCTCCGTGACTGGCAGGCCCAGATGGCGGGCAATCGTCAGCACCGAATCGCGTGTAATGCCGGAGAGTGCCGAGTTGGCCAGAGGCGGCGTGTAGAGCACTCCGTTGCGCACGATGAAGACGTTCTCGCCGGAACCCTCGGATACCAGGCCATTCACGTCGAGTGCGATGCCCTCGGCGTAGCCGTTGATGTCAGCTTCCATGCGAATCAGTTGCGAGTTCATGTAGTTTGCGCCGGCTTTGGCTAGCGCGGGCATGGTGTTGGGAGCGAGACGGTTCCAGCTGCTGATGCACACGTCTGCGCCGCCGTGTCCGCCCGCGACATACTTGCCCCATGGGAAGTTGGCAATGAAGACGTCGATGGGAGAGCCAGTTGGGTTTACGCCGATCTCGCCATAGCCGCGCATGGCGATTGGGCGAATGTAGCAGGGGGCGACACCGTTGGCTTCAATGACATCGACGACCGCCGCGCATAGCTCGTCCAGCGAGTAGGGCAGGGGCATGCGATAGATCTTGGCCGAGTCCAGCAGGCGCTGCATGTGCTCCGGCAGGCGGAACACGGCTGCTCCGGAGGGCTGTCCGTAGCAACGGATACCCTCAAAAACGCTGGAGCCGTAGTGGATCACATGGCTCATGACATGGATATTCGCCTGTTCCCAGGGAATGAGTTTGCCATTGCGCCAGATGTTTGCTGTAGGCTGAATCGGCATTGGGTGGTGACTCCTCTTGTGACACTGCTTTTTGCACTTCGAGATTACCGCTTAGGGTATCGCGAACTGGCATTGAATGTCACGGCCAAGGGACAAGGATTGCGGGTAAATTCCCTATTTCAGCGATTCGACAATTGAATGGGATTGCCGTCGGGATCTTTGCCATCGCATAGGCAAAAGACTTCTCCCTGCCTGACTTTGCCGAATTTCGCGCCGCGGGCAACGAGGGTTTCGCGCAGTGCAGCTACGTCGCTGGCGTGGAATACGATCTTGGGGCCTTTTGTTCCAGGCGATGAGGGTCCGGAGTGGAGGGCGATTCGTGGACCGCCAGCATCGAACTCGCGCCAACCCTTTTCTTCACTGACTTGCCGCAGTCCGAGTACTTGCCCGTAGAACTTGCTCATTGATTCCATCTGACTGGTGAAGAGAATCACGCGTGCCATTTCCATTGAGAGAGCCTTTATCGTGAAGTCGTCCAATTGATCGATCGAATGAAGGCAGCGTAGCACAGGTGGCTTCTTGTATGGATATAGGTCAGGCCGGATCCCGGGAGTCCTCGATAAAGATCGATTCGATCGTGGTGTCGAAAAGCCGCGCGAGGCGGAAGGCGAGAGGCAGGCTGGGATCGAACTTGCCGGTTTCAATGGCGTTCACGCTTTGGCGGGAGACTTCAAGCCTTTGTGCCAGGTCGGCTTGGCTCCAGTTGCGCTCTGCTCGCAGGACACGCAGCCGGTTCTTCACCGGTTCCTCCCAAGCTGGATGCGAAGAGCGATAGCGGCAGTGATGAGGAAAATCTCAAGGTTCAAAGCAGTGAAGAACGGGACGTGAAATGAATGGTACTCAATGACATAGGCGAGATAGGTGTCAATCACCATGACGAAGCCGAATCCCCAGAGGATAGACTGCACGACGATGTGCCGCAGGTACTCATCTTTTTCGGCAGACATGTAACGCGCGATCACAACCATGACACCGATGATGGGCAGCACTGCAATAAGCGCGATTCCGTAATACGTGGCGGGCAGGAAATTATTGCGCTCAATTCTGGGAAAGATCGCGGTGAATGCGCCACAAATTGCCATCATCGATCCAATAAGCGAAATTGACCTACGTTGGAGGGGGGACAAATTCCGATTGCAGTTTTTCATGTCGTGTTTCCTTTTCACTATGACAAGTAAACATTACTAAAATCATAAATATCTGTCAAGTTAGCTTGTCTTTCTATGCCTGCGGAGTTTGATTTTGTGCAATTTTCTAAAGGATGCGTCTGCGCTTTTCCGGCACTATGGTGGGCGACGTAGACTGAAACGCTTCGAGCGGAGTCAAAGCTGTCGGTTGTGATTTCCGTCGTTCCGGCGCGCAGCGTACGCCCAGACGGGTACGGACATACAATCGTATGGCAACTCGAAAGCCAAATATGATCTGCGGGAGATGAGCGTGTATCGGATTTTAGGGATTGGCGAACTACTTTGGGACATGCTTCCGGAAGGGCCGCGGTTAGGCGGTGCTCCTGCAAACTACACCGTAATGGCCGGACGGTTAGGTGATCATGCTGGCGTGATCAGCCGGATAGGCAACGATGAGTTTGGCGGACGGGCGCTTGAAATTCTAAAGCCGCTTCCGGTGGATGTGAGCCAGTTGCAAACGGATCCTAATCTGCCTACGGGGTGCGTGACGGTCGAGCTTACCGAGGGGCAAGCGAACTATACATTCCAGCAGCCGGCAGCCTGGGATTTTCTGGAACTCACATCGGGTTGGTTGGCGGAAGTGGCGACTGCAGACGCAGTTTGTTTCGGCTCACTGGCTCAGCGAAACAGCCAGTCGCGAGAGACGATTCATGCACTGGTTAAAGCGACGAAGCCGGATTGCTTTCGTATTTTCGATGTGAACCTTCGCGCCCCTTTCTACACCGCCGAGATTTTGCGGGAGTCCCTCAAGCTGGCATCCGTGGTCAAGATGAATGACGTTGAAGTTCCAATGGTGTTGGGGTTATTGGAACTGGAAGCTCCTGGCCCTCTACGCGAGAAGGCAAAGGTCTTGCTGGGCGAGTTTCCTAATCTGACGCTGGCCGCAGTGACATGCGGAGGGGAGGGCAGTTTGCTGGTGAGCCCGAAAGAATGCGATGAGCACGCAGGCATTCGCGTTCAGGTAGCGGATACCATCGGGGCGGGTGATGCTTTCACCGCGGCGATGACCCATTACCTGTTGCGCAGTGCGCCGCTCTCGACTTTGAATGAAGCAGGCAATCGTTGGGGGAGTTTTGTTGCTTCGCAGGCGGGAGCGATGCCGGAGATCAGTGAGCAGACTCTACGGATCATTACGAAGGAGATCGAAGGGTAGCGGGAATTTCTCATGAAGGAATTGCTCCGTTTTTAATCGTTGCAAGCGGAGGATCGCAGTAGTATTTGGATGTTGTAAATCGAGGAGGATATATGTCGCAGAGTTTCACCACCGGTCAGGGTAACAAGGGACGCCGTTCGCATATTCCTCCGCAAGGCAGTCAGGGATTTACGGTACAGTCCAAGTCGACGGCTCTTCCGACGTACCCGTTTCAGCCGCTGCCAACCCCTGCGGGTCCAGCTCCGTATCATTTCGACCTATCGCAGCTTCTAACCACCGATCAGGTCTCGCAGATTGAGTCGACGGGGTCGATGGTCGTGCATACGGTGGGAGATACGGGGGACTATCGCGGAGAACAGCAGGACTTCGTTGCGGCCCTGTTAACTGCCGACAGCGATGCGTTGCCGGCCGATCAGAAGCCTGCCTTCTTTTACCATCTTGGGGACGTGGTTTACTTTGCGGGGGATATCGATAAATACGGCGATAATTTCTACGCCACTTATCAAAACTATCCAGGATTTATCGTCTCCATCCCAGGCAATCATGACTGCCAGCCAGATGATCCGCAGGATGGACCGGTAGACCCTACAAAAACTCCACTTGACGGCTGGATACAGAACTTCATGTCGTCCACGCCGACCGCTCCAGGATCGATGAAAACAGGCGCTGGTCGCACACAGATGGACTTGCCGAATGTGTATTGGACATTCACTACTCCGTTTGCGACGATCATTGGCCTCTTCTCAAATGTGGGAGAGACGCAGGGCGAGATCCATCAGGACCAGATTGATTGGTTTCAGGGTGAGCTTACATCTGCTCCAACAGACCGGGCGCTGATCGTTACTGTGCATCATCCTCCGTTCTCAGGCGACACGGAGCATTCGGGTAGCACCGCAGTTTACACGGTGTTATTCGACGCATTCGCTGCAACAGGCCGGTATCCAGACATGATTTTGTCCGGACACGTACACAACTACCAGCGATTTACTTACGCGTTGAATGGGCCTTCGGGTCCGCTACAGATCCCCTGCATCGTTGCGGGTGCGGGTGGGTACACCAATCTAGGAAAGCTTCAAAAGGTCAATGGGGCGTATCCCACGGCTCCTCTTACGCTGGACAACGGTGTCACCCTTGAGCAATACGACCAGGAAAACTTTGGATTTCTACGGCTGGAGATCAGCAAGACTCAGATCGTAGGAACTTACATCTCGGCTCCCTACACGACCACATCAACGCCTACCGGGAACGTTGTGGAGAGCTTCGTAGTCGATCTGGCTGCACGTACCGTCGCTCAGCAGTAGATAACAAAATTCTCAGGAAGAAATGTGGGACGGAGGCTAATGGTCTCCGCCCCATTTTTTGTTTGCTAGCCGTTCACGAATTGCATGGTTGCTTCCGGATAGCGCAGTCCCGCGGCTGAGGCTGGCGGCAGAATGCGGTCTATCTCTGCAAGATCTTCTACTGTTAGTTGCACAGTGAGTGCACCCACATTTTCCTCAAGATACTTGATGCGCTTGGTGCCTGGAATAGGGAACACGTCCTCTCCCTGCGCCAACAGCCACGCAAGTGCAAGTTGAGATGGCTTACAGCCTTTGCTCGCTGCGAGTTTCTCGATATGTGCTACGAGTTCGAGATTGCGCTTGAAGTTCTCACCCTGGAAGCGGGGACTGCTGCGGCGCCAGTCGGTTGGATCCAGGTCATCTACCGTACGGATTTGTCCGGTGAGGAAACCACGGCCAAGAGGGCTGTATGGGACGAACGCAATTCCGAGTTCACGAGTTGTAGGGAGGATCTCCGCTTCCGGATCGCGTGACCAGAGCGAGTACTCGGTTTGCAGCGCGGTGATGGGATAAATGGAGTGTGCGCGACGAATGGTCTCTGGTGCGGCTTCTGACAGGCCCAGAAAGCGAACTTTGCCTTCCTTTACCAACTCAGCCATGGCGTCAACAGTCTCTTCAATCGGCGTATTGGGATCAACGCGATGCTGGTAATAGAGATCGATTACATCGATCTTGAGTCGCCTGAGGCTGGCTTCGCACGCCGAGCGGACATAGTCGGGTTTTCCGTTTATGCCAAGGAATGTGCCGTCGGCTGCGCGGACGTTCCCAAACTTAGTGGCCAGGAAGACTTCTTTACGCCGTGACTGTATTGCTTCGCCGACCAGTTCCTCGTTGCGTCCTACGCCGTAGATATCGGCTGTGTCGAGGAAGGTGACGCCCAAGTCCAGGGCTCGGTGAATGGTCGCAATTGACTCGGCGTGGTCGCGGGGACCGTAGAAGTCAGACATCCCCATACAGCCGAGGCCGATGCGTGCCACTGCGAATTCAGAGTTGCCGAAGATTCGGGTTTCCATTGATGAGGGTAGCTCCTTTTTGAGGGTCCAGTACCTGCATAGGATGCGAAAACCACCGTTCACGGCGCAGCAGCGATAATTGTAAGCGAATGTACAGACAAACTACATTACATTCGTGTAGCATTTCATCGGTAATATTCACCATTTTAAACAGATAGGTTGGGAATGGTTAAACAACGCAAGTCTGGGCCTTTGGCTACCGTTCAGGGGATGAATCCTCCAGTCCATCTGAGCGAGTCGTCGCGAAAAATGCCGAAGCATCAGGTAGTTTTCGATTATTTACATAGCAGTATCGTATCGGGCGCCTATAAAGCCGGGGATCGCTTGCCCAGTGAGGCCGAACTCGGAACAATGTTCGATGCTTCGCGCATTACGGTTGCAAAAGCAGTTTTAGAGCTGCAGCGGATGAACCTGGTAACGCGAAGACCGGGTGCCGGAACGCATGTTCAAGCGAAACCGCTCGCGGACGGATATACATTTGGGCTGCTCATTCCGGAACTAGGACTTACGGAGATCTTCGAACCGATATGTCACGGAATGATGCGCTCACCATTTGCAAGGCCAGACGCGCTGTTATGGGGAAATGCTTCAGGTTCGCAGGCGTTTGGTGTTTCCTCAAATGAGGAGCGAAACATTGCCGAGGAAGCAGAGCAGATGGGGCAGTACTTCATTGCTCACAAGGTTTCCGGTGTGTTTTTTGCACCGCTCGAGTTAATCCACGATAAGGACACGGCGAACAAGCGGATCATACGTGCGCTGGATCGGGCGCGGATTCCGACGGTATTACTGGACCGGGATTACTTGCCGTATCCAGATCGTTCCGCGCATGATTTGGTAGGAATCGATAACAGACGAACTGGCTATCTCGCCGCCGAACATCTTATTCAAATGGGAATGAGGAGACTGGTCTTTCTGGCTGAAGTTCCCGCAGCTTCGACAGTGGATGCGCGAATTACTGGATTTCACGAGGCTTTGTGGCGGCATGGCATGCGCACAGAGGCGGAGCCAGTGTGGCGCGGAAGTCCACTGGATGTGGAATTGGTCAAGAAGATGTTAGATGGGGCTGGACCGGAAGAGCGCACACAGGGGATTGTCTGCGCCAACGACGTTACCGCAGCTCGACTGATGCAGACCTTGCTGGCGCTTGGATTGAGAATTCCTGAGGACATCAGGATTGTCGGAATTGATGACGTGAAATATGCGAGCCTTCTGCCTGTCCCTTTAACGACTATGCACCAGAATTGCTCGGCAATTGGGGTCATCGCGATGGCGACGATGCTGGAAAGGCTTGAACATCCGGAATTGCCGACAAGAGAGATTTTATTGCCGACTCGTCTGGTCGTTCGCCGATCCTGTGGAGCTCATCTCGGATCTTCCGAATAATTCGATTACATCAAAAGACGAAATCCCCAAAACATCATGGATTCTCACCATGGCCGCGATACAAATGCGGTTTGGTGAGAATCCATGAGCTTCCGGGGGAGGAATTCAAGGAATTCTGAAAAGGTAGTTAAACGGCTCGCCTACCAGTGATCAGGTTGTAGATCAAAACAATGACAGCCACCACGAGAATGATGTGGATAAGCCCACCGGCAATGTGCAGCGAAAAGCCTAACAGCCACAATACGAGCAGTACTACAAAGATTGTCCAAAGCATAATGTTTGTCTCCTGTAGAACTTAGAAGCAACAGAATGCTTTTGGGATGGTACGCGACTATTTTTATTCCATCCGTAGATGGATTTACTGTTCTGGATTGCTCACGCTGGGTTGGGGTGGGGCTGGAGTTGCAGGCGTTGGCATGGGGCGGTGTTTGGCCCGCAGATAGGCAACCAGGTCTGTTACTTCATCAGTGGTGAGGGAATCTTGAAAGGAGGGCATCTTCTGGCCGCCGTTTTCAATTTGCTCTGTGATCTTAGGGGCTTTCCAAGTTTTACGGATGTTGAGGAGCGAGGGACCCTTGGGAGTTCCTTGGCCGTTTGCTCCATGGCAATAGGCGCAGCCTTTGTCACGAAAGAGATTGGCTCCTGCGATTTCCGTCGGCTTGGATCCGGCACCGTAAGCGGGAAAAATCAGGAGGGATATTGAGAGGGTTACGGACAGTGCCAGGATCTGGCGCGGAAGACTGAATCTGATAGCAATCACGGGATCATTTTCTCATCAAAAGAAGACATCTGGCATGTGGTGGAAACGGGGGGCTGCGATTCATCTTGATACGACTAGCGCACGTCGTAAGGGTCAAACGGCGTGGAGCGCCCGAAGATTTATTAAAAACTATGCATTATTTGATTAAACGGTTTTAACGGGACTGTGAACAAGCATTCTCACAAAATTCATAAGTTTGACTTGCAAGTAGATCTACTTGCCGAGTTCCGCAAGAGAACTCGCTAAGAGTCAACTTATGGAGGCGTTCTTGAAACGTTTGTATTACGCAGTTTGGGCCAGCATATTGGTAATGGTTGTGGCGGTATGCCCGTCGCTCATGAGGGCACAATCGAATGTGCCGGGTACTTTGCAGGGATCGGTTGTCGATCCTAAAGGGCAGTCTGTGGCCGGCGCGGTTGTCACTGTCAGGGGCGCGGGCAAGACCGAGCCTCGTAAGACTTCCACGAACGGCGAGGGCCGCTTCACGATAAGTGGACTTGCAGACGGAAGCTACACGGTCGAGATCGCATCCCCAGGATTTGCGCTGGCTTCGCGCACCGGTGTTCAAGTTGGCGCCGACGGCGCACAGCCGCTTTCGATCACTCTGACTCTTTCCTCGGTTGCTGAAGAAGTAGTCGTCAACTCCGAGGACAACAACTCGGTCGCGGCGCAGCTTTCGCCGGTGAAGGCGTTGCTTGACGCGGGCTCGGCACGTACGGAGATCACGAACTCATATATTCGAGAGTTTCAGTCGCCGGTAACAGACTTCACAGAAATCATGCAGATCGCGCCCGGTACTTTCAGCGTTAGCCCCAACGGCGTTGGCCTGGGCCAGAGCAATACTTCATTCCGCGGCTTTATCGATGGCGATTTTACCGTGAGCTACGACGGAATTCCATTCAACGACACCAATAATCCGACCCATCACTCATGGGCTTTCTTTCCAGCCCCGATGATCGGCGGCGTAGATTTCGATCGCAGTCCCGGAACTGCTTCCAGCATTGGTCCAGCCAACTACGGTGGAACGATCAACCTGCTGTCTCCGACTCTGCCTATTGCGCAGGGATACAAGCTGTCTGAATCCTATGGTTCGTACAACACGAACCTGATCGATGGTCAGTACAACTCAGGATTGTTCGGTGGCAAGAATCCCAAGGCTAATCTGTGGTTCGACGGGCATTACATGAGTTCAGATGGCTATGAGACGAATAACGACCAGCAGCGCCTTGCTGGAGCGATCAAGTTTACGTACAAGTTCTCAGACCGAACATACTTCACCTTCGACGGCAATCTCATCATGCTCGATGCCAACAACTCGGGCAATTCCCCAACACGCGAGCAGCTTGCAGAGTACGGCAATAACTACTATCTGGACGCAACGAAGTATCTTTCAGATGGTGCGACTCTGGATGCTCAGTACTACAAGTACTATACCTACCACGTACCGACGAACTTCGAATACGCGGACTTGAACAAGGATCTGGGTCACGGCTGGAAGATCGATACCAAGGCTTACACCTACGGTTATTCGAATCATGAGAAGTACAACAACAGCACCTCCAATTCAAAGATCCTCGATACCTTTGCTTCTGCCTATTACGGAAAGCCTACGTACTATCAGACAATCAAGAGCAGCCTCACCGGCGGCATTGACAAGATGAACCAGTATGAAAAGGCTGGCGATATTTTCACGGCAAGTTCTGCGTCAAAGTATGGCGTGTTCCGTGCTGGATTCTGGTATGAATATGCGGGTACGAATCGCTATCAGATCGAAGCGAACCCCCTTACCTGGGTTGATGTAGCTGGAACGGCCGGAATCAAGTTTCACGAGAATTTCTGGACGAACTCTGTGCAGCCATTTGCCGAGTATCAGCTGGTTGCAATTCCCAAGTGGACGATCACACTGGGCGTCAAGAATGCCTACTACAACATGAGCCTGAAGCAGTACGCTGACAACGGTCACATTGTCGGCGGCCTGGGCGGCGCGCCTTATATCACCAACGATGCGAACTACAACAGCTGGCTGCCCTCGTTCGAAGCCAACTATCGTATCCTGCCTAACTGGTCGGCTTATGTGCAGTACGGTATGGGTAGCGTCATTCCGCCTAGCTCGGTCTTCGACGTGAACCAGACTGCGACGTCGGGTGCGACAGGTGTAACCAAGCTGCCTAAGCCTCAGATCGCATCAACCTATCAAGGTGGATCAGTACTCAAGCTCAAACGTCTGAGCCTGGATGCGGATTACTACTACATTCACTTCCAGAACTCGTACGTAGCAACGCCAGTTGCTAACAGCTATACGTACAACACGACGCCGCCGTCGAACACGACAGGCGTAGAGGCTGAAGGCAACCTTTATCTTGTACGCGGTCTTAGCGTGTTCATGAACGGCACACTGGCTTCGGCGAAGTATGTCGCCACGGCCACGACTCCAAAGCTGTGGGTAGCCACTGCTCCTCACGATACGGAGACGGAAGGCATCACTTACCAATACAAGAGCTGGGATGCTGGGTTCTTTAACAAGCGTGTTGGTTCGCAGTGGAACGACAATACGGATGCAGACGGCAACCTGCTTCATCAGGCGATCCCAGTCGATCCGTTCTCGGTGACGAATCTGTTCCTGAACTACACGCTGAGGAATGGGTCGCGCTTCGATCAATCGAAGATTCGCCTTAGCTTTAATAACCTTTTCAACAACAACAATATCGTAGGAGTTACAGCCGCGAATCCTGGTACTGCGACAACCCCTTTCGTTCAAAACGGTGGAGATATGTTGACCACGGTTCCTGGACGCAGCGTGATGGTCAGCTTCCAGTTCGGATTTGCTCCTAAAGAGCGATAATCCAGATCAACCAGCTTGAGTCTCGAGCTGCAAAACACAAAGGCCACGTTGGATGATCTCAA
>Ga0302140_10005585_pt1 | contig 15859 bp, 15 predicted proteins | sample I_Bog_E1_1_FD_202095 | JGI IMG/M metagenome (GOLD analysis project Ga0302140, IMG submission 202095) | Peat permafrost microbial communities from Stordalen Mire near Abisko, Sweden - I_Bog_E1_1 | ecosystem: Environmental > Terrestrial > Soil > Wetlands > Peat | place: Sweden: Abisko, Stordalen...
TCGCGCTGTAGCAGTTGCGCAAAACCGAGAATGGCATTGAGCGGGGTGCGCAACTCATGACTGGTGCGAGAGAGAAATTCAGTCTTGGAGCGATTTGCCCGCTCGGCCTCTTTCCGCGCCTGTTGTAGTTGTTCCGAACGCGTTGCCAAGAGCTCACTGGCACGCGCGAGGCGATCGCTAAGTTGTCCCAACTCGTCGTTGGCGGTATCCGTAACAAGCAAGGCGACGCCCTGTTCTAGGCGTTCGGCATTGGCCGCGACTTGCTGCACGCGCCGTACAATGCCTGCCGAGAATAACAAACTGGTCAATAGTGCGCCAAGCACGCCTGCAATAGCGGCTGCCAGCGTCAGCACCACGGTCCGCTGGCGCACCTCCTGTTCCTCTTCGACGCTGTCTCTCCTGAACTCCTCCTCCCGCGCCAGCATGCTATCGATGCCGGTGCGCAGATCATCCAGTACCCGCTTGTCTCTCACCAAGGTTTGCGTCAGCTCTGAGGGTGTCAATTCCCCCCCTATTCTCAGTAACTCGGCGAGTGCTTCGCTTTTTTTGAGGGCAAGCGCATTGAGCTCGTTGAAAAGCTCACGTTGTTGTACATCGAGAATTTGTACGCGAAGACGCTGCAAGGTAAGCGGCAATCCAGCTTCACTGCGTTCATAAGGTCGCAGGAAATTCGGATTTTTCGTCAGCAAGTAACCACGCACACCGGATGAGGCTTCTGCCAATAAAGAATGCACCTCTTGAATGTCTCTCTGGATCTGTATTGTGCGCTGTACTTTTTCCTGAGCACGATGGGCCTGTACTGCCAATAGGAAACTGGAAATTAATGTCCCCAGCAGCACCATGATTGGCACAGCGATGACGATCAATCCTTTGACGCGCATGGGTCGATCCGACCACCATTGCATGGGTAGCAATGTTACCTCCTCGCTCCTGAAGAACCGAGCCCTAGCTCGACCGCGAAAGCCGCCACTTGTGTACGGTCCTGCAATTGAAGTTTATGGATGATGCGTTCCACATGTACTTTAACCGTGCCGGTGGCGATACCGAGTCGCAGTCCGATATCCGCATTGGTCAAGCCACTTGGCAGCAGCGCCAGCACCTCGCGCTCCCGTGGAGTGAGCAGAGCGGACATCCGCTTGAGGTCCTCGCTGATCTTTTTGCCATTGGCAATCGGCGCCTCGTGTAACGCCAGTGCCAGCAGGGTTGCCAAGGTACTGAGCGCGAGCATGTCTGCCGGCGCCGGCCGCGCCAGTTTTTGACGACTAATCAGCACCAGCAAACCACGCGAGCCCCCCTGCCGACGCAGGGGAAAAAGAACTTCCAGTGCGGCCATGCCACCGGCCGGAAGCAGCAAGCGACTTACGGCATTTTCCCTGATGGTGACCTGAGCATCGGGCTCAAGCAAAGCCGTCAAAATTCCCTGCACCGGGAAGCGTATGCCGTACGGCAGAACAGATCCCTTCGACGCTTCAACACGCAATGCGCCCGCATCTTCCAGCAGCACCGCACCGGCTTCAAAGGCAGCAAACTCCAAGGCGTACGCCAGTACCGTAGCGACGGCAGCATCGCCACCGGCGGCCATCGCCCGTGCGGCATCGTGCAGCAGACGAAGACGCGCAAGGTTTGCCTGATTTTCGCGATATTGCTGACGCAGAGACTGGGCCGTGGCCGCGGGCATGGTATCCATGAATAAAAGTATATGCCATTGAGCATAGGCGCTGCTAGGCCTTGTGGCTGATGGCGCGGCCCCGGACTTGGGCGATGATTGCTTCAACCTTGTTCAGACAAGGGATTGATCGTCTTTCAACCACTGGGAATACAAATGAAAAAAATCGTCTTTGCAATTGCTTTACTGACCGGTACCGCCGTTATCGCCAAAGAAGCACCAACCCGCTACGACCATCTCGCCAGTGTGCCAAGCACCGCTGCGGATAAGGAAATCGCACAATTGTTTGAGCGCTGGAACACGGCACTACAGACAGGCAAGCCTGATGAAGTGGTAAAGCTGTATGCGCCTAACGGCATCTTGCAGCCCACTGTGTCGAACAAAATTCGCGCAACGCCAGCTGAAATCAAGGATTATTTCGAGCACTTCATGTTGCTCAAGCCCAAGGGCTCGATCAACTACCGCCAGATCCGCGTGCTCAATGACAATACCGCACTCGACAGCGGCGCCTATACCTTCAATGTCGTCAAAGATGGCAAGCCTAGCAAGGTGCGGGCGCGCTACACCTACGTCTATGCAAAAATCAACGGCGACTGGAAAATCATCAACCATCATTCCTCATCGATGCCCGAATTTGTCGATGACAAATAATGTCGACAACCCGCTTCCATTGCGCTCGCCTCGCGATAGAAACGCAAAAATGAGACTGTCCCGTACGGTAAGCGGGACAGTTTTACGTTGCCAGGGAGATGTGAAACAGCTAAGACGAAGCCGTCCGGCCTCAAATAATCTGCTAAAGTTGCCAACCTTAAGCGTTAGCTAGCGCCGATACCGGCCGCTCAGGCTATCAGATTCATTGAGGAAAATATCATGTCCAATACCCTTGCCATCGCGTCAATACTGTTGGCACTCCTGGTTGGCGCAATGAGTCCAGGTCCAAGTTTTGTGCTAGTGGTGCGCAATGCGATCGGATTGTCGCGAAGAAACGGTATTGCAACCGCATTGGGCATGGGCCTGGGTGGCATGCTGTTTAGTGCTGCGGCATTGGCGGGTTTATATTCCTTGCTTGCAACGGTTTCCTTGCTCTTCATCACATTCAAAGTTGTCGGCGGCGCCTATCTCGTTTTTATCGCTACCAAAATCTGGCGCTCGGCGCATTTGCCGGTGACGATGGAAAATCCCGAAAATAAGAGCCCACGAGGATTTGCTCACTCATTTGGGGTCGGCGTCGGCACGCAATTGAGCAACCCCAAAACTGCCATTTTTTACGGCAGCATTTTTGCTTCGCTGCTACCGCAGCATCCGCCGCTCTGGTCCTACGTAATCCTGCCACCACTCATTTTCATCATTGAAGCAGGTTGGTACACCTTGGTCGCACTCTGCTTTTCTACTCCGCGTCCAAGAAACCTCTATTTGCGCAGCAGGCTCATCCTCGATCGTCTTGCTGCCGGCGCGCTGGCAGCACTTGGATTGCATCTGATCTTGAGTGCATTAAAGGATTGAATCGGCGCGCTATGGACCAGAGGAAATTTTCCCCACGGCAATTTCGCCAATCTTGATCGAATGCAACACCCGCTCAGACAAAAATTCCGCTTGCCGTACCCAGCAAGGCATCACCTCGGCACCTCTTGCCCCCGTCATTTTGCGAGGTTCTCTAGGAGCACTGCCTGGATCATTTTCGATACCGCCAGCAAGGTTTAAAAGAGTCCGGTAGTATCGCAACATAGCTATTGCAGCAATGGAAAGAAATCTACCCTCCAAGCTTTTCCTGCTATGGCAATCGGCAACACTGGCATGAAAAATGACAATGGTATGAAGCAGATAAAATGGTAGAAAGATAAAGATAGATGCAACAATTTGCACCACGATAGTCCTCAGAACTTCAGGAAACTATCGTATAGTATCCTTCATAAAAATTCATTTACGATAGCCGAGTTGCAGCATGGTGAGCAGCGAAGATCTAGCTCAGCTTTTCCTAAGCAGGACGCCAGATGAATGGAGCGCGTTATTGCGCTCCATTGTGCATCGCGAAGGCTTTAGCCACATGCTGTTCGGCCTGCTTCCGAATAAGACCGCCCAGGTGGAAAACTCTTTTCTGGTCAGTAATTATTCGTCCAGGTGGCGCCGCACCTACGAAGATTTGAAACTGCACAATGTCGATCCGACCTTCAGCCACTCCCTCAAAAGCACCGTACCGATAATCTGGAAGCCGGAGATTTATACAAGTCGGCCGCAAAAGGAATTTCACGAAGAAGCCCGCAGCTATGGCTTGGGCTCAGGCGTGAGCTTTCCTCTGCATGGTGCCCATGGAGAATTTGGCATTTTCAGTCTGGTCGCCAGCGGCACCGACCATGCGGCCTTTCTGGCACGGCCAGAACAACAAGCCATGCTGGCCTTGCTGCGAGACTACGTGCTCGAATCCGCCACGCGCTTTTTGCCCGATGCAAAAAATACCAACACCAAGCTGACGCACCGCGAAGTCGAATGTCTTAAGTGGGTAATGGCTGGCAAGTCGTCCTGGGAAATCGCCAAAATACTGCGACGCTCGGAAGCAACCATCAATTTCCACATTGCCAACGTGAAGAGAAAATTCGGCGTATCGACGCGTCAACAAGCCGTTGTGAAGGGCATCAAGGAATCCATCATCAGCCCTGGATAGCGGCGCCGCGCACTCTTGCCTCTACCTTGCGTTGCAAGGCCATCGGCGGCTTGCTGCTATCGATGGCGTCCAACAGATCCTCGTCATTGACCTTTTTTTCCAGATACAGACCCAATAGAATCGCCACCGATGATGGCATCCGCACGCCTTGCTCGAAACGGCTACCGCGCGACTGACTTACACCGAAACGATACCAGAACGCACTCTGCGTTTCTCGCTGCAAGATGCGCAGGCTTTTCAGGTTCTTGACGTGAACGCCCTCGCCTTCATCATGTGCGTTATTGCTCTGTTGCATTGCTTAGCCCTCCTTGTTGGCTGTTGATCTCCAGCACAACCTGAGTGCGGGCATGTCTCCATGTCTCCCATACTCAGCGCTGTGGCTGGCAATATAAAACATGACGCTCGCATAGAAAACTGGGAATACCCGATATTTCATGTGCTTCAAGCGCCAATGCCTGGCGTTGTTCGCCATGACCGATCGCCATCGCTCATCTTGCACCAAAAGCAACATGATGAGGATCGCAACCCACAGCCGAATGTCCAGGCTTTTCATCGTGACCTCTGCCCGACGACGTCACGTCGAACCAGGGTCAAAAATTCGTTTTGCTATCTCGCCATGCCTTGCACCATTTGTTCAAATTCGAGGCATGCATGCCATTCCTCATCTCGCTAAAACTGTGCATCGCCACATCACTTTTTCATGGCCTTACCAGTGTACCAATTTCAGATTTCCGCGGGATGCTCCCGATGTCAGGTCAACAATAAACCTAATAGATTTAATAGTTACCAATTTATGCAATACGCATAAACATGAGGACTCCTACATTTTTTATCGGAGTCTATATGTCTTTAGTTATCGAGATTGCCAGCAGAAAAAGCTTTAACAACGCCGATCTATGGGACATGCACAAACTGAGGGCGAAGGTGTTCCGTGAACGCATGGGATGGGATGTACCTATGCTCAGCGGCATGGAAATTGATGGATATGATGCGATTGATCCCTACTACATGATGATGCGCGAGCCTGGTGGCATTCTGCGCGGCTGTTGGCGGCTGTTACCCACGGAAGGTCCATACATGCTCAAGGATACTTTTCCTCAGTTGCTGCACAACCAGGCTGCGCCTGAGGATCCGAAGATTTGGGAGTTGAGCCGGTTTGCGATCGAAACGGCAGGCCAGCAAGTATTTGGCTTTTCCCATATTGCCATGCAATCAATAGGAGAAATCATTGCCTACGGCCACCGTGTCGGCATTGAGCAATACGTCACGGTGACCACCACAGCCATTGAGCGCATGCTGCGCAAGGCAGGCCTGATCATCAGCCGCTTCGGTCCGCCACTGGAAATCGGCGTGGAGACCGCGGTTGCACTGTACGTCAATATCGAAGCTTCATTTCTGGCATTGGAGGCAAGGCGGAAAGCCTCCTGATAATTCTGATGTCGTACGTCCCGATGACGCTGGCATTCTAGGCTTGGGGCACAACAGACATTCTTGCTAGTTGCTTATCGACGCCATCCTGGCAGAGCCTGCATGGAAAATGTAACGACCAACTTCCTGCGGCGAACGCAACAGTCCCTAGCAAATTTCCCCGTGCGTCGACTCCGAACCGATCACGAGACGTTTTTTTCATCATGCTAGCGTGAGTAACTAGCTTCATCAAAATCGCGTCAATATAAAAATGTAGAGAAAAAAAGGCTCACCAACCGGTGAGCCTTTTGTGAGCCTTTTCTTTCTTATACCTGATGCTGGCTGCCGAGCATACGCCGACAGACTTGATCGTCTGCTTGCCGCCAGAAGAAAACCAGAAACCATGTATGAAGGAAAGTTCAGAACCAGCTAAAAGACTGTACTCTTGCCGCAATCAGAGGCCCTGGATCTGAAAGATCAGTGACATATTGCAGTGAATGGCTCGGGTCCGCCCTATGCTCGCATTTGAGCGATGATCGATCACGGGCATCCCGTCTATCTAGCCGCAACCCTAGCTGTGGTATATTTCGCAGCGCCCAGACCAGCTCGCCCCACAACCACACCTTGCCGATTTCGCCCCCCTCCGCCATGTCATCGCTGAAGTACCTGAGCGCCTATTCTGAACAAACCCGTGAACAAGTGTCGCAACTTCTCACGCAGAATCGCCTGCGCGAAGTGCTGCTCAAACGCTATCCAAAGGCCCATGACCTGCGCACCGACAGGGCGCTATATCAGTACATCCAAGAGCTGAAGACGGAGTTCCTGCGTAACGCAGAGCCCATCAACAAGGTCGAGTATGACGGCAAGATTCACGTGATCAATCACGCTTTAGGCTTACATACTTCGATTTCGCGCATTCAAGGTGGAAAGCTAAAGGCCAAACATGAAATTCGGATCTCCACCTTATTCAAAGAGGTCCCGATTGAATTTCTACGAATGATCGCCGTCCACGAGCTTGCGCATATAAAAGAAAAGCAACACGACAAAGCTTTCTATCAGCTTTGCTCCTATATGGAGCCAAATTATCATCAATACGAATTTGATTTGCGCCTCTACCTTACGGAACTTGATGCTTCTGGACGACGTCTCTGGAGCGTAGAAAAATAGAATCGCACACAAGCGCTGTGCAGCTGGCAAAAGTATCACGTGGAACGGCCGTCGAGTACATCAGCCGACGGTGAAAATACAACATCACCGACTACTATTTCAGACCGTCGTGCGCCGCGTGAGGTGACGCAAGCGCGGCAGCAGACGAGCAAACGCAATGGCAAAGTTGATCAATGCAATCACCAATGTGGCCAACAGCAGTGCAGGAATGCCCGAGGCCACGATCAGTTTGCCGGCCAGCAGCGGATAGCCTTGGACGCCGACGATGTATGACAGGCTGAACAACAGCAAGGCCTGCGGAATTTCTGCATGCGGCGCTTCATTGGCGGCCAGTCCGTTGATGACCGAATAGGTCAGGCCATAGCCGATGCCGAGCGTGATGGCGGCGAGCAGGTAGCTGAACCAGCCGGTCACAAAGAACTGGAACATCACGATCGACAGCACCACCAGCGCAGTCAGGATGGTCGCCATCAGATACGGATTCTTGCGCACCACGATGCCCGAAACAAACAGGCGGCCGCCGATGGCTGCGCTCATGAAACCGATGAAGAAGACCGAATAATCGAGTCCTTTGGCGCTGGCATAGCCGGTTTGAAAACTCGACAAGCCGCCAAAGATGGCACCGCCAAGGCCGACCATGATGATCGGATACATGGCCTTGGCACGCAGCACCTGACGCAGACTGGCCCAGGACAAACGGCTGATGTTGGCGATCTGGTTGGTAGCGCTATTGGCCACTACCAAGCGCCGGATCGGTTCATCCAGCCACAGGAAAATCAGCGCGCCGGCCAGGCTAGTGGCAGCAGCAGCGTAAAAGGTGGCTTCCAGTGGCCAGTCGAGTAGACCTGTCATGCGCCCCAGAATCGGGCCGACGCCAATGCCGCTCATCATGCTGCCGGACAGCACAGCAAAGTGATGGGCGCGTCGTTCTGCGGTGACGATGCGGCTCACGATGATCGGTCCCAAGGTATAAAACAGGCCCCAGCCGCAACCCAGCAGCAGGCCGCAGATTTGCATGCCGGCACCGATGCCAGGCACCACCGCAAAGCCAATGCAACTGCTACATAAGAACAGCCCGGCGATGGCCAGCGCACGCGGCGCGCCGATGGCATCGCTGACATGACCCGAGAGGATCACGGCGACGATGGTGCTGACAATCGCCGCCGAGATAATCAGCCCGGCATCGACGGCATTGCCACCGCGCGCATTGACCAGCAAGGCCAGCAAAAAGGTAGTGCCGTAAGGAATCGACAGCAGGAAACCACCCAGACAAAACCAGGCGAACACTCCGCGCGGCGCAGCAGTGCGGCTGCCTGTCGCAGTAGTGGAGGCAGTGCTTGCTGCAGAATCGGAAATCGTCGACATATAGATGAAGCTCCTTGCTGATCTAATCTGATCTGCATTGTGCTAGTGCGATGTGTAATATGCAATATGCAATATGCAATATGCAATGTGCAATGTGCAATGTGCAATGTGCAATGGCATGATGGCGCTCCCATTAGCATATTTTCAATACCCCTCTAATCGAGGGACCTCTCATTAGACGCTTTATTTCTAAATTTCTGCGCTCGGTTACTCAACATTCGCATCGATAAATTTCGATTTTTAAGCAAAAAAGCCCACCAAACGGTGGACCTTTAGTGCTCCGCAATTCGCAAAATATTTTGTCCGAAAAGCTGTATTGCGCCTGCTTCGATCAAAATTTTCGACGCAAAATTCGGGTGAATAGTTAGCGCGAGTGGAAAAAGAAAAACTCCTTGATAGCGTTACGACTAGGGCCATCGCCAGCGACAACAATAAGATTTGGCGTTTAGATTTGAGCGGATTCGAACAACGCTACTGCGTCCGCACCAGCTGCCATGCGAATCGGAGACGATGGCTCCGTTGCGGCACGCCATACTGCTTCTGCCACATCCGTTGCCTCAGTAACCGGAGAAGGTTTGCCCCATTCTGCGAAGATATTCTGCGCCAAGTCGGCATACGCCTCAGGAATCGTACTTTGCATCCGGGATTGCGCGTTTTCACCAAAACGTGTTGTCGGCGCCCGTCCCGGCAGTACAAGATTCACCCGCACATTGAATTGTTCGAGTTCCAGGGCAAGCGACTCGGTGAACGCGTTGACCGCCGACTTGCTCGCGGTGTACACCGACAGCAAGGGACTTCACCGTGACGGACGATGTGACATTGATAATAACGCCCGCTCGACGTTGCCTGAACTGTGGGAGCACCGCTTGTGTCAACGCTATCGTGCCAAAAGTGTTTGTCTCAACCTTCGCTGATGTGGCGGCCTCATCGCGAAAGTGATTGATGAAATTGAAGGGCAAATATCGGCCAGAAGCAGACCTTCTTCAAGGAAAATTTAGCGCGATAAGTCTGCCCTTCTTGTCAGAAAAAATGAAATGCGAGTGGGCGTCCATTCCATTACCTCTCATCTTATCGGACCACTACACCTATTTCTCTCGTGCAATGACCTCCGTGACCGACACCAACCTGCGCGCCGGCAAGTCCCACAAAATATGTTTCATCGCTGAAGGAATCTCGAAAAGCCCTATGCGTTTTACGCTTGCAAACAAGTGCTGATACTCCTTGTGGCAGGCCGCGAGCCGGTAGTTGGGAATACTGGCGCACAAGTGATGCACGTGGTGATACGCCGCGTCAGCAGTGATCCAGTTTAGCCAGCCTGGCAAGATAAGAAAGCTGGTCCCGCGCAATGTCGCGTCGTCGCGGCTCCAGCCCTCATCCGCGCTGGCGTAAGCGTGCTCGAAATTGTGCTGCACCGTAAAGAGTATGATACCGAACCCGCCGGCTAGTGATCCGCTCACCACATAGCAGATGAAGAACAACCAGGGCCCGACCGCCCATGCCATTAGGCCCCAGGCCGCGAGCAACAGCAAGTTATTACCCAGCATATAGCGGTAGTGCGTCATGGATGCACAACCTTTCAGCGGTGCGTCGGCTAGCGATTTGTAGTTGCCAGTGCCGGCAAAAAGGCGGCGCACCAGGTGGTAGCTGACGCGCAGCCATGTGATACGCGGGTTGACCAAGAAATAGAGGCAGCCCGCAAGCGGCGACAGCAAAATATCACGAGTGTAACGATAGCGGCGCCTTTCGCCTGCGCTCATGGCGAGGTAATCCGAGACGCAGGCGACATTCAGCGGTCCTCGATACTTCGCCCAGTTGCCATTGGTGGTGTGATGGTAACGATGGTTCTCCGCCCAGACCTGCTGCGGCATGCCAGCCAATACGCCCAACAGAAAACCACACATGCGGTTCAGCGATTTGCTACGAAACAAGCTGTTATGGCCACAGTCGTGCATCAGCACGAAGCCGCGCAGCAGAGGCAGACTGAGACAGACGGTCGCCACCGCGACGAGCCAGGACGAAACCTGCGAGCTCTGGTAGATCGCGTACCAGAGCCCTGCAATAGGCACGACGACCGACAGCAATTGCAGCGCACCGCGGCGATTAGTCGAAGTACTGTAGCGATCGGTGATCGCACGCTTGGACACTTGCCATTCGGCTTGGGTGAACATGATCGGCCTTGATTGTGAGTATGATCACCGTTCCTGATGGGATTTCAGGCCGGAATAATCACATAATGCGATGAGAAGTAGCAAAAAGCCTGCAAGAGCCATGAACAAATGGTCTTTTGGGGAGAGTCTCTTTCGATCAAGATAGAGGTGCTTCGAGTGTCACACACTCTGCTGCAAGACCACAATTATTTTCAACAATTTTCAATAATTACTACGCATCGAGATCGATCTGATGGAACAAACTAGCTCCGCGGGATGCCCATACGGCGGCGCCCCTCCTCGATCAGTATCCGATCAAGCCGACTAATAATGGGTACTCCACGTTTAAGGCACAATTCCTGCTCACGACATTGGGTAAGGGGGCAGAGTAGCCGACGTGGCATTACCAGGAATAATCAGGCGCGGATATCTTCGCGACCAAGTCCACTTGAGGGAAATCGCCAAGCGCCTCGGCATCTCGCGCAACATCGTCCGATGCTATCGAAGAAAGCAACGACAGATAAGACGGACAGCAGCAATGACATTAGGTCTGCCCAACAGCAGTTGGGACATGCAAGTGTCTCGATGACAGAGCATTATGTAAGAAAGCGTCATGGTCACAAAGTAGCGCCGACGAAATAGCCCATGCATTATCTTGCGGTCTTCTCATGCACTACATTTAATAAATAAGCAGAGAAAAACATAGTAGCCCCCGTCACAACAATCGCCCTCAAAACTTCCCCGTTTGATGGAGTACGATAACCTCGGTACGCAATCAAGCAGTCGAAATAAATCACGATCGCGGGAATTTCAAATAGGATCCGACGCCCCCAGTATCGGAACATGGACAGTGCTTTTCTGCCACCCATTTGGTCCTCCCAAGCGACTTCGGTCACTCGTAACGTTTTGACTCCATTTTCATCAGTTAAGACGGAAGAAATGATCTTGAGATTGCCAGGCCTTGGCGTGCAGTATTGGCCAATATAGCGCTTCCAAGAGTTCCAGCTTAAATGTGGTCCGGGTACTGCAATGAAATGCGTCAGCGCTTTGCCTTCGACCACTATCGTCGGCAGCTCTTTAGAATTTTTGGAAGTGTTGCCGTGACCTGATTTTCTAATGTCATCGGAAAAATAAATACACCCCTCCGCTCCGCCTTTCATAATTTCGGAACCCGATATCGCCCGAAACGCATCATCCCTCGTTCTGTGAAATAGTGCGCTGACATGAAATTGAGCAGTCTTCCGATGTTGAGACATCCAGGCGACAGATCCAAAGTAATATGTAAAAGAGACTACATTAAAAAGAGCCAGATAGGCGATCGAATAGGCAGCAAGTGCGGCGCCTACCACCACGAATAACATAATCGCAATAAAGAAGAGAATCGCTGTTGCTCAGTATTGCCGTTTTGGTTCTTGAGTCAGCCAGACAGATATCGTGTGAATTATTTTGCTCATATAAAACGCGAGTATTCTTTGTTGAAAATAAAGAATACCAAAAATTGCGAAGCAAAAAAAAGCCTACCAACGGTCGAGCTTTTCTTTGTAATGCGTGGTGCTGGCTGCAGGACTTGAACCCGCTATCCCTGATTATAATTCCTACGTAGAAATCATAAAAATCAATAATTTAGGTCATTTTCTGCTTCGCAATAAGGATTTATAGCCGGTCGCAAAGGCTTATTAGACGCGACTCAATTGCGAGTTGCGAAGCGAAATTTTCAGTTCTCAATGCAAATACGAGGCTATTCCTGACACAGTTGCGCGACAAACGTAGCGCTGAGGTCCGCAATCGGCCAGGAGCGCCCCCTCTTTTGTTGATGACGCTTACAATTTTTAAAATCGGGCAAGATTCATCGCGACTATGCCTCGTCGACTGACATTGAGCTTATTTGTACGTTGTTTCGTCCATTCCCTTTGGCCTTGTACAGGGCGCTATCGGCCGCATTCAACACGGCATTGATCGAGTTATGAACCGCGCCGTCGTACACTGCAACACCAACACTCACTGAAATGTGACCAATCTGGCTTTTCGAGTGCAAAATATTAAGTGCTTCAATTGCACTTCGAATCTTTTCACCCACAAAGATGGCGCCGTCGGCATTCGTTTCAGCGAGCACGACGATAAACTCTTCGCCACCGTAGCGCGCGGCGATATCGGAGCTGCGCGGTAGCTGTAAAGAGATGGCGCGAGAGACGGCGGCCAGAACCTCGTCTCCCTTTTGATGTCCATAGGTGTCATTGTAGAATTTGAAATAATCGACATCGATAAATAAAATCGAAAACGTCCCTTTACTACGTCTGCTTCTACTCCACAGGTCGTCCAATGCATTGTCCAGTGCTCGCCGGTTGAGCAGTTTGGTCAAATCATCAATACGCACCAACTCGTGCAATTTTTCTTCGGCATGACGCCGTTTCTTAAGCTCACTCCGCAATACATGGAAGAGCGCCACGCACACCGTGATGAAGAGCAGCATCATGGAACCGAGGGTATAAAGGCTCTCTGTCCAGTGCCTGAAGATATGCTTTTCCGAACGCCCGACAAAAACGACAAGTTGGGTTCCTGGAACGCTTCTGAAAGCATACAGACGCCTCACCCCGTCGTTGAGGGCTCGTGCAAAGAAGCTGCCACTATTTTGTTGAATTAGAGACTTGATCTTTAAGAAATTGGCGTTGGTGCTGATATCACGACCAATTATTGAAGCGGAGTATGGCTGCCGCATGTAGACCACCCCACTGCGAGAATACAGAGATATCACACCATCTTCACCCAACACGATTCCGCTGAACAGCTCGCGGAAATAGGTGAGATCGAGAGCCATAACGACAATCCCAGCAAAGCTGCCATCTCGATTGGACAGGCGTTTGGACAAGACGACAACCTGCAGATCCCGATCAAATTTAGCGATAATTGGCGGCGAAATATAAAGGCCGGTTTCGGGATGATCTCGATGAACCGTGAAATAGAGGCGCTCACCGTAGGTATTGGCCGGCGCACCAGGCAAAGAGGAGACGACAACTCTGCCAGTATCGTCAAGTACCGCCATGACCACCACATGTTTCGCGGCTGCAACGCCGCCAAAAAGATAGGAATGTTGCTGGTTGTTCGTGAGCTGCCGGAACATCGGACTTTGATAGCGATTGGCCAACGCAGCCAGAGACAGGGAGAGTATCTCGATATTTCGAACGATATCTCGCTGGGCCATCAGCGTGATGTTTTGCGACGTCTCGATTGCATATTGACTTGCCTCCTCATGGCTCGTGTAGAGCATCCAGCCGAACAGACCGAATACCATTGCCATCAGGATTACCCCGCTTATTTTAAGAGCCTTCCCTAAACGCTTAATTTTGAAACCCCATTACTCTGTTTGTTTGAGCACAAGCAAGATTAAAGACTGTGGCAGCTGGCACATGATCTTCAATAAAAATCTTCTGTACTTGAAATCCGATGAGTGTAATTAACGCACAAAAGCATATATTTCGACAGATTTCCAAAACGCAACGTATGCCGGAGACGACAATTATTTCTTTTAACTTTGGCTGCGCAACGTGTTGTGCTACACCTCCAGCACGTTCGTATGGACGGAAAATTTCTACCGGGAAATGGCTCGTGATCCCCGCCTAAATATCTAAGGCGATAGTTTTTGGAACGCCAGGGCTCATTAAGTAGTGGGCCACATCGGTTAACCTCCACGACGAACCTGCGCTTGGTACTGATACGGACCACGCTTCACTACACTTGCCATACTCTTACTCCTAAAAAGTGGGGTTGAGTATGGGTATAGCGTTATCCACAAAAGTGGAAATCGACGATTTTTGCGGCGAGACATGCTTAACGGCCATCCAATACTCAGCGCCCCAAAACGAGGGGGTGAGCACGGTATAGCGTTAACCGCGATGCGAACTGTCTGTACAACTTAAGGCAGCAATTGCTGCAAAAAGTCCCGGACAAACAGAAAAGGCCCACCAACCGGTGGGCCTTTTAAATGCTGGTGCTGGCTGCAGGACTTGAACCCGCCACCCCCTGATTACAAGTCCGGGCCAGATTTCATTAAAAACAAGCACTTAGATTGTTTTTTGCTCCGCAATCCACAAAAATATCTCGCCCGTGAAGCCGCATTGTGCCTGATTCGATAGGAAATTGCGGAGCGAAATTGAAGGGATCAGTGAGTACGAGTGAGAAGGTAGAATTCCTCCATAGACTCGCGATTTAGCCGCCGCTGATAACATTCGGGATCAGTGGGCGCTTGATTTCCCCCTTAAAATTAAAGGGAACTTAGAAAGCGACCGAGACACAAACTTGTAAGGGCCACCTGTTGTTATTGTTGCAATGCAATATAACTACAATAGTTAAATACTATTGGAATCCATCTGGCTTTAGTTTCATAATCGGTTCGCTCACCTACCATTGGTAGAAAGAGGTGACCGCGCCGCTCGGTCTATAATAAGCGGAGCTGTATATCAAAAACGCTGCCTTCGGGCAGCGTTTTTTCTTTAGAACCACTCGCAATCATCTAAGCCGGCAGTCTTAGCAATATATGCTTTGTATCGGCGGTCGTAGTCTCTTCGCTTATGTTCATGGTCTACGTAAAAACTCGTGACTAAGAATGCGCTGCTCTTTCCGAGCTTCTGCAATATGACTACGAAGTCGTGTTGGTACGCCCACAGATAGTATCGAATGTCCTTTTTTGCGTTCGTTTCGCGATGATAGAAGCAGCGTAAGAGCGGGTTCGCATGCCCTTCAATAATCAGCTTTATCCATTCAATCCGCTCGGCCCGACGCGGGTCTAAGTGGCGATCCTGGCCTACCTGCTGACGAGTCACCAAGTGCCAAAAGGTCAGTTCTTTTCCATCTTCCTGCTTGTGCGTTCTTGGATCAATTTTGATCGTTCTGTTCAAAAAGGTCGTAGATTTCACAAAATCCCGATGAAAATACACGTAGAGATGGTCGAAAATGTCCGCGTTATAGTCGAGCGATAAAATTTGGGGAAGCATTATGCACCTCCCCTCTGCTTAAATTTGAACAGGTTGAATTTCGTCTCCCACGGCGAACTTCCATAGGTTAAGTTACGACGCAACGCTTGTTCTATGTGTGCAATAACTTCCTTTTTAATCGGACTGTGTCGAGGGATATCCGTCCTATTGGCATACGTCACCGCCCCAACAAGCAAGTCACATAGTTGAATAAGCTGGGATTCATGCGAGCGAATGATATGGGCATATATCGGACACGCTGCATGGTGTTTGAGCACGTCGACTAAGGTCTTCGCGCGCGCACTTCCCTGCGTATCCATGTAATCCAGATAGATGCGAAAAATTTTGTCAGGGACTAAAAAATCTCGAAGCGCGTAATAAGCAGTGTCAATGCCGGACTGAAGATGTACCAAATGGCACGTTAAAAGTGTACCAATCAGGGTTAAATAAAAGAGCCGTTGAGGCCCTGGATTCTTCTCTT
>Ga0302140_10005587_pt1 | contig 15857 bp, 11 predicted proteins | sample I_Bog_E1_1_FD_202095 | JGI IMG/M metagenome (GOLD analysis project Ga0302140, IMG submission 202095) | Peat permafrost microbial communities from Stordalen Mire near Abisko, Sweden - I_Bog_E1_1 | ecosystem: Environmental > Terrestrial > Soil > Wetlands > Peat | place: Sweden: Abisko, Stordalen...
GAATGAAGTTATCGATTGCCCCGAACGAATCTGAATCTGCGATGGGCCTAACCACTGCGACAAAGTGAGCGCGGCAGCCGGGTGCCCCAAGCCTCTCTTTCAAACCGGGGATACGTGCATACACCCCAGCCTCAATTCCTTTGCAGAGATTTACCCCCAATCGGCGCATGATAATAGAGGTCGGGGATTGACCCGGCTTGGGCAGTTCACCAGCTGCGGGAAACCAGCCGTCCGGAAAGCCAAATGTTTACTACTTAAATAGCCCACCATATTTATTTTCAAAATCTTGCAGATTAATTCAAGCGCCCAGGGCACGGTACTCTAGATTTCGCATCTAGACCCCGGATTTCAATCAATAAGTACTCACCCGCCGCAGCCCGCAAAACGACGGCAACTCCTCGCCTCTCGCAACATCGTTGCGACCATCAGGCGCGTTTCACTGCGCGGCAGGCAGATAAAGATCCAGATTTCTTGCGCGGTTCAGCTTGAGAGTCGCTGCGCGGTCCACCTCGACCATTGCAATGCGCATGGGCCTCGCGTCGGTGTCGACATAGTGCAGGCCATCGTCGGTAGCGAAGATCGATACGGCGGAGAGGGTCGAACCGTTCTTGAGAACGATGCCAAAGGCCTGCGGCTCGGGCTCGGAGTTTGCCGAATGCGCGGAGTGGGAAGAAGCTGCTCCCTCGGCTGGCCATTTGTATTCCTCGATCACAGCATGTCCCGTCGGCTGAACGGCGGGCGGCGCAGGCGGCGCCACCAACGGTGGTGGCTGCTGAACAAGAGGGGCCGGCGGCGGCGCGTAGTCGTATGCGTCGCCAGAGTCGTAGGGCATGTATCCGTACCCAAGTCCGTAGGGCGAGACGGCCCGGGTACGCCTGACACGGTTGCCACGCCGGGCGAAGCCAGGCCCGCCTCCGCTCCGGCGCTGGGCGCAGGCATTGTTCGCCGCACTCACTGCAAGAAGCGCAATGATGCTGAACAGGATCGTCCGCCGCATGGCTACCCCTCCTGAGGAGGAGTCTAATACCAGCGTCCGCGCTTGTAAACTTCGCCGGGGCGCCTCCTCTCCCAGAATAGCCGGGCGTCCAATCTTCGATGCGCCGTCGCCGTAGCGGCCGGCAAGGATGGGAAACCACAGAAACCAGCCCTTGGCTCCCGGTGTCTTTTGTTCTCTGGCAAGGAAACACGAAAATGGCTCAGGCTAAGACAGATCGGGTGTAAAATAACACCATTCAAGGATCATGGCTCGAACCGCATCTTGCACAGCGCTGCGCGAAAGATAGAACTGTGAGACGAGACGCTGCCGGTACAATTCAAACGACACATGTGGGCTCAAGAAGGAGATTCCTACTGAGATAAGCGTCGCCAGGGAATGATTACTGTTAACCAGCGAGTTACGCGTTTCCTTGACCACCGTATACATCGCTTCGCAAACCACCACCATGAAAGAATCCGATAATCAGGCCGCTGAGACAACAATCAGTCTAGGTTAAATGATATCCGAATCGGCATTTGCAACGGTGCCTTTGCGCTGCGAGACGCGCCCTTTCGTGACGTGGCTTCCGTGAGTTTAGCTTCGCACGGGGACGCGCCTTCTCATCTGAACTCCCCTCGGAAGACCTTGAACGAGGACAAGCACCAACCACAATAAAGGAATAGCGCTGATGAGTGATATGCGAATCCTCTATGACCACCAGATATTTGCTTATCAGAAGTACGGTGGCGTCTCGCGTTACTTTGTGGAGCTTGCATCGCGAATTCATCGGCACCCTGGCACAAAAGTGCGTATTGTTGCGCCACTCTACATGAATAAGTTCTTAGCTTCGCAATCGGATGCAGTTCCAGTGCTTGGTCTTCCTTTCACGGCTGACATCCGGGGTGCGGACAAAATCATGCTAAAGATCGATTCAGGGTTCTTCCGCGTATTCTCCAAAGCATTCAGGCCGGATATCGTGCATGAGACCTACTACTGGGGGAACAGAAGGTATAGCCCTTCGGCGAAGATCGTAATCACCGTGTATGACATGAGCGAGGAACTGTACCCAGAGCACTTTCCTCGGAGCAAGAGAACAATGGACATCAGGAAGCGCGTTTTTTTTCGTGCCGACCATTTAATCTGCATTTCTGAGAATACGCGTGCCGATTTGCAGCGGATCTATGAGGTAGACCCTGGCAAAGTCAGTGTCGTTCACCTTGCATCCTCACTAGCCGCACCAAGAGATACTGCTGCTGCCCTTGAAGAGCCTTACTTTCTCTATGTTGGGGTGCGAAAAGGTTATAAGAACTTTCTCAGCTTACTCGATGCATTTGCTGAATCCATGTTGTTCAAATCGTTCAAGCTAGTGTGTTACGGGGGAGGCGGGTTGACGGCACACGAGCAGGAGCGAATAGCACGTCTGGGAATTCCAAACGACAAAGTTGTCTGTGTGAGTGGAGAGGACGAGTTATTGTCTCGCTACTATGCCTCCGCAGAGGCATTGGTGTATCCGTCTCTGTACGAGGGGTTCGGTATTCCTTTGCTTGAGGCGATGGAGTGCAGCTGTCCGGTTATCTGCAATAACTCCGGTTCAATACCGGAAGTTGCCGGCGATGCGGCTGTATATTTTGATGCCAAGGATGCTCATGGAATATCCAATGCAATGTTGAAGTTGGTTCAATCCTCAGATGAAAGGCGCCAGATCATCTCAAGGGGTATGGCTCGTGCCAAGCACTTTTCATGGGATCGATGCGCGCTACAAACATATGCTGTGTACGCGAAGCTTATGGAGAAGGAATGAGAGCGCTTATTTATGGAATATCCGGGCAGGATGGGGCATATTTGGCAAAGTATCTCCTGGATATTGGCTATGAGGTCTGGGGTGCTTCGCGCGATGTTGCGTCAGGCCGCTTTGAACGGCTAGAGAGCGTTGGGGTGTTGAGTCACGTTCATCTCATCTCTGCTTCCATAGGTGATTTTCGCAGTGTCTTGAACTCTCTCGTGGTGGCTAAGCCGGACGAAATATATAACCTCGCAGGCCAAAGTTCTGTGTCTTTCTCGTTTGAGCAGCCCGTGGAGACGATGGAAAGTGTCAGTACCGGAACGTTGAATCTATTAGAAGCAATTCGATACGCTGGAAAGGAAAGCAAGCTTTATAATGCGGCGTCAAGTGAGTGCTTTGGGGAAGTAGGTCCTGGGGGTGCCACGGAAGAAACGCCGTTTCGTCCGCGAAGTCCATACGCGGCAGCGAAATCCGCGGCCTTTTGGATGGTATCCAATTACCGTGAGGCATACGGTCTGTTTGCATGCAACGGGATTCTGTTTAACCACGAGTCACCGCTCCGCAGTAGGCGTTTTGTTACTCGCAAGGTTATTTCAGCCGTTGCCCGCATTGTGCGAGGCAGTTCTGAAAGGCTTGAACTTGGAAATATTGGAATTGTTCGAGACTGGGGATGGGCGCCTGAATATATACAGGCGATGTGGATGCTTATGCAGCATTCCAAGGCTGACGATTTTGTCATTGCGACAGGCGAGAGTCACTCGCTTCAGGAACTTGTAGAATATGCCTTTCAGATCGCAGGCCTAAACTGGGAGGAATATGTCGACTACGACCAGTCCTTGCTGAGGCCAACGGATATTTTGATGAGCCATGCAGATCCAGCGAAGGCGGCTAGTATTCTTCATTGGAGTGCACAAGTAAAAATGAATGAAGTGGTGAATAGAATGTTTAAGTACGAATTGGAACATGCGGGAAGATCTCTTTAGTTCTTATTTAATGAACATCTGCGCAAACAGGCAGGAAAGCGTGGAATTATGAGAGGCTGCGATTAGTTAACTCGGGAACAATGATGAGTTCGGCAAGTGGCGCCAGTTGACGGCGAACCGGGTCTTGCAGGAAGATAAGGCGAACATATGGCGAATACGCCTTGGGTCCTGCTATGCCGTCCGCCGCTGCTCTTCGCATCGAAATCGAGCGCGCTCTCGAACGCCGCTTCCCGGCGGCGCTGACACCTGTTCCTCGGACGATACGCGAAACTGCGACTACCGGGGTTCCTGAAGTTGACGCACTACTGGGCGGTGGGTTGGCGGTGGGGGCTATCAGTGAAGTAACCGGACCGAAGTCGTCGGGCCGGACGGGGCTGGCGCTCTCGTTTCTAGCTCAGCAGACGCAGGATGCCCGAGCAAGCCACAGCGGATCATCGACGTATTCGGTCTTTACGAGAACGGATTCTTCAAGGAGCGGAGAATTCTGGCGGAGGAGTTCCATGACGGTGAATTTATCGCCCGTCTTCGCAGCAGCCAGCAAGGGAGCGACCCGTTCCGTGAAAAATCGTATGCCCGCGAGTTCTCCTTTTCTCAAGCCTGTCGATAGCCGGGTGTCTTTGTCGAGAGCCTCGAACATCGGTAGGAAGCCGCCCCGCGAGGCGGACATGTGATGTTCCAATGCAAGCGTCTTGACCGTCGAAGAACCGATCAGCCAGCCGCTATCGCCGGTTAGTTCCGCCATTCGCTCGCGAACCTGGTTTTCTTTGCCGGGCTTGTCCACTGTGTCAGCTGGAGCAATGAAGAGCCTGACGATGCCGATCGCGCTGTCGTTCCGAGCAATCTGCCGTTGCTTATCTACCGCCGCCCGGATCGCGTTTCCCAATTGAACCACGCGTTGCGGTGACCGATGGTTCATACGCTTTGCGGGGTGAGCCCAATTGTCTGGAATTCTGCGGCTTAGATCGGAAGGGCCGTCCGGGAAAATGCGCTGCATGGTGTCGCCAAAGAGGCCGAGGGCGAATTTGTCTTTGTTCGCTGCTGCCAAGGCGAATAGAGCATCGATAAGCCCTTCGTTCGTGTCCTGACTCTCGTCGATCAGAAGAAATGGAAATTTGTTAACCAGGACGGCCTGCATCGATGGCTTTGAAGAAATGAAGTTGGCGGTAATCTTCAAAACCTCAGAATGAGAGAGCGAATCCGAGCCGAAATTATCGCCATTGGGGTTGTAAGTGAAGCGTCGGGGAATAGTCAGCCATTCGAGTTTTTTGATGATCGCGGCTATGCCACGTTCGCGGTCCAGCGCGGCTTTCGATCCGGAACGGCCCTTCTCTTGTTTGGCCCGCAATTCCGCGAGTTCCGTTGGGAGGCTCGCGAGGAGCCAGGATTGAATGTCGGTATGGAATGTTCCGATATGCGCCCAGCAGAAACTATGGATCGTCGAAATGGGGAAAAGAGAATCCTCTCCGACGCGTCCAGCAATTTCATCAACGGCCGCGTTCGTATATGTGATGACAGCGATCTTCTTACCGGCGCGGCGAAAGGCATCCCCGTTCTTTTCTCGAAAGCCCACAAGCGCATTCTTGAGAGACCTCGTTTTCCCTGAGCCGGCGCCAGCATAAAGGAAGAAGCTCTTTGGGTTGAGCGGATTCAGGCAGGCGCTGATCTCTTTGTCTACAGCATCATCGCTATCGGGCGCGCCGAGTTCGAGCTTCTCTGGATTCATTCACGCCCCGCCTTCGGTTCGCTTGCCGCGATCTCTTTGCCGACGATGCGTTGGAACCAACTCAGCCCGTCGCGAATGTATTGAGGAGGTTGGAGAGCTTTAGCGTCTTTGAACGTTAGGCAATCAATCGCGAATTCAGCTTTCTCCGCCGTCTTGAGCAACTGAAAGAGTTCCTCTTCCAATGCTTCACCCGACAACCCTTCATTGACGATCTCCCTGATCCTGTCGCCGGTCCGCGACCCCCCTATGGTTTTGAGAGTTTCGCGGTTTTCAAGAATGAGGGCGTCTTCGAATGTACGGGGAATGACCTCCTGTGCAGAATTCTGCTCTGTCTTTATCGAGGCAGGCTTTTGAAAGGCAACGTAGAGTTCATACCCGTCCGCGGCTGACACTTGGTGCTCCTTGGCTTTGAGGGCGAGAAGGTCGTCGATGAGTTCCTTGGATGGATGCCAACCCTTAAGCACGGGATTAGCGGTTTTCTGACCTGCCCCACGTATGGGCTTTACCGCCTTCCAACGCGTTTCTTCGCCTCCCTTCTTGGTTTTGACTTTGACCTCTGCAACGGCGTCTAGGTCGGCAATGATAAGCGTTGCGAGGCCCAGCACATCGACCAGTTCCTTGAAGCTGTGCGCGTGACTGCCTCCGAGATCGATCAAAGTGACGTACCGGCGCGACAGAGCGGCAAAATGATTGCGGATGAAGTGCGGAACGAGGATGCGCTCGGCCTGACCCTCGACGAAGATGATGCCGTCAGCAAAAAACAAATCGCAGTGCGTTGCTTTTAGATAGCGTTTGACGAATCGTTGGGTCTCGTCACCTTCACCAAAAACCGAGGAAAGGTTCGCGACAGTTGTCGTGGGCGTTTCACCGGCAGATGTTGCCGACCGTCTGCGAAAATATCGCAGGTTGGCAAAATCGGCCTCGTGCGCTACATGGCTAGAATGAGTGCTCACGAGTAGCTGTGTAGAAAGATCTGTCTTCTTGCCTAGATCGGCGTGGTTGCGAAGAAGGCCGTACGCCTTATTTATAAAGACCTGTTGCACTTGGGCGTGCAAATGCGCCTCTGGTTCCTCGACAAGAACCAGATGGAGGCGTTCGATCTGCTCCAGCGATCCTCCTTCAGTATTAGTGGCCGCTTTGCCTATGCGCATCCAGTCGTCGCGATAGCTCATCAGCATAAAAACCATCGCTATTAGGTTCTGATAGCCAAGGCCGGAGTAGTCCTCTGGAAGTCTAAGAGGTTTTGTGCCGTCTCCTGTTGGATCAGCAACTTGGTATTGCACCGCGGTACCGTGCTTCAATCCGTCTGTCGCTCGCAATTGCGTCGAGATCTTAAGTTTCGGATTTGTGATTCCAGGATAGCCCAGTTCCTCAAGCTCCTTAAAGGCCGATGCAAAGCTAGATTCGAGCCTCTTGTCGAAGCTACGCTCTGCCTTTTGGATTGCGCCGAGAGCATCATAGTCCTCTTCGCGTGGTGTCTTATTTGGATCGAGATGGCGGTCGTAATACGCGCGCAATTGATCGGAGAGTCGGCGCTTGAATCGGCGGGAAACGGTATCAACGCCGCCTTCGCCAGTCTGTGATCGTTCGCCAGCATCTGCAAAATCCCTTTGAGCTGCAATCTCGTCAATCTTGATCAGACCTTCAAAGGGATTCTTTTTGAGTGGCAGAGCGTTTTCACGCAGCTCTTGAGGAATGGCGAGACCATTTACTGGGACCAAGAGTGCGGCTGGATCAAGTGCGAAAGCCTCAAGGCTCAAATGCGCTCTTAATCGCCGTTCTAGGTAATCGCTGAGACTCCGAGGCCAAACCTCCAGACTGATCGATTCAATGGCGACTCCTTTCGCCGTCACGACAGTCGCCGCGCTTCTCTGGAGGAGATAATCGGCTTTCAGCGCCTCAAGATCTTTGATCTGGTATTGGAGCCGCACCCCCAGATCGCCGCCCTTCCAATCCAGAGTTGGCAGAATATGAACAACGTAATGAATTTCGGAAAGCGGCACATCGAGCCAGACGTCAAGCGCAGGCAGGAGATCGGCAAGACTGATTTTTGTCTCAATCTCGGATTCCCACGCTTCTCCGAGCGCATCGATCCTAATCCAGTTTGTAATCGTGATGTCTCGAAGCGCGAGTCGTTCGGGCGCAAGCAGAAAATAACGTAGCGCCACCATTGCCGACGTTTTTCCGCTGTTGTTGGCTCCGACGAATATCGTCGTTTTCTGATCGAAGTCGATATGGGTCGACTTGAGCTTACGGAAATTCGTTATTTCGATGAACTTAATTTTCAACGGGCCACCTCGCGGTCTGGCCTATACACCCATGCCAGGCACGGCGTTCCATTGTCAGCGACGACTTCATCATACAATCATTGTCGAAGTCGTAACTGAAAAGGCGTGACGCGCGGTCAGGTCAGTTTTCATGACTCGCTCTTCTTCCCCGCCGTCCTGGTTCCTTCGTGATCGCACTCGCTCCTCGATAGAGGCGTTGCCGGTCTTAGTAAGGTCCCTGTCAAATCTGTCTTTCACCCATCGGTGCTCTTGCTCGGCGGAAAGCAGGTCTCCTACGCTCGCAATATCGGCTTCAGAGACTTGCCAAAAGAGATGCACGGTGCACACTCAGGCCTTCCCGCCATCCAGGATAGATCGTTGGCACCACGATTACTCCCCTGAGTCGGCAAATGTCTCGCCATCAGATTAGGCTTTTGAAAGTGAAGAGGTAAAAGGAGATTCGCCCGCTCAGGTCGGCACATTGCCAAAGCAAGTCGAATGTCCAACACAAGATAAGCCATTGATAAATATAGGCATTCATTGAGCCGTGCGAAATCCAATTGACGGCGGACCGGGTGTTGAAGGAAGATAAGGCGAAGATATGGCGAATACGCCTTTGGTCCTGCTATGCCGTCCGCCGCTGCTCTTCGCATCGAAATCGAGCGCGCTCTCGACCGTCGCTTTCCGGCGGCGCTGACACCTGTCCCGCGAACGCTATGCGAAACTACGACAATCGGAATTCCCGAAGTTGACGCACTGCTGGACGGCGGGTTTCCTGTGGGGGCTATCAGCGAAGTGACCGGGCCTCAATCGTCAGGCCGGACGGGGCTGGCGCTCTCGTTTCTTGCCCAACAAACACAGGACGAGCGCGTCTGCGCCTGGGTAAATGCAGGGGACGCATTCGATCCAGAGTCGGCGGCGGCCAGTGGGGTAAGTTTGCGGCAGTTGCTGTGGGTACGCTGCCGTGATGCCTCGACAGTAAGCGCGGGAAACGAATCAAGAATCTCTCCTGCATGGAAGGCAAAGACCCGAGCGCCAATCTGGACACAGCTCGATCAAGCGTTGCGCGCTACCGACCTCTTGCTTCAGGCAGGCGGGTTTGCCGCTATTGTGCTGGATCTGGGTGACACGGCGCCAGAACACGGAAGCCGGATTCCGCTGGCGACCTGGTTCCGGTTTCGTCAGGCGGCGGATCGCACACGTTGTTGCCTGGTTGTGTTGGGCCAAATTGCCTATGCACAATCGAGCGCGGCAGTCGTTTTGGAATGCGCGCTGTGCAAGCCGCACACTGCGGGCGGCACGGTACTCGACGGATTTTCGTTTGAGGTGCGTCGCGGAAGGCAGCGCTTCTCTCCGGCTATGCAAAGTACACGAAAGCCGCCTGCATCAACCTGGTCGGCAACAAGCGCATGGGGAGCGGAGGAACGAGCATGAGCGATGAACTCTATGCCTGCGTTTGCGCGGCGGAGTTTCCCGCCCAGGCTTTGCTGCGCTTGCGGACCGAATTGCAATCGGAGCCTGTGGCCGTGGTCGAAGGCCGCGCCCCACTGGAGACTGCCTGCTCCTTGAATCGGGCGGCGACCCGGAAGGGTGCAGTCATGGGGATGACGCGGCTGGAAGCCGAAGGCATTGCCGGCTTGCGGCTGCTGGCACGCTCCGTGGAGGTTGAAGCCGCTGCGCGGGCCGTGTTACTGGAATGTGTCTCGCAGTTCTCGCCGCGCATTGAAGAGACGAGCACGGCCACGACTTGCGGATTTGTTCTCGACATCGCAGGTACTGGACTGCTCTTTGGACCACCCGAAACACTGACTCAAAGATTGCGCGCTGCACTAACCACTGCGGGTTTTCGCGCCTCGATTGCTGTGAGTACAAACTTTCACGTCGCCCGTTTGAAGGCAACTACTTCACGCGGAATTACCGTGATTCCCGACGGCCAGGAAGCAACTGCACTTGCAAAGCTCACCCTTGCCGCGTTGAATCTCGAAGAGAACCACGCAGAGACATTCGCCATCTGGGGGATTCGTAGGCTGGGAGAACTGGCCGCGCTGCCGGAGGTGGATCTGAACGCGCGGCTCGGTCAACAGGCGCAGCACTGGCGCGACCTCGCACGAGGCATCGCGCCCCACACATTTCAACCCATCGAAGCAGAGTTCACACTGAAAGAGTGTTTCGACTTCGAGACGCCAGTCGAAGAGATGGACTCGTTGCTCTTCATTGGCGCGCGCATGATTGATTGCTTGGTTGCGCGAGCATCGGCGCGGGCATTGTCGCTGGCTACTCTAACCGTTGAAATGGCTCTTGCAGGAGGGCGGCAACACAAGCGAGTGATCCGACCTGCATTGCCTTCCATTGACCGCAAGTTCCTTCTCAAGCTGTTACAACTGGAGATCGCTGCACATCCCCCACAGGCCGCCGTGTTGTCCTTCACACTCACGGCAGAGGCCGGGCAATCGAGCAAAGTACAGCTTGGACTCTTTGCTCCGCAGACGCCTGAGCCATCGCGGTTGGATGTAACTATTGCGCGCCTGAAGGCCATCGCCGGCGAGGATCGCGTCGGCTCGCCAGTGCTCGAAGACACGCGCCGGTCTGGCAGCTTCCGCATGGAAGGCTTTTTTGTATCTGGCGTAACCGATGCTCCGAAAGTCGGCAGGCCACGCATGGCGTTGCGGCGAATGCGGCCACCGCTCCCGGTGCGAGTCCAACTGAATACCACTAAGCCCACGGCCTTTCGCAATGCTGAGGGCAACCACGAGATTACAGCAGCCTATGGCCCGTGGCGCAGTAGAGGTTGCTGGTGGTCCACCGTTGGATGGGATGAGGAAGAATGGGATGTGTTGGCACAGGCGGGCGATGGGGGCGCTGTCGCGTGTTTGTTGGTGCAAGATCGCCGTAACCGCGAATGGCGACTGGAAGCCTACTATGACTGATGGCTGCGAATATGTTGAATTGCACGCGGCCAGCGCATTCAGTTTCCTTGCTGGGGCATCGCAGCCCGAGGCACTTGTCGAGCGCGCTGCACAACTCGATATGCCCGCCATTGCGCTTGCCGATCGCAACGGCCTTTATGGTGTGGCGCGATTTCACACGATGGCGAAGAAGCACGGCATCAAGGCGCATATCGGCGCAGAGATGGCAGTTAGCTCCATTGGCAACAAACTCAAGCCGCCGGCCTGGTTGCCGCATCAGTACCAAGACGAGCCGCCACGTATCGTATTACTCTGTGCATCGCAGAACGGCTATCAAAACCTCTGCCAGCTCATCACGCGTTTCAAGATGCGCGAGACCAAAAAGACAGAGGGCGCGGCCACACTTGAAGACCTCGAAGAGTTCTCCGCCGGATTGATCTGCCTCACCGGAGGCGACGAAGGACCAATTGCGGCTGCGCTTGCACAGGGCGAACGCAAGGACGCAAGCAGCTTGATTGACAGGCTCTCGGCAATCTTCGGTCCCGGCAATCTATATCTTGAACTACAGCGCCACCAGCAACGCGACGAGGAATGTCGCAATCAATCGTTGCTGCGTCTAGCAGCCGCACACCGTCTACCAGTGATCGCAACCAACGGAGTTCGTTACGCAACGGAGAAGGACAGCGAGCTTCTTGATGTATTCACCACGATCCGCCATCACACTTCGCTCGATCAAGCAGGCCGCTTGCTCACAGCGAATGAATCGCGTTCGCTGCGCTCGCCGCGTGAAATGGCCGCTCTCTTCCGCGACATTCCCGAAGCCATCGCCAACACGCCCATCGTGAGCGAGCGCCTTGGCTTCGCGCTCAACAATCTCGGCTATGAATTTCCGCAGTATCCCGTTCCAGACGGCCAGACGATGGACAGCTTTCTTGAAAAACGGGTTGAGGAGGGCGTTCGCAAACGCTACGGCGCAGGAGCCAAGCTATCTTTGCTCAACAAGGCCCGTACCCAGGTACAACACGAACTCAAGTTGATTGCGAAGCTCGGCTTCGCCGGGTACTTTCTGATTGTTTGGGACATCATCCGCTACTGTCAGCAGCACGACATTCTTGTCCAAGGTCGCGGATCGGCAGCTAATTCGGCCGTCTGTTACGCGCTCGAAATCACGGCCGTAGATCCGGTCGGCATGGAACTCCTCTTCGAGCGATTCCTCAATGAGAACCGCGGCGAGTGGCCAGACATCGACCTCGACCTACCCTCAGGCGACCAGCGCGAACAGGTCATTCAACACATTTATGAGCGTTACGGTTCGCTGGGCGCGGCGATGACCGCTAATGTCATCACCTATCGCGGCCGTTCCGCAGCACGCGAAGTCGGCAAGGCGCTTGGCTTCGAGCCAGACCAGCTCGCGCGCCTCGCTAGCTTAGTCGGCCATTGGGAGTGGCGGGGCGAGAACGACACAATGGCTCATCACTTCGCCCATGCTGGCTTCGACATTCGTCATCCGCGTATCGCGCGCTATCTCGATCTCTGCCAGCGGATGCAGGACTTGCCGCGTCATCTCGGCCAACACTCGGGCGGGATGGTTATCTGCGCTGGGATGCTCAATCGAGTTGTCCCCATCGAGCGCGCCTCCATGCCGGGCCGCACCGTGATCCAGTGGGACAAGGAAGATTGCGCTGACCTCGGTCTCATCAAAGTGGACTTGCTCGGCCTCGGCATGATGGCCGTGCTCAAAGATTCTATTGAGTTGATCCCGCGTCATTACAACAAAGAGGTAAACCTTGCCGCGCTCCCTGAAGACCCGTTTGTCTACGAGACGCTGTGCAAGGCGGATACAGTCGGAATGTTTCAAGTCGAGAGTCGCGCGCAGATGGCGTCGATTCCTCATAACGCGCCAACGCGCTTCTACGATCTCGTTGTACAGGTGGCAATCATTCGCCCCGGTCCCATCGTCGGCAAGATGATGCACCCGTATATGCGGCGCCGCCAGGGCAAGGAAGAAGTTACCTATCCGCATCCATCGCTGGAGCCAGTGCTCAAGCGCACACTGGGCGTGCCGCTCTTTCAAGAACAATTGCTCCGCATGGCGATGACAGTTGCCAGCTTCACGGGAGCGGAGGCAGAAGAACTGCGCCGCGCCGTCGGAATGCGGCGGTCGATGCAGCGCATGAAAGACCTTGAAGGCAGACTCCGCGCAGGGATGACCCGCAACGGCATTGGCCTGGAAGCCCAGGACAACATAGTGCAAGGCATCTCTTCGTTCGCCATGTACGGCTTCCCGGAATCGCACGCCGCGAGCTTCGCCCTGATCGCGTATGCCTCGGCTTTCCTCAAGGTCCACTACCTCGCAGCATTCACTTGCGGCCTGCTCAACAACCAGCCGATGGGTTTTTACTCGCCCGCCGTCCTTATCAAAGACGCGCAACGCCACGGCTTGCGCGTTCGCCCGATGGACGTTCAGCGTTCCGATTGGCTCTGTACGCTTGAGACGGAGCGCGATGGTTCACTCTCGCTGCGCATCGGTTTCAACTATGCAAAGGGCCTACGCCAATCGTCGGCGATTGAATTACTCGCCACACGAAGTAGGGACGGAATCTTTCAATCCGTCGATGAACTGGCGCTTCGAGTACCTGCCCTCAACCGCAGTGAACTCGTTGCGCTCGCCCAGATCGGGGCGCTCAACTCGCTCGGCAAAGTCGAGCATCGACGCGATGCTCTCTGGCAGGTAGAGCAAGCTGGCCGTCCCGTTGGTCCTCTGTTGCGAGGTGCCGACAGTTCCCACACCAGCGATAAAGACCCAACCCCGTTACAGAAGATGACAACCGATGAGCGCCTCGCCGCCGATTACATGGGAACCGGCCTCACCACAGGCCCACACCCGATGGCCTATCACCGCGAAGCTCTCCGACAGGAAGGCATCCTGTCAGCAGAAGAACTCATTCAGAGACGCGGCAATCAATCCGTCCGCATCGCCGGCTGCGTCATCGCCCGCCAGCGCCCCGGCACAGCCAAGGGCTTCGTCTTTCTCTCCCTCGAAGACGAAACCGGCATCGCCAACATCATCCTCGCACCCGATGTATTCGAGCAGAACCGCATTATCGTTACTCGCAACCGATTTCTCTTGATCGATGGCCCGCTCCAAAATCAGGACGGAGTTGTTCACGTCAAAGCCCAGCGAATAATCCCCCTCGACATCACAAGCGCCGATATTCGCTCCCATGACTTTCACTGAGCAGTAGTGCTCCCAAACCAAGTAAATAGCACTCGCGCACGTTTCCAAACCAGGGCTAGAATTCTTGTCAGAGGGCTATGCGGAAAATCGTACATGTGGACATGGACGCGTTTTATGCGTCGGTTGAACAACGGGATGACGCGCAACTACGCGGCAGACCCGTCGTTGTTGCGTGGCGGGGAAAGCGTTCTGTTGTCTGTGCCGCTTCATATGAGGCCAGGCGCTTCGGGATACGTTCAGCAATGCCTGCGGTTCATGCTGAACGCTTGTGCCCTGATGCAGTCTTCGTTCCGCCGGACTTCCTGCGCTATCGGGCCGTATCTCGTCTTGTGCGTGAGATATTCAAAAGCCACACCAATCTTGTCGAGCCGCTATCACTGGACGAAGCCTATCTCGACGTGACTGAGAACAAGACCGGACTGCCAACCGCCACACGAGTCGCCAGCGCGATTCGGAAGCAAATTCGTGAGGAGTTGCATCTGACGGCTTCCGCTGGAGTGGCGCCCAACAAGTTCCTGGCAAAGATCGCTTCTGATTGGCGCAAGCCGGACGGTCTGTTCGTCATCCAACCGGATGAAGTGGGTACCTTTCTGCCACCTCTCCCTGTGGGGCGTATCCCAGGTGTAGGTAAGGTGACCGAGGCGCGACTCGCGAAGCTCGGAATACTGACTGTTGGGGATTTGCAAGGTCTGGAATTGTCAGATCTCGAAAGGGCGTTCGGCAGTCATGGCTTGCGTCTCTATCAGTTGGCTCGCGGAATTGATGAGAATCCCGTTGTTCCCGATAGGCCCACGCAATCGGTCTCCGCTGAGGATACCTTTGAACGCGACGTGCCGCTTTCGGAAACTGAGCCGATGATTCGCCGGCTTGCAGAGAAAACCTGGGCAGCCTCGCGCAAGGAGTCACGAATCGCGCGCACAGTGGTTCTCAAGCTCAAAACCAGCGAGTTCAAGATCCTCACTCGCAGCCACACGTCGCCGCACCCGCCCTCCACGTGCGATGAACTGACCAACATAGCTCTTTCGCTAAGAGAACGTATTAGCCTCAGTCCACGACAACTCTTCCGCCTGGTTGGCGTTGGCCTGAGCAACTTCCACGAGACTGAGGTCACATCCTCGCAGCCAGTGCTTTTTGAATGACCGCGTTGACAGAAGGCTTTTGGAACAAAGCTGGAAACCGCTCTGGTTCCTGCACCCTGAAGCTCGGCAGTTCTCACTTCAAGGGATGGACTGCTGGCAACAACTGAGATTCATAGGTACTCAAATCGGTGAACACCGGCCGACTTCCGAGTACTCATGCTAACCGTAAAATTGCGGGAGTAGGCTCAAGCGATGAAGTTGACACGATTTGATGAGTCGAACCTCTTTGATGATCTGGACAAGATTGACGCCTGGTTAACCGGGCGCGGCTTCACACAGCGTAACCGTCTGCGCATCTATCGAGAGAACCTCATCGCGTTGCGCGACAGTGACGACGACATGGTAAAGATCCATTCACAGATGAAAGAGGCGGGTCGGGTGAATGAGATATTAGCCTCCTACGTCGAAGGTTTCGAACTGTCCGATGCGCTGAAGTCTCTCCTTGATAACAGGGTGGATATTCCCGACGAATTGCTGAAGCGTTCGCTTGACGGTCACGCCGATGCCGCGCAGGAGACCGCGAAGAGCAACCAAGGGCGGAATGCAATGTTTGAACTGTCCATTGCTGCGGCAGTCGCTCGGCAAGGTCTGAAGCCGGTCTTCAATCTCGATAAGCCTGACCTGGAGTTCCAATTTGAAAGCCGCCGCGTACTGATGGAGTGCAAGAGAGTTTTGTCGGAAAACGGAATCGACGAAGCGATGTCGGTCGGCATTCGCCAGCTACGGAAAAAAGTGAATGTGTCGGCGGATGATGTAGGACTGGTCGCTGTGAATATATCGCGCCTGTTGAACAGCGGTGATGGCTGGTGGACTATAACAGGGGAAGTGCATCCGGTGCGGGT
>Ga0302140_10005600_pt1 | contig 15832 bp, 16 predicted proteins | sample I_Bog_E1_1_FD_202095 | JGI IMG/M metagenome (GOLD analysis project Ga0302140, IMG submission 202095) | Peat permafrost microbial communities from Stordalen Mire near Abisko, Sweden - I_Bog_E1_1 | ecosystem: Environmental > Terrestrial > Soil > Wetlands > Peat | place: Sweden: Abisko, Stordalen...
GGCATGGCTATCGCCGAGCCTGTCCGCTCTTCAGATTTTCGGAGAGAAACGAATACCAGAAAGATGAACGAGTACTCTGGGGTGTGCCCGATAAGAACATATTGATTGAAACGTAGCGCGGTTCAGCGGCGGTCGTTTGATTGATGAGGGGCGAGCGACGAGCTCGTCTCGAAGCGCAGGATCACGGCGGTCAATCCCAAAGCCTTTGCGATCGGCAAGAGTTTGCTGAGGGGAAGGAGCACATGGCCGCATTCCGCTTTGGACAGATAAGTGCGACCAATGCAACCTGCGGACTGCCTTGCAAGCTCCGACTGACTCAAGCCGCGGCGCTTGCGCAAGCGCCGGAGCAGGACGCCGATTGAGCGGGCAAGCTGCCTCTCGTCATGAGTCGTACGAGGATTGAGCAGGGTACGACTTCGAGATTTAAGTATTCAAGCTTTAGGGCGCAATGGCACCTCACACAAGCGCCATTCCTGGGGTATTGGCGCGTTTTGCAGCGCCAGCAGTTAACTGTTTCACTTTTACGAATCGAGTGAAGAAATTGAGTAGGCATGGCTTTCCTTTGAACATTCGGTGGGCGAGATCGGTGGGCGAGGTTGTCGTGGTGACGTGAGATATCAGTCAGAAGGGTTGGACAGGAAGCGGGCGCAGCCAGCGAAGGCTCGGCCTGATGTTCAGAGTGATTCGCGGTTTCACCCACTGGCCGCGGGCGGAGCAGAACAAAATCGAGATCGCAACGGTAGTCAGTTCGAGTGGATCTCTCCACGCTCTTCAAGGTCGGCTTCCAGGTCGAAGTTGCAGTCATCGGGAACATGTGTAAAGCGGGACGCCGCGCAGGTGAAAATCGACGGCGGGACGTAGGGCCTATAGTTTCCAAATTGGATCTATTCTGGCGTGTGGACTCAATACCCACCGATCCAAAGGCGGTCGCTGAGTGCGACGGCATAGCCGAACGCGGCCAACTCGCTCTCGATCTGATCGTTTACTGAACCAGTCGGAACATCCGAATAGCCGCGCTCGCTACGCTCGGCTGCCGCGATCAAGTTCACTACTGAGCGATGCATTTCTTTCCTTTCTGCCGGTTTTCAGCCAGCGAAAACTGCACTTGAGACTGCTACTCCGGCTAATTTCAATTGGCTGGCGACATCGCAATTGTTCGTCGCAGCTGGCATGATTTCCTCGCCCCACGTGTGACTTCGGTACGATGGAGCTCGCGCTGTCCGGATTGGGTTGGCAGTCGAAGAAATTCGGAAGGTTCTGATCTCTGAGGAGAGGAGCTTCCCCGGGGCCAGAGGCCGGGAATCTGTTCAGAGCCCCAGGCTAGCCGCCGCATTTTCGCGAGATAACTCGCCGGGCCGGATGTAACGCCGCGGCACGCGTCGCGAACGGAGACGCGTGGTTTTCGCGATGGCGCGTTCAAACGATCCGTTCAATGGCGCCTGCGTCTCCATGGCCGCCCGGACGCTGTGCCCCGATGTCGGTGGCGTCGAGACCGGCCTTGCCGAGGCTGTTTGAAGATTCCCGCGATCGAATCGCGATGCAGTCCATTGGCATTCTGGTGTCTACTCGTGTGGATCTAATTGATCAAGATCGTGGCGATCAGTGGTACTCGCAGAAAGTGGCGAGCGAAGATTCGAACGGAAATGACCCCGGCAGACACGCCCATCGATGCGAATACCCTTCTTTGCACCTTAATGAATCGACAACAACCACCGAACAGAGTAGAAAATCACAAGATCTCAGCAATCGATAATGCAACTACGGTTAGTTGCATTATGCCTAAGATAGAGGTAATCTTCAGCTATGGGCAGAAAAGAGAAGGCGCTTGCACGATTGTTGCAGGCTCCAAAGGACTTCACCTGGAACGAATTGCATACGGTTATGTTGACTTTTGGATTTGCGCTCAAGACGACAGGTGGTTCAGGCAGGAAATTCATCCATGCTGAGACAGGCGTAACGCTCTTCATGCACGAACCTCACCCGTCGAAAGTCCTCAAGGCCTATCAGGTGCGTGAAACAATCGACCTACTCAAGAAGGAAGGATTCGTAAAATGACCGGAACACTCAATCACAATGGATTCGCAGGTTCGGTCGAGTTCAGCGAGGAAGATGAACTTCTCCACGGGAAGCTCATCGGTATCCGAGACGCGGTGACATATGAGGGCAAGGATGTAAAGTCGCTTACCTCGAACTTCCGTCAAGCGGTTGATGAATACTTGGCCTTCTGCAAGGCGGAAGGAAAGACGCCGGACAAGCCATTCAAGGGATCTCTCAATATTCGTATCTCGCCGGAGTTACATCGCGCTCTTGCTACACAAGCAGAGCAAAAGCAGAAGTCGCTCAACGCGGTTATCAATGATGTCCTCGAGTCCTCGTGTCGTTGATTTCGGCAGCTACTTTTCTGGCGGAAGATCTGCCTCGAAGAACGATTCGGGGGCGCTTCAGAAAACGGACAAGAAAGCACGTTAAGCCGAAGCGGCGGCAGCAATCGATCTGTAGAGCGTTGGAATATTGATGAAAGCGGAAGCCTCCCAAATGCGTTCTGTTGATTAGCATGTTCAATTGCGATTGCACCAAGATTGGCGATTGCTTGCACAGCCGGTTCGGATAATAAAGGGCCGATCGCGCCGAGACTACCCAAGGTTCGCCCTCCAAGCCCGACCGGGACAACAATGCGCCGGATATATCGCACTGTTTCTGGTTGTGACGGCTGGTGCGCTTGCGATCGTGGCAACAGTCTCAATCCTGATCCTGGTGAGCGTAAGAGATTTGATCAGCAGCGCCGATTCGATCGCGAGACAGGGCGTTGAATTCCATAATTCTGTTGGCGAGCGACCAAGTCGTCCCTGACCTTAAGCGGGAAGACGCTAAGCAATCGCGGTTCCCATCTTGGACTGTTTTGATCTCATGCAAGACCGTTCTTGCACTATCCAAGGTGTTTAACGCTTCTTTGCGGGCATCAATCCGGACGGGGCGAGATTCTCTCAGACATAGTGCCATCGACATTCGTTGCATCTGAGGATCGAAGCTGACTTTGTGCTCAGCGCGGGAATAGCGAGCGAGCGGTAGCCGGGGAGGGATGGATGTCTACCCAATTGCGGGGCACTGCCTCAGGGCCGGATTTGAGATGCAGTCGGCGATGAATTGAGTGCCGGAGTATCTCATCTGCCGTCAGACGGGACAAACCTTGGCCACACTGCAACGCAAGATAAGGATCGGGCAGCTGTTCCTCAATAGCCCGCCCCCGGGCCTGGGGATCTAGAAGTCAGGCCAGGAAATCACGCTACCCCTGTCGTGACCTTGCTACTAGCTCCCAAACAGCCAGAAGACCGCAGGAGCGCGCCAAGCGCAGGATCACTTCATTTGTATCGAACCGCGTGAAACAACAGGTCAAAACACGCGGCTGACGCGTGCTTCACCGTTCAAGTGTTTTGTATTCATTTATTTAGTTGGTGCCCGGAGGGGGATTCGAACCCCCACTCGATTTCTCGATGCAAATTTCAAGCCCGCATTTTGATTCTTTCTGTACGAACTTGTCCAGACCGACTATTGCTTCGGAGCCCATTGACCTAAGCTGTGTTCAGAGACAATGTTCCAATGGAATCCGGTGGCAATTCGACCAGTACCGCTCGGCCCGGCATCTGCACCTGAACCTGCTGGGCATGAGCTGCTTCATTCCGTAACAGGGCAACAATCTTTCCGTCCGGATTTCGGAATGCCAGTGCATCATCGCAGGAACCGCTCGCATCGATGCGCACGGCTCCCACATCCACGAAATGCGATAGATGTTTCATGACGTAGTAATCCGGATTCCATTTATATGTCTTCGAGTTCGTGTCGACCGTGACAAGAGAGTTCTGTCCCCAGCCCCACGTGCTTTTGGGGGCTTGACTCAACGAAATATTCCAGTACATGTAGCCGCTGGCGCCACTGCGCATGTAGTGCTTCATAAGCTGCCAACAATACGCGGCGTAGCTCCACGCGTTCTTGCCGTCTCCGCACTCCTGCTCAGACTGGAACACAAGCAGTGAAGGGAACTCACGATGCAGGGCGGGAAGAGCATTTTTTCCCGCCCACTGCGCACCCAGTCCCTTGATGGAGCGGGCCGCTGTGGGATCGGCTAGCACGGTTTCGAGCAGCTTGGGATTTCCGCGTTCGAGCGTACCAAAGTACACATCCACGCCCCGCTTCTCCATCTCCGGACCGAGGGCTCGGATGAATTGAGTGAGGCCCTCCGGCGTCCAAGTGCAACTCGGGAAGTTCTGCGCGGAGTTAAACTCGTTTTGCGGCATGACCATCCCGACCGGAATTCCTTCAGCTTTATAGGCATCGATGTACTTGCCAAAATACCGCGCGTACGCGTCGAGGTACTTTGGCTCGAGGATGAACATGTCTTCACCCTCGTGTCCCAACTGTTCAGGGCGAATGCCGTTGTCCTTCATGCCTGGATAGCTTTTGGCCTCGGCATAAAAATGGTTGCGCTTCATCCAACTCGGCGGGGTCCAGGGCGACGCCCAAATCTTGAGTTTTGGCTGTTGTTTCAAAGCTGCCTTGATAAACGGCACCAGGGTTTTGCGGTCGTGATCGATGCTGAATTGCTTCAGCTCGAAGTCTCCGTCCGCCTCGTCATAGCTATACGCCCCTGTTGAGAAATCATTGGCGCCGATTGGAGTGCGGCAATAGGTGAATCTGGCCCCGGCTTTCGGGTCGAACAGCTCGGCCATGACCGCATCGCGGTCCGATTCGCGAGCGCCTTGAGCGATGTCCAGCCCAGTTCATTGAAGCAGGCACCAAATCCCTGGATTGGAGTCCTGTCGGGTACCGGGCCATTCAGGTTCAGATCCAGCGTCGTCCAGCCAAAAGAAGGTCGGAAGGCCTGCGCCCTTTGCCAAGGCCGGCTCTCGGTCGAAGTAACAAATGTCACTCCAGGTTCTGAGAGTGGTTGTGGTTCCGGAAACTGCGCCCGCGCCATGCGGCCTGGCAACAGGCAATGCGCTACCGTGCCGGTTGCCGCAATCGCACCGGCCCTGAATAATTCTCGCCGAGTCTTCTTGTCGTTCATCGTATGTTTGCCCCCTGGGACTTTCGCCCGCAAGGATCGCGCACTGCCGTGCTTTGGTATTGACGCCTGTGCAACCAATGCTCTTAGGCCTGTATGCTCGAATGCGCATATCGAGACCAATGCCGCAACTCGCCTTGAATATGCAACTTCCTGCCGGGCTTTTCCTCTGCCAACGTTACACTATCCAGACGCCCGAAGCCGAGATCTTGCCCAGTGGCCAGCTCTCTCACCTTCTGGAAGGGGCGTAGTCGAACTGCAACGGTGTCATAGAAGTAGACTTGGCGAACGACGACGCTCCACCCTGCGAAGCTGGAGGCTGAAGGTAATTCCGGCAGAACATAAGCCTAACGGGTTTTCCGCCGGTGAATGGCGAAGAAGTTCATTCAGATGGATTCATGAAGAGAGAGTCGGCGGTCCGCCTGCCAGCACCCTCGTGCTTCGCCTTGGCCATCCGGATTGTTGATTCTTCGAGTGGATCGCCGGCGTTGCCTCGACGAATTCTTACGTGGCTGGAAATCGATTGACAACCAGCTGGCCGAAGTTTCAATGCGAGCGCTCTAGTTCAAGACTGGGAATGTCGTTCGAAGCTGGCAATCCGCCTCGCCGGCAAATCACTCTGGAAACCGGGACAGTCCCTCCAACTTCAGGGAAACTCGCTGCGGCGTATACTTTTTGCCAGTTGGTACTTCCCTTCGCCTGTAGCCGGGGACACGGTTTGCAGACGACTACCACTCACGCAAGACCAAAGCGAACGATTGGAGACAATCATGCTGCTTGGAAAGAAATCTGCATTGAAGAACCATCTGTCAACGAAGAAGCAAACCTGGGCGCACAAAGTCATAACGCACGCCCCCCACGAACAAAACCAGGAGATGGAGCGCTTCGAGGAACCGCTTATGAACAAGGACCCTCAATCGAGGTCTGAGCGGTCGGAGCCCATTCCAATGAGGTAATAGCGAAAGCCCCCGGCATGTTTCCAGCATGCCGGGGATCACACTTTTAAAATACTTGGCCTAGGGTGTTCTCATGAAGTTTGTGACGGAACGGATATGCTTCGCTGCGCTCCTTCTGGTCTGCAGCGTCGCTGCCAGCCCGCCTTTATGGCCCCAGACTGACGCGGTTGCATCAAAAGTCAAGGTCACAGACGCGTCCGCATACGAAGTCGTGTCGATCAAGCCTTATAAATCGGACCAAGGTGTTTCAAGTATGTATTCGCTCCCCGATGGCTTTCGATGGACAAACTTTCCAGTGGTTTCCTTGGTTCGTGCCGCCTACGGAATATCGATGGACAATCAAATCGAAGGATTACCCGGGTGGGCGAATTCCGATCCTTACGACTTTGAAGTGAAGGCCGATGAAAAAACCACTGAGACCTGGAAAAGCCTTTCCTACAAAGAGCGATATAAAAAGGAAGAGCCGATGATGCAATCGTTGCTGGCTGATCGCTGTCAATTCAAGGGCCATGTTGTGATGCGAGAGATGGCGGTTTACGACCTGGTGATTGCCAAGGGCGGCCTCAAGATGAAAGAGGCGGCGCCGGGTGAGGGTAGCTCCGAAAGCATGGGCGGCAACAAGCTTGAAGCCCGCGCGCAGTCAACGGACGCCATCATTGGAGCATTCCAGGGAGTTGCCGGTCGGATGATTGTTGACAAGACTGGGCTTGCGGGAAGGAAATTCGACTTCGAGATGACATGGGCGGAAGACCGGCGCGATGGTACGGCAGACGCCGGACCCTCAATCTTCACCGCACTCGAAGAGGAACTTGGCGTGAAACTTGTACCTGGCAAGGGTCCTGTTCCGGTGCTGATCATCGACCACATTGAGAAGCCCTCTCCAAACTGAGACAGCCCAGCGGCCTTTCACGAACTGTCGATACAATTCTCCATGCTCTCCCTTATTCTCCCGGTCGCGCAACGGGCTTCTAAACAACTGACTCCGACTGTCTGAGTGACGGTTTAGAACGCCGGAATGGCGGTTGTTCACTGTCGCGTCGATCAGCGCCATTCAGTCGCAACCCAACCCCGCCGCCTCTTAGGCGGTGGTCGTTTAGATGGGGAAGGGGATACTACTTCTTGGGATGCTCGTCGTAGTAGGCCTGAAGACTTGTTCGACCGTCAGGCAGTTTCCAGCGGCGCGCGACAATGATCATCCAGATGAAGTTCAATGCAGCGACGACGCCGGCTGCGCCCATTGCAGGTGCGAACTGCGGACTCTTCAGGTCGACGAAGTTGATCGGAATCAGCAGGATGGCGATTTCGAGAACGGCGAACGCGAGTGTGAAAGCGAACTTCGACCAGCTCCACAGTCCGGCACGCTGTTCCTGGCGAATGCCGGTGATGATCACGACGATCTGGCAGACGGCAAATGCGATCCAGAACATCTTTACGAAACCTCTTGCTTAGGATTGGCGGAATTAAAGTTTACTCGGTACATAGCGTTCCAGCCATGCCGGCCTCGATAGCGTCTCCCTTGAACATCACAATCCCGGGAAGCGCGAATCCTACCCAGGCACGAATTCCCAAAACTTGGGGATGATGGATGGACCAGCTCTTCGAACATCGTCGCGAAGTACGATCATGTCCCATAAGATTGTGGGCATCTCCCAAACGTTTAACTCCTTTGTGCTGAACCTACTGCGCCCTGGATCTCAATCTCAACGTGAAGGGAGAATCAGAACGCCTTCATCGCTACCACCCGTTCCCCAAACCAGCCCTCCGCGCAGAGCGCATCGAATCTTCGCGGTGGACACAGTCTCAGCAAACGGTCCTTAATATGGCTGCCCATTGCCGTGCACCTTCGTGTCCCGGGTCCAGTTCCCGTAGAGCACACCATTTGGGTCAGCGTTCGGGGTGTTCGTCTGATACCACTGCCCTTGCCCATTCGACCATGTCTGGGAGTAGGAACTGGATACCTTAGCCAAACCGCCTGAACCAACAACGGTCTGCTGATCCAGCGCATAGTCCACCCAGTCCGAGGCGGCCGTCGACCGCGCGTTCATCGCGGCGTTGGCATTGTGCATGGAGCTTTGGAAGCTCGACTCCTGCTGCTGCATGAAGGCCTGATGCTCAGCTTGCGAGGCGGCCATATTCTTCTGGAACTGCTGATAGATCATGTTGCTCTGAGCTTTTGCCTGTGCCGCAAGGCGCGCCAGCATCTCGTCTCCTTGCCTCTGCTGCCGCGCCAGGAACGCTTGCCCCCACTGCTGGTCCACAACTCCATGCGGCAGATTGTTGATGTCCACAAGCTGCACCAGAGGGTCCAGCTTTCCTTGGGGTGCGGAAAGCACATCCACACGGGCCCAACAGGTCCCCCCGCTCATGACCCCAGTGTCCTTGCTCACCGCGCACTCAACGGCCGCGCGCAGCCGCTCTTCCACAACAAAGGATCCGTTCATCAACTCGATCCGCAGGGCTGCGGTGTCTGCCGTGTGGTTCGCCTGCAAGGCCGGTGGCTGCCTGCTGCCGATCTGGTTGAATTGGTCGGCCAGTCCACTCGCCCATTGCTGGTACTTCAGCGGAACTGGCATTGTGCCCATCATGTGTACGCCTCCGGCGATTGTTCCCACGTAGTATTCGAGAAACTTCGCAGCGGTCATCGCTCCTGATAGTGGCGCGCAGCCGGTTTTGGGCATGTTGCGAAGGTTCGGTCGCCAAACCCAACCGAATACCGGCTCAGCTCTCATCTGCATCAGCCCGTCCGGCGAGTAGGCGCGGTAGGCTGGAAACGGCGGCGTGTTGCAGGGGCTCAACAGCATGATTCCCTGTATCTTCCAGCCTGCCGGAATCGTCAACGTCGCCGCGGTCATGTTGTTCAGCGAAGGATCATTGATCGTCGCCGTTGTCGTCTGCGAACTGAGCGGAGAACCGACATAGGTCACTGGTTTGGCGTCCGTGCCAACCGCATTTGGTTCTGAAGAGGTTGCCGAGGACGCCGAGTGACAGCCTACCGCAAAAAGCGCCGTTGCCAAAATCAATGGGAGGAGGTGCCAAATTCTGTTCATTGAGAGCTTCCATTCCGATTGAGGATTTCGCCGAGGAGGGGAGAGTTTGTCATCCTACTCCCAAACCCAAGCCAATGTCATCGAGATAAATTAGCTTCACCCAGCAAGGCGATTCCCGTAAGAACTTCATCCCGCGCCGGCTCCCGAGGTCTCCTGATAACTTGTTGAATCCTGCAGGGACGGAGGGACCAAGATATTTCTGGTTGGTGAAATCATCGAGCCCGCGCAAGTGATATGTTGTTCGGATGCGTTACTCATGGCTATTTTTAGTATCTGCAACCGCGTGCTTTGGCGCTGCGCCGATGGGCTGGAATTCCTGGAATAGTTTCGCCAACATTGTGAATTCTCAGATCGTTCAACGGCAAGCCCAAACTCTGGCCTCGAACGGTATGAAGCAAGCAGGATACGAGTATGTCGTGATCGATGAAGGATGGTGGCTGGGAGAACGCGATGCCGCAGGCAACATCGTGGTCAATGCCAAGCAGTGGCCTGCCATTGAGCCAGGCCAGAAGGATGGCGACATGGCCAACATCGCCGCCTATATTCACAGCCTGGGCTTGAAAGCTGGAATCTATACCGATGCCGGTCAGGATGGTTGCAGCATGTATCCCGACTCCGGCCCCAAGTATATGAGCACCGGTAGCGAAGGCCATTACGATCAGGATTTCCTGCAGTTTTCCAAGTGGGGTTTCGACTACGTCAAGGTTGACTGGTGCGGAGGCGCCAAGGAAAAGCGTTCCGGCGCGGTCCAATATGCGCTAATTGCCCACGCGATTCAGAAGGCGGAAAAGACGACTGGCCGGAAGTTATATTTTTCCATCTGCGAGTGGGGCAGCCAGAATCCGTGGGTCTGGGCTCCCGGTGTCGGAGAAATCGAGAGCACGATATGGCGCACCGGCGGCGACATCATTCCTCCAGTTGTTGAAAGCCTGCATGATGTCGAGCACGATAAACGCGTCATTACTTCGGGAAACGTGCTCGAATCGTTCGAGGCCGGATTGCATCCTGAAGCGCAGCACACCGGCTACTTCAACGACCTGGACATGATGGTAATGGGCATGCGCGGCATGACCGATGCTCTCGACCGAACGCATATGGGCCTGTGGGTGATCTCAAGCGCGCCCCTTATGGTTGGCACCGACCTGACTCGGCTTTCGCAAGCCACTTTGTCACTTCTCACGAATCAAGAGGCGCTCGCGATTCATAACGATCCATACGGATTGCAAGCGATCAAAGCCGACGAACCCACTCCTGGGATCCAGATTTGGGCAAAGCCAATGGCGATCCGTGGACGACGCGCAGTCGCCATATTGAATCGCACCGACGCCTCGGCGCAAGTCAAAGTCGATTGGAAGAAGCTTGGGATGAAAGGCACGCCGAAATCGTTGCGGGACGTCTGGAACAAGCGGGATCTCGTCGCATTGGACGCCGCAGTCTCGGTTCCCGCGCATGATCTTGCACTCATGGTCGTTGATGGCGAAGATGAAATGCCAGCGGAGTATCCGGCGAATCAAACCAACATCATCGGGATCCAGGCGTTCCGCGGGCCGGGCTTTGCGCGCCTTCACTACGCAAATACCACTGGTCATGTTGTTGTGATACGGATGACGAACTCGTCCGGTCTTTCCACAGCGATTGCTCTGCCACCGACGGTGGGATCAGAAACAGACGTTGTTGGCCTTATCTTGCCCAAGGGAACCGCCGACCTCTCGTTTGAGGGTCAAGGGGCGGCGATCGGCAAGTTGGATGTATATGCCTGGTGATGAGCTAGCGCGAACGAAGCCCAATGCCTGCCAAATCGGGCACGAACCCAGAAGCTCGATCACGCCGATCCTGTTTTTGCTATAAATGGCAGGGCCGGAGAGATCGCCTCGAACGGGCATTGAAAGGGACAGGAAAATGAAACCGATAACGCGCCGGAGGTTTGGCAAGGGAGCGGCAGCCGTGGCCGCGATGTATGCGGGCATTCGGATGCCGGAGGTATTGTTGGCAGAGCCAACGCCGGCGCGCCTTGCCTTTCCAAAGGGCTTTCTGTGGGGATGCGCAACAGCCGCTTACCAGGTCGAGGGTGGAGCGATGGAGGATGGGCGCGGGGCGTCGATCTGGGACACCTTCTCGCACCAACCGGGCAAGGTACACAACGATGACACGGGCGACGTGGCCGACGACAGCTACCACCTCTGGAAGGAGGATGTTGGGTTGCTGAAGAGGTTGGGGGTGGGCGGGTACCGATTCTCGATTGCGTGGCCGCGGGTGTTTCCAACGGGCAAGGCTCCCGTGAATCCGAAAGGGCTGGAGTACTACGACAAGCTGGTGGATGAGCTGCTGAAGAACGGGATCGAGCCCTACGTCACGCTGTTTCACTGGGATCTCCCGGAGGCGCTTCCTGGGGGGTGGCAGTCGCGAGACACGGCTTATGCGTTTGCCGAGTATGCGGGCTTCATGGCAAAGAAGCTGGGCGACCGGGTGCAACACTTCATGACGACCAACGAGTTCGATTCGTTTACGGATGCGGGTTATAGGAGCGGCGAGTCTGCGCCAGGACTGAAACTCGATGCCACCAGGGTGAATCAGGTGCGGCACAACGCCATTCTTGCGCACGGGCTGGGGGTCGAGGCAATTCGAGCCAATGCACCTGTGGGGACTAAGGTTGGCCTGGCGGAAGATCCATCGCTTTTTGCCCCGGTCATCGAAACGCCCGAACATATCGAGGCCGTGCGGAAGGCATTTCGCGATCACAATGCGCCGTTCCTGGTCGCTATCCTGGACGGAAAGTACCCGGATAGCTACCTGGAACAGGAAGGCGCGAACGCTCCGAAAGTCGAGGGGGGCGATATGAAGGTGATCGGCAGCCGGCTCGATTTTGTGGGTATGAATTGCTACCATGCGGACTACGTCCGAGCCGACGGCTCGCAGCGGGGTTATGCCATCGAGCCGATGCCCACTTCGCATCCGCACATGGCCTCTTCGTGGATTCAGCTAAGCCCGGAGTGTATTTATTGGGGGGTGAGGACGATCTGCGAGCTGTGGCCGGAAAAGGCGCCGCTGCTTTACATCACGGAGAACGGCACCTCTTCAGATGATGTGCTGACGGCCGAGGGCCGGGTCGAGGATGTGGACCGTGTGATGTACCTGCGGGCGCACCTGACGCAGTTGCACAGAGCGGTCGCAGAGGCCTACCCGGTAAAGGGTTACTTCCTGTGGAGTTTGCTGGACAACTTCGAATGGTCCGACGGGTACAGCAAGCGGTTCGGGATTCATTACGTGGACTTTAAAACGCAGAAGAGGACTCCAAAGCTGAGCGCGGAGTGGTATCGAGCAGCCATTGCTGCAAATGCGGTGGAGTAGAAATCAAAGGCGTTCATCGACTACCAAAATTGTCCGGTGGTGAGCACTACGCTGCAGGACGACCCTTCAGACCAGTCTCGGGACCGCTGAGGATTTCGTTCTTATACTTCCTTTGAGGTTCAACGAAGACTGTTGTTCACGAGGCTTCCGCTCGATCGCTATTGGCTATGCGGCTGCGCACGGTCTTCCTTGAGGACAGCATCGAGCGTCACAATCAACAAGTCCGTGTCCGCGTCAGAGAAAATCAGTGGTGGTCGCAACTTGATCACGTTGTGATGAGGGCCATCGGTTCCGGTCAGCACTCCAAGTTCGCGGAGCCGGTTGGCGACGTAGGATGCCTCGTCGGTTGCCGGTTCGCGGGTATCGCGGTCGCGGACCAAGTCCAGACCAAGAAACAGCCCCATTCCACGCACGTCGCCTATCAGCGGATACCTTCGCTGCAAGTCCTTGAGCTGGGTCATCAACCTGATGCCGACACGATGAGCATTCATCTGCAACTGCTCGGCTTCGAGCACGTCCAGTACGGCAAGGCCTGCGGCGCAGGCGACGGGATTACCACCGAAAGTGCTGAAGAATTCCATGCCGTTATTAAAGGACGCTGCAATCTCTGGAGTGGTGACCACGGCAGCCAGGGGGAACGCATTCCCAATCGGCTTGCCGAGGACAACGATATCGGGCACCACAGCCTGACTTTCAAATCCCCAAAAGTGAGTGCCCAAGCGTCCGAATCCGACTTGCACTTCGTCTGCAATGCACACACCGCCAGCATCTCGAACGCGGCTGTACACCTCGGCAAGATATCCGGGCGGGAACACAATTTGGCCGCCAACGCTGGGCATGGTCTCCGCGATAAACGCGGCTGCTCCCGACCCATTCGCCAACAAGCCGTTCAAGAGAGCGGCAACATGCGAAGCATACTTTGAAGCGAGATCGGTTTCTCCGCGCCGGTACCGGCCACGGTAGTCGTCGGGGACCGGTGACACATGGACCCAACCCTTGCGACCACGTCCTCCCGGCCCGTCGAACTTGTAGGGACTCATGTCAATGAGCGTGCTGGTGTGCCCGTGATAGGCGTGCTCAAGGACGATCATGTCGTCGAATCCAGAGTGGGTGCGAGCGAGCCGTAAAGCAAGTTCGTTTGCTTCACTTCCGGAATTCAGGAAGAAACAGATCCGCAGCGGTTCTGGTAATGTCTGTGTCAGCCGTTGCGCGTAGCGCAGAACGTTGTCATGCAAGTAGCGCGTATTTGTATTGAGAAGCGCCAATTGTTTCTGTACGGCGCTCACGACCCGCGGGTGGCTATGACCAACCAATGGGACGTTGTTGTAGACGTCGAGGTAGGCACGCCCGGTGTCGTCGTAAAGGTATTGTCGCCAGCCACGCACGATCTTGAGCGGACGTTGGTAAGAGACGCTGAGACTGCCGCCAAGCAGCGCCCGCCTCTGCGTCATCGTCTTGTCAAAAGTATCTTCCTCAGGGAACACTGCGGGGGGAATACCGAGCAGCAAATTCGGATTCGGGCAGAGCCCTGTCCAAATCTCTCGTTCCGAGGCCGGAGCGACGCCGGGGAAGCGCTCATTCATCTCCAGCAAGTCCGAGATAATTTGAAAGTGCAGGTGCGGCGGCCAGGATCCGTTCTCTGCTCTGTCACCTATTCTTGCAATGATCTGGCCTTTGACTACCTGTTGTCCTATCGATAGCTTTGCGGTGCTGGCCCGCGAAAGGTGTCCGTAGAGCGTGAAAAACTCCTGATCGCCATTCGCGAAATGTTTCAGTATCACGAGCGGGCCGTAATCAAAACTTGAACTGTTGTCGGCGATCGTATGGACGATACCGTCAAGTGGCGTACGAACATTCGCCGCCGGGGCAACGAACAAATCTATTCCGAGGTGAATCGTGCGGCGTTCGTCCGTCGGGATGTCGCTTTCGCAAAACGCGGCAGAGGCATAGAGTAATCGCGCTTCGTTGTACCTGCCAATCCCGACGGAAGCACCGGCGAGACTCAGTTCGTGATCGATTGCATCTGACAATACTGCGGTTTCGGCATTCCGCGGATCGGATCCCAGAAACGTGCTCCCGACGCTCAGATCAAGAACGAGAGAGGGTACAGTTCGAAGATCCAAATCCAAAACCGGAGCGGCTTCATTGCCGTGTTGTGCCATCCATTCACCCAGGCGATCGGAACTCGTTGAAGGCGACAGGCCGCAAGCCTGCCGAAACAGGCAGTGCGCAAAGCGCGAATGGAGGCTGCAGAGTCGTGCCAGCGCTTCCCAGGCAGGCGCCTCCGAGATCGTAACGTAAGGATCGTCGGGCACATGGACCTTGCGTATCGCGGAGTTGACCACGCTCACGGCCAACCGCATGGCAATCAGCGGAAATAGAACCGATAATTCGGCATCCTCCAACGGGAACCTACTGTGAAACCCCGCCACGAGCGAAGCTGCCGCTGCCAGCGGTTTGCGTTTGCCCAGAATTGCATATGCTGCGGCGATGGCCACCTCGGATACGACGAGGCCGTGGTGCATGTCGCCGAAGTCAATGACACTGACAACATCATTTCCTGCCGCTCGATCAATCAGGACGTTGTAGTCGTTCGCGTCTCCGTGCACGACGCCCTTGCGAAGGCTCGGCAGGAGCGGCACGACCTCCGATTCGTAACGTTGCAGAATTTGCTCCACTAAAGTCCGGCGGGACTGATCTCGAATCGAGCCGAGATGTTCGCCGATCCATCCTGCCTGCGCTAGGTCCCATCGCAGGCTGCGCACCGCCGCTGGATGGGAGAAGCTCTGAAAAGCACGGTCCATTTCACCGAGAAGACAACCCAGCGAGCGGAGAAGTTCGTCAGGGTGCGGCCTAACTTCCGCCAGGACCTTTCCAGGCAGAAAGCTGAGCATCCAGACAAAACGTAGCTCACCAGTTTCAAGACGGACCTGCGTGAATGCCGCTCCGTCCTTACACGGCTGAATACGGGGCAGCACGAGAAGAGGGGTCCGGAGTTCCAGGTGCTGGAGCGCCCGGCATTGCATATCAATGAATGCAGGCTCACGGCTGGGATGCATCAGCTTTAAGGCGAATGCGCGGCCGTCTGGCATCGTGATTTCAAAATTATTGTCGTACTCTCCGGGCAAGCTGCGCGCCGTGCTGCTCAATCCGTAGACAGATTGAACGATCCGAATTGCTTCGCAGGGGGAAACTGGCGGCGGTCCTGGCATCTCGGCTTTCATCCGGAATTTCTGTTTTCCCTCTAGGTTGCGGACCAATATACCCCATTTGCCTTCACACGCGATCCTGTTCAGCCCCGCGCTTCGATTCGCACCGGTCCCAGGAGTCCGGAGGGCTGAAGTGGGTCATCGGCATGGAATGGGTACTTGCCCGGGATCCACGTCAGGCGCTCTTTCTCCGGAAGCCCGCTGTCGCGAATC
>Ga0302140_10005603_pt1 | contig 15829 bp, 11 predicted proteins | sample I_Bog_E1_1_FD_202095 | JGI IMG/M metagenome (GOLD analysis project Ga0302140, IMG submission 202095) | Peat permafrost microbial communities from Stordalen Mire near Abisko, Sweden - I_Bog_E1_1 | ecosystem: Environmental > Terrestrial > Soil > Wetlands > Peat | place: Sweden: Abisko, Stordalen...
TCGTCGTTGAACTCCCACCAGCGCGGGTCGGAGGGCAAAAGCTCGGTGCGCGGACGCAGCCACATATCGGCGATGCGCAAGATCGGAAGCCAGACGTAATAGCGCAAAGGCGCGGCGTGGATACGATCGGCGGCGAGGGTGGCGAAGCGCACATCGATTTCCGGAGAGACGTCGTGGTCGAGGTTGTAATCCGCGATGAGTTGCTGGGTGGAGTCGCGCTGCTGTGGTGAGTCGAAAGCGCGTTGTGGAAGACGCGCGGCATCGATGGCGTCGCCCGGCACCCTCCAATAAATTTCCTGCACGGAGGTGTACTCGGCGATCCAGGTCTTGGTCCAGCGATTGAATCCGGTCATCACCGATTCGTCGGAATCGTTGGCGTAGCGCGGCGCAAGCGGTTCGAAGCGATGCAGCGTGTGCAGGTTGCGCAGCGTCCAGGGAACGAGTGGAGCGAAGGTGGCGATGGTTAGGATGATTCCGGCGCGAAGGATGGGGAGCGTTTGAAATCGAGAGCTTGCGGATCGATCTTTCAACGATGGCAGGGCGCTGCGCGCAAGAAGCAAAAGTAAGTAGGCCGCGATAGCGCCGAATAGAATGCCTCCATCGGGTCGCAGAAGGATGCAGGCTCCAATGCAAAGTCCGGAGCCGAGCCATAGGCGCCATGCATTCTTTCGAGACGGTTGGATTCCAGCCCCGCTGGCCAGACTGACAAATGTCAGGCCCCGCCACGCCAAACTTAGCGCCAAAGCGGTGAAGAACATTTCCAAAGTTTCGGTGAGCGCGGCGGCTGCGTAATTTGCCAGAAACGGACATAGGGCCCCAAGCACAAAAGCTGCCTTCGCCGCGCGCTCGGAAAACATGCGGCGGGCAATATCGGCAACGACGAGACACGTGCCCAAATCGAACAAAGCTTGAATGAGCAGAACGGCGCGAAAGTTACTCCATCCAAAGATGGCGAAAATCGCCGCCAGGAACGCGGGATACCCCGGCAACCGCGAAAGCGTGGGCATAACACGGCCGGGAGAGTCGGTGATGCCGTAAACCCCATGCTGCAGCCAGTTCATGGCGATATCGGCGTAAAGACGGGAATCGTCGACGATGCCAGGAAAGTGAAGAACGAAAACGAGCCGCAGGGCGATCGCCGCAAGCGTAGCAGCTAAGAAAAATCGAGCATTTTTCCGGACCAGTTCGAACACGCTGAGAATATACGCGTTTGCGGGCGAATGGCGCTATTAGCGGGAATCTTTTCGGAGAAAGACCGTCTTAATTTATTAAAAAGCGCATCTTAATCCCTGAGGACTTTGACCCTCTCCCGCCTGCAATTGACGGTTGAATTGACCGTCTGCCGCGTGCAGCATACGATAAACGATTAGCTCTCCATGGCCGAACCTGTCTTCTATGATCCGCAACGCGCGCGCTGGAAACGTCTGCGGCGATTCGTCGACGCGCTGGTAGCCGCGCTCTCAGCGTTGATTATTTTCTTCGTTTATACAACTCTGCGCGATGAGCGCCTGCCTGAGCTTTTATTTTCTCCCCAAAAGCGCGCCTTCAAAGCGTTGAAAGAAAGTGAAAAAGATAAGGCCCGCGACCGGCAGAAAAAGCTGGCCTTGCGCTCCCATCGCAAATCAAAACTGCCGGCTTCGGAAGTAACATTAAATCAGGAAGAAGGCATTCGGGCGGCGTTCTACGTTCCGTGGGATGCCGCAAGTTTTTCTTCTCTCCGCGATTTTTCTCGCCAGATCGACCTCCTGTATCCCGACTGGCTGCACGTTCTCACTCCCGACGGCCACCTTCAAGGCGTAGACGATCAGACCAATAAATTCTTTGACGTCGTGCAAGACAATCACGTGCGCTCGGTTGACGATCGCGTGATGCCCATGCTCAAGGCGGAAGACACTGCCATGGAAGTCTTCCCCATGGTGAACAACTTCGACGGCAAAGAATGGGTGGGAAGTGTCACCGACTTTCTGAACAATCCCGCTGCCCGCGCAGTTTTCCGCCAGCAGGTTGCCGCATTTTTATCTTCGGACCGTTATCGCGGCCTCATGGTGGATTTCGAGGCTTTTCCGAAGGTGGGACAGCCGGGCTACGTCGCTCTGTTGAACGAACTCTCTACTGACCTGCACGCTCGCGGAATGAAGCTATACGTCAGCGTTCCCGCCCATAATCAGGAATTCGATTACGCTGCCATCTCCGCACCGGCCGACGGCGTGGTGGTGATGAATTATGACGAGCATTATCCCGGAGCGGCCTCGGGACCGGTCGCATCGCAGGATTGGTTCGTCGACAATCTAAAGTTCGCGGTGAAGGTGATTCCGCGGGAGAAGTTGATCTGCGCCATCGCCAACTACGGCTACGACTGGGTGCTCAAGCCGAAGAAAGGCAAACTGCCTCCCGATGCCCGGGACCACAGCGTCTCGGTGCAGGAAGCATGGTTGGAAGCCCGCGACTCGGATGAGGATGTAAGCTTCGATGACGATGCCCTGAATCCGCATTTCAGTTATCTGGACGAGAACAGTCTGCGCCACGACGTATGGTTTCTTGATGCGGTCACGGCCTTGAACCACATGCGGGCAGCACAAATGCTGGGCATCCAGACTTTTGCGTTGTGGCGGCTGGGCGGTGAAGACCGCACGCTGTGGCGCATCTGGGACATTCCGGGAGATCCTACGTCGGAAGCAAAGCTGCGCAGCGTGCCTCCGGGGCAGGACGTCGACATGGAGGGCCAGGGCGAGATTCTGCGCATCGAAGATCGCCCAACTCCGGGAATTCGCGATCTCACCATCGATCCGAAAACGAAGGTGATCACGGACGAAAATTTTCAATCTTTGCCGGAGCCGTATCGCGTGGGGCGCTACGGCTATAGTCCGAACAAAGTTGTGCTCACATTTGACGACGGCCCCGACCCCGAGTGGACGCCGAAGATTCTCGATGTTTTGAAGCGCGAGCATGCCAGCGCTACATTCTTTCTGATTGGCATTCAGACCGACAAATTCCCCAGCCTGGCGCAGCGTATTTACAACGAAGGCCATACCATCGGGAACCACACGTTCACCCATCCTGATGTCAGCAATATTACGGCGACGCACATGAAGGTGGAGTTGAACCTGACCGAGCGGCTCTTCGCCAGCCTGATGGGAATTCGTGCCACGCTGATGCGTCCGCCCTACGCAATCGATGAAGAACCGGACACGGCCGATCAGGTTCGTCCGCTCGAAATCCCCCAGGACATGGGCTACACCACAGTCGGAAACCGTATCGATCCCAACGACTGGAGCGATAAACCCCGGCAAAGCGCCGAGCAAATTTCGGATTACGTGCTGACGCATTTGCCGCCCTGCAAGGTCGACAATCTGCGCTGCGGCAACGTGGTTTTATTGCACGATGGCGGCGGGAATCGCGCCGAAACGGTGCGGGCATTGCCCATGATTATCGAAGGTGTCAGGGCACGAGGACTTGAAGTGGTCCCGGTTTACGAACTCATGGGCAAAACGAAGGCGGAAGTAATGGCGCCACTTGCCCCAGGAGAACGGTGGGGCGCGCGGCTGGACGGGCTCAGCTTCTGGCTCTTTGGGGCGGCGAATATCGGCATTACTTGGATTTTTTTCCTGGGCGATGTGCTAATGACCGGCCGCCTGTTGTTTATCGGTGCCTTTGCCATCTACGACCGGCTCGCGGAAAAAATCTTTGGCAAACCCGCCGAAGTGGCGTCCTACAGACCGAAAGTCGCGGTGCTTATTCCGGCCTACAACGAGGAGAAAGTGATCGAGCGCACCATTCGCGCCGCGCTTAATTCCGACTATTCCAACCTGCGCGTGATTGTGATCGACGATGGTTCGCGGGATCGTACGCTCGAAGTTGCACGCAAGGCATTTGTGAAAGAAGAGGCGACCGGCAAGGTTCTTATCCTGACGAAGGCGAATGCGGGCAAGGCAGAAGCCCTGAACTTCGGTATCGAACATATACAGGATGCGGAACTTTTCGTTGGCATCGATGCCGACACCATCATCGCGCATGACGCGATCTCCCGACTGGTGCCGCATTTCATCAATCCGAAAGTTGGGGCGATTGCCGGAAATGCGAAAGTGGGGAACCGTGTAAATCTCTGGACGCGCTGGCAGGCTCTCGAATACATCACCAGTCAGAACTTCGAACGCCGCGCGCTGGATGTTCTCGGCGCGGTCAGCGTCGTGCCCGGAGCGATCGGCGCGTGGCGAGTGTCGGCGGTACGCGAAGCCGGCGGCTACCAGATCGATACCGTTGCCGAAGATGCCGATCTTACGATGGCGCTACTGCGCCGGGGCTATCGCGTGGAATATGAAGACATGGCGCTCGCGTACACAGAAGCGCCGACCAATGCGAACGGCTTGATGCGCCAGCGTTTCCGCTGGTCGTTTGGAATTCTGCAGGCTGTTTACAAGCATAGCGGCGTATTCGCGCGCAAGGGCGCATTAGGTTTTGTAGCTCTGCCGAATATTGTGATCTTCCAGATTCTATTGCCGCTAGTGTCGCCGCTGATCGACATCATGTTCGCCTTCGGCGCGATCTGGTATTTCATCCAGAAGCACTTTCATCCGGATTCAACTGACCCCGCCAGCTTCCACAAGCTCGTAGCATTCTTCTTTGCATTTCTGGTGATTGATTTTCTGGCGTCGGCGTTGGCGTTCGCGCTGGAGCGGCGGCGTCCGGATGACACGGAAGATCCGTGGCTGCTGAGCCAGGTCTGGCTGCAGCGCTTCGCCTACCGGCAATTATTTTCTGTTGTGCTGTTCAAGACGCTGAAGCGCGCGCTCGAAGGCCGCAGGTTTGCGTGGGATAAGCTGGAGCGAACGGCGGCAGTGAAGTATGTTCCGTCGGAGAATCGGGACCAGGTAAATGTTCCGTAATTCTTGCGTGTCCTACTGAACGGAGAATTTTGCTTTCCTGAAAGGAAAGCAAACTCGGAGTCGAAGGATCCTTACTTGCCCTCGGCCACTTCCAACCGCGTCTCCGCCTTCTTCTGCGACGCGAGAGCCCGCTCGACATCCACATTCGTATCGCCGCTGCTGAGTAATTTCTCGGCACGGTCTTTGGCTTTACGCGCGCGCTCCACGTCGATTTCGTTTGGACGTTCCGCCGTCTCAGCGAGAATCGTAACTCTATCCGGCAGCACTTCCGCGAACCCCCAGGCAACCGCGAGGCGCTGCTCCTCCGCGCCCGCCTTGTACTTTATCTCGCCCACCGCTAATTCCGTGATCAGCGGGGCGTGGCCGGGAAGCACGCCAAGATACCCGTTCTTGCCGGGAATCTGCGCTTCCGTCGCCGCCACGTCGACCACTTTCTTTTCCGGCGTGACGATCTCGAGTTTGAAAGTATCTGGCATCAGTGGTCAGTGGCCAGCGGTCAGTGGTCAGTTTTCGTTCGAGAATCAGCCGGTTTGACTGACCACCGAACACTGACCACTGCCCACTGCCCTTATGCTGCCTTCTTCATCTTCTCCGCGGCTTCCAGCACTTCTTCGATTGGACCCTTCATGTAAAACGCCTGTTCGGGGATGTCGTCGTACTTACCTTCGACGATCGCCTTGAAGCCTTTTACCGTGTCGGCGATTTTCACGTAGCGACCGGCGGCGCCGGTAAACTGCTCGGCCACGTGGAACGGTTGCGACAGGAAGCGCTGAATTTTCCGTGCGCGAGCTACGGTCAACTTTTGATCTTCGCTCAATTCGTCGATACCAAGAATCGCGATAATGTCCTGCAAGTCTTTGTAGGTTTGCAGCGTCTTCTTCACCATTTGCGCCACGTCGTAATGTTCCTGGCCAACGATGCGCGCGTCCAGAATGCGCGAAGTCGAAGCCAGTGGATCGACCGCGGGATAAATTCCAATCTCCGTCAATGCGCGGGAAAGCACAGTGGTCGCGTCCAAGTGGGCAAAAGTTGTAGCGGGCGCGGGATCGGTCAAGTCATCGGCCGGAACGTAAATGGCCTGCACCGAGGTGACAGAACCTTTTTTCGTGGACGTAATACGTTCCTGCAGTTCGCCCATTTCCGTCGCGAGGTTCGGTTGATAACCCACGGCACTGGGCATGCGGCCGAGCAGTGCCGACACTTCCGATCCCGCCTGCGTGAAGCGGAAAATGTTATCGATGAAGAGAAGCGTATCCGCGCCCTCGGCATCGCGGAAATATTCGGCGACTGTAAGGCCGGTCAGGGCCACCCGCAAACGCGCCCCAGGAGGCTCCGTCATCTGCCCGTAAATCAGCGCGGCCTTCGAGTGCGCAGGGTCGCCCGGTTTGATGACGCCGGATTCCGTCATCTCGAGCCACAAGTCGTTGCCTTCACGCGTACGCTCGCCGACGCCCGCGAACACGGAATAACCGCCGTGATTTTTGGCGACGTTATTGATGAGCTCCATGATGACGACGGTCTTGCCTACGCCCGCGCCACCGAACAATCCGATCTTGCCGCCTTTCAAGAACGGCTGAATTAGATCGATAACTTTCACTCCGGTTTCAAACATCTCCGCCGTAGTGGCCTGCTCGTCGAATGCAGGCGCGAGACGATGAATGGGCATGCGCGTCTTGTATTCGACCGGTCCCAGTTGATCGACGGGTTCGCCGATCACGTTCATCACTCGGCCCAATGTGCCGCGGCCCACGGGCACCGAGATCGGCCCGCCCTGGTCGATGGCTTTCATGCCGCGCACCATGCCGTCGGTGGCCGACATGGCGATGGCTCGTACACGGCCTTCGCCCAGATGCTGTTGCACTTCGAGAATTACGTTGATCGGGCTGGGCACGGTAAATCCCTCGCTCACCACTCGCACCGCCTGATAAATCGGCGGCAGCTTGCCTTCGGGAAACTGCATGTCGACCGCAGGTCCCGCAATTTGAACTACATGTCCTATGTTTTCCATATAGCTGCGAGCTACGAGCTACGAGCGGCGAGCAAAATATTCCTCACTCGGCACTCACACTCGGCCCATATATCCTCATTTCAATTTCGTTTGCCACCCTGCTCGCTCGAAGCTCGTAGCTCGCAGCTTCTTACATTGCGGCAGCGCCGCTCACAATCTCGATAATCTCTTTGGTAATTTTCGCCTGCCGCGCGCGATTCATCACCAGCGTCAGCGAGTCGATCATGTCGGTGGCGTTGCTGGTCGCCGCATCCATTGCGGTCATACGCGCAGCGTGCTCGGCGGCAATCGATTCCAGCAGCGCGCGGAAAATCTGGATCGCCACATATTTCGGCAGCAATGACCGGAACAATTCCTCGGGCGACTGCTCATAGATGTAATCCACTTGCGCGGTAGCAAACTGCTCGGCAACTTTATCGGCCGGAGTTTCGGGGCGCATGCCCACGCCCGCGCTGATCGCCGCTTCCTTGGCTTTTTTCTTTTCCTCTTCCGTCATTTCCTGCGCTTGCCGGACCGCCGGATCGCCAATGTTTTCGATGGGAAGAATCTGTTCCACAATCAACCGCTGCGCGATGACGGATTTAAATTCGTTGAAGACAACATAGACGGAATCGATCTCTTCACGCTCGAAGCGCTCGATCACACTTTCGGCCAGCGAGCGCACCTGGGAGAACTCAAGCTTACCGAGAACTCCAACGTGCTCGCCGGTAATTTGAATTTCTCCCCGGCGCTCACCGGCTTCGGAGCGAGCTTCCAGATTCTCATCCGATTCCGCCAGGCTGCGGGTTTGCACCGCCGCTGCGGGATAACGCCGGCGCAAAAAGTCGCGTCCCTTGCGCCCGATCGCTTCGATGTCGATCTTCTTTCCCTGCTTCGATTCCAGAAAGCGGCTGGCAGCTTTCGTGATGTTGGCGCTGAATGCTCCGGCAAGTCCTTTGTCGCCGGTAACGACGATCAGCAAAATATTTTGCTCGGGACGCTGCGCCAACAGAGGATGCTTAGGCTGTCCAGTTTCGGGATCGTAAATCTCCGCGCGCGCTACCAGCGACTTCAAGACATTCGTCAGCATCTGCGCGTACGGACGAGCCGCCATAGCGCGGTCCTGCGCGCGGCGCAACTTCGCCGCCGAAACCACTTTCATGGCTTTGGTAATCTGCCGCGTGTTGACTACGCTGCGGATACGGCGCCGGATGTCGAGAATGTTTGGCATGAAACGAAACTAGCTCTCAGCTTTCAGCTCTTAGCTTAAGTCCTATTGAGTTCGGACGCCCTAAGCCATGAGCTGATGGCTAAGAGCTAAAAGCTTACTTTGCTACCGCTTCCCTCTCGCTCACAAATTGCTGCTTCGCCTGCTTGATCACGTCAGACAATTGCGCCTTCAAGCTGTCGTCGAGAACTTTTTTCTCCATGATCGCGTTCAGCAGTCCACCTTGGGTTGCGTCTACATACTTGTAAAGCTCTCTTTCGAAATCGCGAACTTGATTGACCGGCAAGTCGTCGAGAAATCCGCTGGTGCCGGCGAAGATAATCAGAATCTGTTTGGAGAATGGCAGCGGCGAAAACTGGCTCTGCTTCAAAATTTCCACCAGGCGCTGGCCGCGATTCAACTGGTTCTGCGTGGCCTTATCGAGATCGCTGCCGAACTGCGCAAAGGCCGCCAGTTCGCGGTATTGCGCCAGTTCCAGCTTCAGCGTTCCAGCGACCTGCCGCATGGCTTTAATCTGCGCGCTGCCGCCGACGCGGCTCACCGACAGACCCACGTTCACCGCGGGACGCACGCCCTGATTGAACAAATCTGTTTCCAGATAAATCTGTCCATCCGTAATCGAAATCACGTTGGTCGGAATGTAAGCGGAAACGTCGCCGGCTTGCGTTTCGATGATGGGCAGCGCGGTTAGCGATCCGCCACCATTCTTGTCGCTCATCTTCGCGGAGCGCTCGAGCAAGCGCGAGTGAAGATAGAAAACATCTCCGGGATAAGCTTCGCGGCCCGGTGGCCGGCGCAGCAGCAACGAAATTTCGCGATACGAAGCCGCGTGTTTCGAAAGATCGTCGTAGATCACCAGCGCGTGCCGTTTGGTGTCGCGGAAATATTCGCCGATGGCCGTAGCGGCATATGGCGAAATGTACTGCATCGGCGCGGGTTCGGAGGCCGACGCCGCGACAACGATGGTGTATTCCATCGCGCCCGCATCTTCAAGAATTTTAACCACCTGCGCAATCGACGAACGCTTCTGCCCAATCGCGTTGTAGATGCAGACCAGGTTATTGCCTTTGCTGTTGATGATGGTGTCGAGCGCAACGGCAGTCTTTCCGGTCTGGCGGTCGCCGATAATTAGTTCTCGCTGGCCGCGGCCGACCGGAATCATGCTATCGATGGCCTTCAGTCCAGTGGCCATCGGTTCGCGAACCGGTTGACGATCGATAACGCCGGGCGCGATACGCTCGAGCGCAATGAATTGATCCGAAGCGATCGGGCCTTTATCGTCGATCGGACGCCCCAGCGAATCGACGACGCGGCCAATGATGGCCTCGCCCACCGGGACGCTCATGATGCGACCGGTGCGCTTCACCTCGTCGCCCTCTTTGATCTCGGTATATTCGCCGAGAAGAACGACGCCGACCTGATCTTCTTCCAGGTTCATGGCGATTCCGGCCACGTCGTGAGGGAAGGAAAGAAGTTCGCCGGCCATCACTTTATCGAGGCCATACACGCGTGCAATGCCGTCGCCCAGCGTGATGACCGTGCCGGTTTCGTCCACAGAGATCTTGGATTCGTAGTTCTCGATCTGCTCGCGTATCAGCTGTGTAATTTCGTCTGCTTTAATCTGTGCCATAGAATTTTGCTTCGAGCTGCGAGCTTTGAGCCACGAGCAAGCAGCTGTTCAACGATCTTTCGATACCGTGCATTGCCATCGATGCGACGATGGGTCGCTCGCAGCTCGGAGCTACGAGCTAATCGCTTCCTTCAATCTCTCCAACTGACCTTTTACCGAACCGTCGTAAATCGTGCTGCCCACGCGGACCACAGCGCCTCCGAGAAGAGAAGCGTCCAAACCATAATGCGCCCGCACTTTCTTCCCAGTCAGCTTGGCTACCTGCGCTTCGAACTCGCGTTTCTCGTCGCCGCCAAGCTCACGAGCGCTGGTAATCTGCGCTTCGGCAAATCCCATGCGAGCGTCGAGCTCTTTCTCCAGTTGATCGATAATCGGTTCAAAAAAGTGTATGCGCCGGTGGTCGATCAAAACTGCAATCAAATTCTTTACCTGCTTCTGCAAGCCGTCGCGCTCAGCGATTACATCGAGCACCTTCCGCTTCTGCTCCGCCGGAACCGCGGGATTCTCCCAGACCCGCCGCAACTCCGGACTCTCCTTCAGTAGACTCGCGATCGAACGCAATTCCGCGATCGAACGCTGTGCGTCAAGATGCGCGCTCAGGACGACATCGGCGAAGGCCCGGGAATAGGTGCTGGCGACGGAAGCCACTTAACCCCTCGCCTTTCCCAGGCCTGAAGTTTCCGGCGAGCCCAATTCACCGGCAAAATTTCGCACCAGGGCCTGGTCGGTGGCAGCGTCCACGCGAATCTGTTTTTGCGCCAGCCCAATCGCGAGATCGGCGGCATAGGCCGTCAGCTCACGGCGCGCGGTTTTCGCGGCAGCGGCAATTTCCTGCTGCGCCGTCTCCACTATTTTTCGTGCATCTTCCTTCGCGGCGGCCTGGATGCGGGCCTCTTCCGCGGCAGCATCTTTCTCGGCGGCGTCACGCATCATGCCAATCTCTACATCTAATTTCATCAGGCGCGACTCGATATCCGCCAGCCTGCGGCGCGCTTCTTCGCTGGCCTTTTGCGCGTCCTGCATCGCCTTCTGGATTGCCGCCGTCCGCGCGCCGAAGATTCCAGGCAGATTCTTGCGGGCCGCCCAGAAAACCACTGCCGCGATCACGCCAAAATTAATCAGCTCGCTGATGCGGTAGGCAATGGGCAAGCTTAGGCCAGTCCATTTCGAAATCAGGCGCAGCGATGGTGACCGCTTGAACTCCGCGGTATCGTCTTTTTCTTCTCCAGCAGCTTCGCGTGTCTCGTGCGTCAGCTCTTGCGAGAGTCCGCGCTGTTTTTGTTCCGAATTATTCTGGTCTTGCCGTTGCGCAGGCGGAGACGCCGGCTCCTGCGCGTGCAGGAGCATTCGACTTCCTGCCACGATCAACAGCAGCATCGCGATCAGAGCGATCTGGGAAACTAATCTCGCGGATGTTATTTTTTTCGACATCATCGCGCTGCCCCCGCCGGCTGAAGCACGCGCCGCATAATTTCCAAAGCCAGCGACTGAACCTCGCCTTGCAATCCAGCCTGCGCAGCCTCCCGGTCTTTTTCGATATCCGCTTTCGCAGCCTGCACCTGTGCCTGAGCTTTAATGCGGGCTTCATTCAGCGCCGCGGTCCGCGCGTCCAAAGCGGCCTTACGTCGAGCTTCCTGCGCCCGGAAAACGGTAGCCCGCGCCTCGCGCAAACGCTGCTCGTACTCCGCCGTGCGCGCTTCCGCCGCGGCAATATCGGCGCGCGACTTCTCGATGGCGCCCTCCGTCTTGCTGCGCCGTTCGTCGAGAACGCGCCGCAGTGGCTTGTGCACGATTACGGTGTAAAGGACGTACAGCAGAGCCAACAGGATCACAGTTGGCACCGCGCCAAGCAGTAATCCGCCTAGTTGTCGTAAGGTTTGATCCATGCCACGGCTGTACAGGAATTAAGAGGGCTATGAAAACTGTTAAGTCTAACGTCCGAAGGAGTTTAATGTCAACGCAAAGGAAGGATTTTTAGGATTTTTCACTCTCTGCCCGAGATCCGTCTTATGGGATGGGATGCGAGCGCCTAGATTGGGAAGACCATGCAAAAATCTGCAACAAAGGCTTGACTTCCGGTTCAAGAGGACTAGCATTGAATTATCACCTCCGATCCAATTCAGGATCGAATGGGCCGATAGCCAAGGAATGTCACCGCTTCTTGGTTGCCGGCCCATTTAAATCTCTACCGAATTATGGAAACAGGGCCGTCTTGCTTCGCTACACGAACTAGCATCATCCCAAGCATCACCGTCCGGCCTTATAAGGCTGCGCGTAATATCCCGTGCGGGTGCGCGCGTTGAGACCGGGCTTGTCGACTTTGACGTCAACCGCGTGGTATTCGTTCGGATGGTCTGCCGGCGGGTACTCAAACGCGAGAGTGTAATACGCCTTTGCATCTGCCAGGCAACTTGCGATCAAGTGGGCCAGGTCGTTGCTCGAGTTCATAACTTTTCCTCCGCTCTGCGTAGCCAGAACCGGCAGCGCCAGATCGCCCGCCTGAACTTTTTCCTCCGACCGCGCACCGTTTAGAAATTCTTTGTAGTAAAAAGCTCGGAAGCTCGCCGCCTCCGCCGCTCCCCCCGGATCGACGCTGTAAAGCGTCATGCGCGCCCGGCGCAGCTCGCCCGACAACCCCACAATGTTGTCAAACAGCCACTCCTGATTCTTCTTTGTCAGCTCAATTCCGGGCCCGGAGAGCAAGGGCCATCCCGGACTGAACCAGATCAGCAGTTTTCGTCCCGGCTGGTTCACCTCATAGGCCGTCAGCCTTTTCAAAGCGGTGAGGGAAAGATTCAGCCGATCGACCGCGCCATACATGCCCTGCGCTCGATCGATCACGCGAAGGCCGGTTTCCTTCGACTTGAGAAGATCGGCGAGCGAGTTTCCGTCACGCGTCGTCGCCGGCTGCACTTCGGTGCTGGTATCGGTAAAAAATACTAAAGAGGTTGGCAGAGCAAGCTGGCCGCCATCCTGCCGCAAAAATTTTTCGAGTTCCTGCCGCTCGAAGTTCACCGTCTGCACTCCTGCATTGACGGCATCGAGCACCAGGATCACCTTTAACGGCTCGGCGTTTCCGTCGACCGCATGAAAAGAAGCAATGTTCAGCGGCAATTTGTCATCGAGAACGGTGAAGTCCTGTTGCTGCAAGCCTGACTGTGCGTTGCCGTCCTTGTCAGTTACAACCACATCAAGCCAGATACGGTGGTCGACGGCCGGACTAAGGGCAGCTTTCGTACCGGCCGGTGACGCCTGTGGTGCAGGATTCGCTTGCGAGGACGCGGGTATCGGTGGCGGGGCGTTAGCTTGCGCCGGAGGACTTGTTTGCGGAGTCTGTGCCGGAATTTGGCCCGACAATGTCTGCGGAGAGGTCTGCTGCGCAAAAGCTGAGAGAGAAAAAAAGAAGCAAGCGATCAAAAAAGAAATCAGGGTGCGCAAGTTGCACCTCACAACGTCTGAACTTACGTGCTCACTGTAACACTGGGCCGCGTTCGCGGCCAATAGGTACTAACTTAAGCCACGATAAACTCCCGCACCTTCCTCACCACCGACGCGGGTGCCTCTACTTCCAACTCCACCGCTCCATCCTTATATTTTCGCGAATAAATCCGCGCCTTGGCCTCCAGCATGGCCAGCGTCTTCCCTTCCTTTTGCGGCACGCGCACACGCACGCGGCTGACCGGATCTTCTTCAATCATGGCGTCGATGCGCGCCAGCAGACGATCAAGTCCTATGCCTTCGGCGGCGGAGACGTACACCGTATTCGCATCCGGCAACGCTCCGCGAACTAATTCGTCGGCGATTTCGACATCGAGCAGATCAACTTTATTCATCACGCGCAGCCGCGGCTTCTTCTCGGCTTCTAACTCTTTCAGGACGATTTCTACCTGCGCGTCTTGCTCCGCCGAGAGCCGGCTGCTGGCGTCAGAAACATGCAGGATCAGGGAAGCGCGCTGCACTTCTTCTAAGGTCGCGCGAAACGATTCCACCAGCGTATGCGGCAGGTTGCGAATAAAACCTACCGTGTCCGACATCAGAATCTTGCGCTTCGAAGGCAGTACGACGCCGCGAATCGTGGGATCGAGCGTGGCAAACATGCGCGACGAAGCCAGCACGGAGGACCGTGTGAGCGCATTGAACAGTGTCGACTTGCCCGCATTGGTATAGCCGACCAGGGCCACAACCGCGACCGGAGCGGATTCCCGCCTCTGCCGCTGCTGGGCGCGGATGCGCCGCACATTTTCCAGTTGCTGTTCCACATGCCGCACCCGCCGGTAGATTTTGCGCCGGTCGGTTTCAAGCTGGGTTTCTCCCGGACCTCGTGTGCCAATACCACCGCCCAGCTGAGACATCTCGATGCCGCGGCCGGCCAGACGAGGGAGCATGTATTGCAGTTGAGCGAGTTCAACTTGCAACTGCCCTTCACGGGTGCGCGCGTGCCGCGCAAAAATATCGAGTATGAGCTGCGTCCGGTCGATGACGCGCAGCTTCACAATTCGTTCAATGTTGCGCTGCTGCGAGGCGCTGAGGTCGTGATCGAAGAGAAGTAAATCGGCGTTCATCGAGGCGGCGGCTCCGGCAATTTCCTCAAGCTTGCCTGCTCCGATCAAAGTTGCCGGATCTGGCCGGTCGCGCCGCTGCAGAATCTCGCCTACAACTTTTGCGCCGGCGCTGCCAGCCAAAGTCCGTAGCTCCGCCAGGGACTCGTCGGCGTCGAACTCTGGAATGCTTGGCTTGTTGCTGGACTTTCCTGAGCTTGGTCCTGTGGAATGCTCCGGCTTAGCGGGAACAGATTCTTCACTCGACGACGCGGCGTCCCGCGCCGCCTGGGCCTGTGCGGTGATGGCACCTTTGCGTCCGCGGGTACGAACGTCAATACCAACCAGAAACGCCCGCTCTTGCGGATTTTCTCGGGCGTCCCCTTGGCGGGCAGTATCCGCCCCGAAAGGCGCACGTCCGGCGGCGGGCGCGCGACTGCGGGTCTTCTTGGGATGAGAACTGCGCAATCCGACGACGCCTTACCCTTCAGTGCCAGAGGCGCTGGCGGCCGATGCTGCCGCCGGCGCAGGTGAAGGCGTAGAGGGCGCAGAGACTGCTCTCGCATCCGGCGGCCCTGCGTGTGCAGCATGCGAAACCGTCCGGCCCATTACGATCGTCGAGATGGCGTGCTTAAAGATGAGCTGCTCCTGCCCGTTGGCCTCCAGCACCACGGAATACTTGTCAAAGGAACGAATCCGGCCCGTTAGCTTCACGCCACTCAACAAGTAAATCGTGATGCTTAAACGTTCCTTGCGGGCCGTGTTCAGGAAGGAATCCTGGATATTTTGCGCCGGCTTATTGCTCTCCATAGCCGATCTCCTTATAGTCTCTGACCGCTGAACACCAACTTGCCCGCTCCGCACGCAAGCAAGGTCAAACATCAGCAATGTCCCGCGCGGGTTTGCCGCTCGGAACACGGGGGGTTAAGCCTGCCTGCTAAGCGCCCAGTTGGCGACACTGCGCCGCACGGCAGGTGGATGCGAGTACGATACGGCGTCCCCTTGCGCTTTTCAACCTGGAAGTTTGCGGAAAAGTGGATTTCTTTTACGGCGTGTAAATTTCAGCCGCGTCTTTTGTTCCGAATCCGAACTTGTGTTGTGTACAATCCCGGCGTAGGCGTGTAGGGTCATTTTTGAAATCGACCGCTTCATTACCAGCATTCAGCAAGCAGGAGGCATCATGTCAGGCATCATGGCAGCCACGGCTCTTATTACTCTCGCCCCCGAAATCCACTTTCCGCCGGACTTCAATACCAACTTCCTCATGCTGGTCCGTTGGATACACTTTCTCGCCGGCATCACCTGGATCGGGTTGCTCTATTTCTTCAACCTGGTGAATGTGCCTCTAATGAAGGAACTGGACGGCGGTACGAAGGGCAAAGTCCTGCCGCCGCTGATGACGCGGGCTCTCTGGTGGTTTCGCATGTCGGCGGCCTTGACCGTGCTCGCCGGACTTGCTTATTGGGGAAACGTGGTTGCGGCCGACGCTCACAATGGAGGCGGATCCAGCGGCATGGCCATGGGCAGCTTCTTCGGGATCTGGACCGTCGTATGGGGCATTCT
>Ga0302140_10005607_pt1 | contig 15818 bp, 17 predicted proteins | sample I_Bog_E1_1_FD_202095 | JGI IMG/M metagenome (GOLD analysis project Ga0302140, IMG submission 202095) | Peat permafrost microbial communities from Stordalen Mire near Abisko, Sweden - I_Bog_E1_1 | ecosystem: Environmental > Terrestrial > Soil > Wetlands > Peat | place: Sweden: Abisko, Stordalen...
GTATTTCAAAAAAGGCACCAACCTCGCCTTCCTGGGTATCAGCGACCTCCCCGCCATGCAGCGAAACATCGTTATCCAACATGCCCGAGAGCAGAAACAAGCTGGCGACGCGGCCATGAAGGCATTCCTCGCCCACCCCTACGCCCCGGAGCTGTCCGCCGATCCCGACCCCGATCCCGAACCCGCGAGTTCGTTTTGTACCGGCGCACAAACGCCCCGCAACGCCCCCTGCCCCTGCGGTTCCGGCCAGAAACACAAGCGCTGCTGCGGCAAAAACGCCCCGGCAGTACTCAAAGCGGCGTAAAATTACCCAAAAGGAAGCCTGAATTCATACCCGCATGCGCTACCCTCGTCTTGTATGAATCGCCTCGAAGAACTCCGCCGCCGTCACGCCGCCGCCGAACAGGGCGGGGGACCCGAACGCCGCGAACGCCAGCACCGCGAAGGCAAACTCGCCGCGCGCGAACGCGTCGAACTCCTCCTCGACGAAGGCACTTTCGAGGAAATCGACAAGCTCATCGAGCACCGCTGCCGCGACTTCGGCATGGACAGGCAAATCGTCCCCGGCGACGGCCTCGTCACCGGCTACGGCCTCATCAACGGCCGCCCCGCCTACGTCTTCGCGCAGGATTTCACCGTCTTCGGCGGCTCGCTCTCGGAAACCAACGCCATCAAAATCTGCAAAGTGATGGATCTCGCCCTCAAAACCGGCGCGCCCGTCATCGGCCTCAACGATTCCGGCGGCGCACGCATTCAGGAAGGCGTCCTCTCGCTCGGCGGCTATGCCGATATCTTCCTGCGCAACACTCTGGCCAGCGGCGTCATCCCCCAAATCTCCGCTGTCATGGGACCCTGTGCCGGCGGCGCGGTCTACTCGCCCGCCATCACCGATTTCATCTTCATGGTCGCCAACACCAGCTACATGTTCGTCACCGGCCCCGACGTCATCAAGACCGTCACCCACGAAGACGTCTCCAAGGAAGAACTCGGCGGCTCCATGACGCACAACGCCAAAAGCGGCGTCGGCCACTTCATCGCCGCCGACGATAAAGAGTGCGTCCAGATGATTCGCGAGCTTCTCAGCTACCTCCCGCAAAACAACAGAGAAGACCCGCCCCGCCGCGCCTGCACCGACCCAATCGACCGCGCCGATCCCGAACTCGACACCATCGTGCCGCCCGAATCCAACCAGCCCTACGACATCAAAGACGTCATCCACCGCGTTGTCGATGACGCCGAATTCTTCGAAGTTCACCAGCACTTCGCCAGGAACATCGTCGTAGGCTACGCGCGCTTCGATGGCCGTCCCGTCGGCATTGTTGCCAACCAGCCAGCCTTCCTCGCCGGTTGTCTCGACATCGACTCCTCCGTGAAAGGCGCCCGCTTCGTCCGTTTCTGCGACGCCTTCAACATCCCGATCGTCACTTTCGAAGACGTTCCCGGTTTCCTCCCCGGCACCGATCAGGAATTCGGCGGCATCATCCGCCACGGCGCCAAACTGCTTTACGCCTATGCCGAAGCCACGGTCCCCAAGATCACCGTGATCACCCGCAAAGCCTACGGCGGAGCCTACTGCGTGATGGGCTCGAAGCATCTTCGCACCGACGTGAATCTCGCCTGGCCGACGGCGGAAATCGCCGTAATCGGCGCAGAAGGAGCCGTCAACATCGTCTACCGCCGCGAACTTTTGAACGGCGATCCCGACCTGCGCGCCCAAAAAATCGCCGAATTCAAAGACCGCTTTGCCAGCCCCTTCATAGCGGCAGAACGAGGCTTCATCGACGACGTAATCGAGCCCCGTGAAACGCGAGCCCGTCTGATCCGCTGCCTCCGCATGCTGGAAAACAAGGTAGACACCATGCCCAGAAAAAAACACGGCAACATCCCGCTATAACGAGGCATCAAAGTGCCCGACTGTCCCGACGCCCGAATCGCCCTCGTGAACGGTCAGTACGGGCTATTCGTTCATGACGGGGGCTCGCCATGGGTCGCGACATTACCGAGTGCGGAATTGCGGGCCGAAGGCCCGGAAAGCTGACAGCTGAACGCTGAAAGCTGAACGCTATTTGGTACAGCCATTAGCCCTGAAAAACTTCACTCCAAACACTATGTTTTCCGAAGCTTTGCAAATATAATAGTGCTTCCATAACCACGCCAAAACTACCGAATCCCCCACAAATGCTGAACCAAAGTCAGGTCCGTGACGCCATCGGTGACGGAGCCGGAATCCTCAGGCTGGAACCCAACTGGGTCCCCCGCGCCTTCATGATCCCCGGCCGCCGCCTCCGCTTACATCCCGACGATCTCTACGCCTTCGGCGCACACCGCGGCGGCATCAACGAACGCTGGTTCTGCTCCACCACCAAAGCCTCCAACGGACCCCACACCGGAGAGTTCGAAGGCCTCAGCTTCATCCGCCACGCCAACGGCTCGCACTTCCTTCTCAAAGACGCCATCGAAGTTGCCGGCGACGACCTGCTAGGCTCCGCCATGGCGCGCGAAGGAGCCTGGAATCTGCTCTGCAAATTCTTCGACAACATGGGCCCCATCCCGCACCACATGCACCAGAGCGATGAGCACGCCGCGCTCGTCGGCCAGAAGGGCAAGCCCGAGGCCTATTACTTCCCCCCGCAATACAACCAGACCGTCAACAATTTCCCCTACACCTTCATGGGCCTCGAACCCGGCACCACGAAGGACGACGTCCACACGTGCCTCGCAAACTGGAACCAGGGCGATAACGGCATCCTCAACCACTCTCGCGCGCATCGCCTGATTCCCGGCGAAGGCTGGCAGATCAATCCCGGCGTTCTGCACGCTCCTGGCTCTCTCGTCACCTACGAGCCGCAGGTCGCCAGCGACGTCTTCGCCATGTTCCAGTCGCTCGTCGAAGGCCGCATCTTCGATTGGGGTCTGCTCACCAAAGACGTCCTGCCGCAATTCCACAATGATCTCGATTACCTGATCGGCATGCTCGATTGGGACGCCAACGTTCATGAGCGTTTCGGCGAAGCCAACAAGACCAAACCAAAGCCTGTGCGCCCTCCGCAGGAGATGGAAGACTCGGGTTATCGCGAGAACTGGATCACTTACGGCACCAGCTACTACTCCGCGAAGGAACTGACCCTGTTTCCCGGCCGCGCCGTCACCATCAAAGACGCCGAAGCGTACGGTATCATCGTCACCCAGGGGGCTGGCAAATTCGGAACGTATGAAGTCCGCGCTCCATCTATGATTCGCTTCGGCGCCATGACGCAGGATGAGCTATTCGTCACCGCCGGCGCGGCGCAATCGGGCGTTCGCGTCGTCAACACCAGCGACTGCGAACCCCTCGTGATCCTGAAGCATTTCGGCCCCCGCAATCCCGACGCAGAGCCTCTGCGCAGAAAGAAATTATGAGCACACCAAACCTGCACAAATATCCCAAGCTTCACAACGCAATGTGGCCCGGCCTGGTCGGCAAGGGCGGTGATGGTCCCGGCGCGGAGCCGCCCATCGATCTCGAAACCATGCTCGATCTCACGGCCAACGCCGAAGTGAACGGCACCCGTTTCGATGGCGTCGACCTGTTCCTGTCGCTGCCCCACACCGATATCGATTCCACCGACGACGATCTGAAGAAACTCCGTGACTCCGTCGCGAAGCGCAATCTGACCATCGGCTCGCTCGTCGCGCCTGTCTGGCCTCCCACCGGCGGTGGCTCGGCCATGGGCACTGAAGCCGAGCGCAAAGCCTTCGTCGGTCAGGTGAAAAAGTCCTGCGCCATCGCGAAGAAGCTGAACGATCTCGGCATCCGCAAATACGGCGTGGTCCGCATCGATTCCTCCGCCGGCCCCTCCGATTGGGCAGCAGATCCCGTCGGCAACACGAAGAAGATCGCCGCTACCTTCCGCGAAGCCGCAGACGTTGCTGAAAGCTACGGCGAACGTCTCGCCGCCGAAGGCGAAATCTGCTGGGGCGGCATGCACAGCTGGAAATACATTGTGGAACTCATGGAAGAGACCGCGCGACCGCAGACGGTCGGCATTCAGGCCGATATGGCGCACCTTTCGCTTTACACTCTGGGCTACAACGCGCCCGAACATCGCATTCTGCCGGAAGCCTACGACTGGAAGGACATCACAATCTTCGAAGACGCCATCCGCACCATGGCTCACGAACTGCGCCCGTGGATCAAAGACTTCCACGTCGCGCAGAACGACGCCACCGTGAAGGGCCAGGGCTCGCACGATAAAACCGGACGCCACTGCCTCCCCTACGATCCCAACGGCAAGATCAACGTCGTGAAAGTCGCCGGCATCTGGCTGCGCGACGATAACGGAGCGCTCACCAAATCCACGCAGCACATCTGCTGGGATGGCTGCATGTTCCCCAACGACGTGATGACGTCGCCCGCCACCTGGAACGACGTTCTGTCCACCATGATTTCGGTGCGTAACGCGCACGGCTGGGACTAAAACCTGAACAACTATATGCAAAAACAAAAACTAAACGTCGGCCTCGTAGGCTACGGCTTCATGGGCCGCACCCACTCCAACGCCTACCGCCAGGCCCCTGTCTTTTTCGATCTCCCCTACTCCATCGGTCTCAAAGCCGTCTGCGCGCGCAATCCCGCCCGCGCTCAGGCCTTCGCCGATAACTGGGGCTACGAATCCATCGAGTCCGACTGGCGCAAACTGATCGAACGCAAAGATATCGACATCATCGATATCGCCAGCCCCAACGACACTCACGCCGAAATCGCCATCGCCGCCGCCAACGCCGGCAAAATGGTGCTCTGCGAGAAACCGCTCGGCCGCAACGCCACGGAAGCCGAAGCCATGGTCGACGCGGTCGAATCGGCCGGGGTCGCCAACATGGTCTGGTACAACTACCGCCGCGTGCCAGCCATCGTTTTACTCAAGCACCTGATCGACGAAGGCCGCCTCGGCAAGATCTTCCACTACCGCACCAAGTTTCTTCAGGACTGGACCATGTCGCAGGATCTCCCGCAGGGCGGGGAAGGCCTGTGGCGGCTCGATGCCTCCGTCGCCGGTTCCGGCGTTACCGGCGACCTGCTCGCTCACAACATCGACACCGCGCTCTGGCTCAACGGCGGCATCAACGAAGTCGTCGCGATGACCGAAACGTTCATCAAGGAGCGCAAGCACTCGCTCACCGGCGAAATGACGCCCGTCAATATCGATGACGCCAGCCTCTTCCTCTGCCGCTTCGCCAACGGTTCTCTCGCCTCGTTTGAAGCGACGCGTTATGCCCGCGGTCACAAAGCGCTCTACACTCTGGAGATCAACGGCGAAAAGGCGTCCGCCATCTGGGATCTGCACGATCTCCACCGTCTCCAGTGGTTCGATCACACCGATGAAGGCCGTCTGCGCGGCTGGCGCAGCATCCATATCACCGATAGCGACCACCCCTACATGAAAAACTGGTGGGTGCCCGGCCTGCAGATCGGCTACGAGCACACCTTCACCCATCAGGTGGCCGATTTCCTGAAGGCACTCGGCGAAGGCAAGGAGGCAGCTCCGACCTTCCGCGACGGCTTGGCGGCGGATTACGTCACCGACGCCGTTCTCGAATCCGCGCGCACGCGCCAGTGGGAAAAAGTTGCGGGATAATAGCTCAAAAGGAAAATACACAATGAAACTCCGTAGATTCAAAACAGCAGCGCTCGCAGCGGCATTCACGGCAGTCGCCGTTACCGCGATATACGTGGTGCCCGCGTTAGCGCAGTTCACGCACGCAAAGCCCGAAGACTTCAACGACCACACCGGCTTCACCTCACTGTTCGATGGCAAAACTCTCAACGGCTGGGACGGCGACAAGGCGCTTTGGTCGGTTAAAGACGGCTCCATCTATATCAACCCGACCTGCGAACACCCCACTGGCACGGTCTACATCGTCTGGCAGGGAGGAGAAGCCGCGGACTTCGATCTCCGGCTCGAAATGAAAGGCACCGGCAACATCAACAGCGGCGTGCAGTATCGCAGCTGGATCACGACTGGTCCCGAACCAACGCCACGTCTCGCGGGGGGGCCCTGTTCGACCGGTCAAAAACCCGCGCCACAGCCCACCAGAGCCAGCCAGGCGAAATGGGAAATGGCCGGCTATCAGTTCGATTTCGACAACGGCAACCACTATCCCGGTCAGCTCTACGAACAATCCACCGGCCGCGGCATCATCTCCTGGAAGGGTGACGTCGTCGATATCGGGCCAGACCATAAAACGCTTCTGGCAACCCTCGGTGACAAGGCAACCGTCGATTCCTGGTTTAAAAAGGACGACTGGAACACCGAAGAAATCATCGCTCAGGGCAACGTCCTTACCCACATCCTCAACGGGCATCTGATCTCGGAAACCATCGACCACGATAAGACCATCGGCAAGGCCTCCGGCAAAATCGGCATCGAAGTCGAGAGCACCGGCGAAATCTTCGTCAAAGACATCTGGCTGAAGAAGTACTAAGTGAACCGGAGCTCAATCCTCACCACCACCGTAGGCTCGTATCCGGTCCCCGACTGGCTCGCCGCTCTGCCCAGCGAACAGGCGCGCACCGATGCCACACGCGTCGTCTTCGACATCCAGCGCCAGGCCGGTATCGACCTGCCCACCGATGGCGAACTCTACCGCTTCGACGTCAATCATCCCGATACCAACGGGATGATCGACTACTTCCTGCGCCCCATGTCCGGCATCCGCAGCCAGCTGGGCCGCAGCGATCACATGGCCTTCGCGGAGCGGTCCGACATGCAGTTCCGCCGCAAGGCCGCGGGCGTCGTCGAAGGCGAGATCGGCGAAGGTGGCCTGAACCTCGCCGCCGATTGCGAACTGGCCGCAAGCGTGGCCGGCGGAGCCTTCAAATTCACCCTGACCAGCCCCTATATGCTGGCCCGAACACTCCTGGACCGCCACTATAAGTATTTCCCGCAACTCATTATAGCCATTGCAGATATACTTGCATCGCAAGTCGTCGGATTGCCCTGCGACTGCCTCCAGATCGACGAGGCGAACATCGCCGGCAATCCGGGCGATGCCCCCCTCGCCGCCGAAGCCATCAACCGGGTCCTGGCAACCTTCGAAGGCCGCAAAGCCGTGCACCTCTGCTTCGGCAACTACGGCGGCCAGTCCGTGCAGCAGGGTACCTGGCGCGCCCTGACCGGCTTCCTTAACTCGCTTCAGGTCGATCACGTCGTCCTCGAAATGGCGCACCGCCCGGAAGACGACCTGATTGCTATGAAGGGCGTCGATGCGCGCATCAGCATCGGCCTGGGCGTAGTTGATGTGAAGGTCAACCACATCGAGACGCCCGACGAGATCGCCGCCCGCATCGAACGCGCCGAACGCATCCTCGGCCCGGGCCGCGTCGGCTGGGTCCACCCCGATTGCGGCTTCTGGATGCTGCGCCGCTCCATCGCCGATCGCAAGATCGAGGCTCTTGTCAAAGGCCGCGACCTCTACCTGGGCCGATCATGACGGACAGAGTCCGGCAGATTACCGATGGCCCCGCCATGAGCCATCCCAGCTACTTCCTCCAGAGCTCCTTCTTCCCCGGCGGCCGCGAGATGTTCTACACCTCCTACCGTACGGGCGAGCCGCAGGTCTGGAAGACATCGCTTGCAACCGGCGAAGAAACCCAGCTGACACATGGCGCGCCGATTCACCCTTACAGCCCTGCACTCCATCCCGATGGACAAACACTGATCGTCACGCGTGGTGGCAGCCTCTGGGCTGGCAACCGGTGCATCTTCGCGGCTCCGGATACCGAACTGGGCGAATGCTCCATCAGCCCCTGTGGCGAATGGCTCACCGCGGCATACAAGCGTGGCAAGGAGTGCGGCCTGGTCGCAGGCTATTTCGATGGCTCCGGCTGGCGCGCCATCCCGTTCCCGCGCACGGTCATCCATCCGCAATTCCATCCGCTCGATCCCGAATGGATCGAATTCGCGGGCGATCCCGCACCGCGCATGCACCGCGTCCGCCGCGACGGCACCGGCATGGAGTGCCTCTACGAACACGGCAACAGCGAGTTCGTCGTCCATGAAACCTTCCTGCGTTCCACGGGCGACCTGGTGTTCTCCGTGTGGCCGTACAAGCTCTGCCGCATGGATTGGACCACCCGCCACATCGAAACCATCACCGAATACAACGCCTGGCACATCGCGCCAGACCGCGCCGGCGAGCGCATTCTCTGCGATACCAACCATCCCGACGAAGGTCTGCAGATCATCGACGTGAAGACGGGCGCGCGCCGACCGCTGTGCCTCAGCCAGTCGAGCAATCAAGGCACGCAGTGGCTCAAATCCACCTACGCGCTTGCCGAAGACTTTGCCAGCGTCCGCCGCGACAACCTGAGCTGGATGGAGAACGCCGCCGACACCGTTTACGGCCCGCAATACACGCACCCGCACCCGTCGTGGTCGTACGAAGAAGACAAGGTCGCCTTCGCCAGCGATCGCACTGGCGTGACCCAGGTTTACGTGGTCGAAGTGACATAATCCTATGGTGCGAATACCCATCCTGCTGCTGGCGGCGCTCCCTTGCTTCGCGGCCAGCCAGACAGCCCTCGACCGCTATGTAGCGGCGCCCGATCCCAACTACAGCTACACGCTGACCCGCACCTCGGCCGGTCGCGGCTACACACAATACGTGTACGACATGATCTCCCAGAAGTGGCGCACCGAGCAGGATGTCGATCATCCGCTCTGGCATCACTGGCTGACCATCATTGTCCCCGACAGAGTGGATAAGACGACGGGCTTCCTCTATCTGACCGGCGGCGCCATCAACAGCGATCCGCCCGAACAGCCCGACGCCCTGATCACCTCGATCGCCACCAGCACCAACAGCATCGCAGCCGAGCTGCGGGGCATCCCCAACGAGCCGCTGATCTTCGCAGGCGAGACCAAACCGCGCACCGAAGATGCCGCCATCGTCTACACCTGGGACAAGTTCATGCGCGGTGGAGACGAGACCTGGCCCCTGCGGCTGCCTATGACGAAGGCCGCGGTTCGCGCCATGGACACCGTCTCCGCCGTAGCCAAAACCAAAGGCCTCACCGTCGATCACTTCGTCGTATCCGGCGCTTCGAAGCGCGGCTGGACCACGTGGACTACGGCTGCCGCAGACAAGCGCGTGATCGCCATCATTCCGCTGGTCATCGATGTCCTGAATGTGGAGAAGTCCCTCGAACATCACTACAGCGCCTACGGTTCCTGGGCGCCTTCGCTTGCCGACTACAGCGACATGAAGACCTTCGACTGGCTCGGCACAGCGCAGATGAAGAAGCTGATGGCGATTGAAGATCCGTACTCCTATCTCGACCGGCTGACGATGCCGAAGTACATCATCAACAGCGGCGGCGATCAGTACTTTACTCCCGATTCGTCGCAGTTCTACTGGAAGGATCTGAAAGGCGAGAAATACCTCCGCTACGTGCCCAACACGAAACACGATCTCAACGGTTCCGACGCCCGCGAATCCGCCGCAGCGTTCTACACGTCGATCGTCAGCAACGAACCGCGTCCGCAGATGGAGTGGAGCTTCGAAAAAGATGGCTCCATCCACATGAAGACCGCCGCGAAGCCCACGCAGGTGGTTATGTGGCAGGCCAACAATCCGAAGGCCCGCGACTTCCGGCTGGATACCATCCACAAGGCGTACACCAGCACCATCCTGGACGATAAAGGCGGCGGGCTGTTCATCGCGAAGATTGACAAGCCGGATCCGGGCTTCACGGCCTTCTTCATTGAGGCGACGTTCGCCACGAAGACCTCGCAGCTCAAGCTGACCAGCGGCGTCCGCATCACGCCCGACACGCTGCCATCGGGCCCGCCGCCGCGAAAGAAACCATGACCGAAAAGTACAACGGCCGCCGCGCCTGTTCCATCGAAAACTCAGACCTTCACCTGACGGTTCTGCCCGGAGGTGGACACATCGCCAGCATCGTCGATAAGCACACGGGCGTCAATCCGCTCTGGACTCCGCCCTGGACTTCCGTCGAGCCGGCCGGCAAGGGCGAAGCGCGGCTGTTATCCGGGATCATGGGCCACAACCTCTGCCTCGATATCTTCGGCGGTCCATCGCCGGAGGAAGACGCCGCGGGCATCACTCCGCACGGCGAAGGGTCGGTGGTTGGTTTCGACGTCGAAGCCGCAGGGCACACGCTCACCATGCGCGCCGAGATGCCGCTGGCGCAGATCCGCTTCGAGCGTCATATCGAACTCGACGGCAGCAGCATACGCATCCGCGAATCCGCCGAAAGCCTCGCGTCCTTCGACCGACCGATCGGCTGGACCCAGCACGTCACCCTCGGCCCACCGTTCCTCGAAAACGGCAAGACCCAGTTCCGTTCCTCAGCCTCGAAATCCAAAGTCTTCGAAAGCGAGTTTGGCGCCGACGCTTACCTGAAAGCCGGCGCCGAATTCGAATGGCCCTTAGCGCCGGGCAAAGACGGCACCTGGAAAGATCTCCGCGTCATGAACCTGGCCGCCGTCTCCAGCGGCTACACCGCGCACCTGATGGATGACGCGAACCCGCACGCCTTTTTCACCGCCTGGAGCCCGACCACCAAAGTCACCTTCGGCTACGTGTGGAAGCGCGCCGATTTCCCCTGGCTCGGCATTTGGGAAGAGAACCACAGCCGAAAAGCCAGCCCGTGGAACGGCCAAACGCTCACCCGCGGCATGGAATTCGGGGCCTCGCCCTTCCCGGAATCGCGCCGCGAAGCGGTCGACCGAGGCAGCCTGTTCGGCATGCCAACCTATCGGTGGCTGCCGGCCCGCACGAAGCTCGAAGTGGAATACCGGGCCATCCTCAAACGCACCGACGAACCGCTCGACGGCGTTGTCTGATCCGCGATAGCTGTGGCTATTGCGATCGCCGTGCCTCGGGTCGCACGATAACAGCTCCACATTCCTGCGACGTATTCGCATCTGCGGCGGCGGCAACGAGATTCCAGTGGTGATTGCCATCGCTGATCAGGTGCATCGTGTTGTAGTTCAGGGTGAAGCTGTTGATGCACTGGCCGCCGTCGAAGGTCAGGCCACTGATGAAATGAACGTAGTCGTTAATCGTGTCCGTTTCGGCCCCGACAACCGTAAAGCCGAGGGCGGTGTCGAAGGTGGCATCGATGAGGAACAACTGCTGGCCTGCGGTGGTAGCGGCGGGCAGGTTTACTGCGGCCTGGTCCGCGACGAAGTACAGGACTGAAGTGCCGGCTATCGTGCTGCCGTTTCCGAGCGGGTCGTTTTGGTTGCCGACGGATCCCGAAGCAGGCGTCGCATAAACGGTGCCCGTCGAGGTACCCGTTGGCCCGGTAGCGCCCGTGGCTCCCGTTGTTCCCACGCCAGTCGGCCCGGTGGCGCCGGTTACACCCGTCGGCCCGGCGGGTCCGGTTACACCCGTCGGCCCAGTCGGCCCGCGTCCTGGCAGTCGCCCTGCGTGCCGTTCGACGAACTGCTCGCCTGGACGTAGTCGCCTTGAGCGGGAGCGTTATCGAAGATGCAGAATGCGATGCCGGATTGAGCAACGGTCGCGGTGCTGCCGGCTGTACTGGTGACGATGCCGAGAATATTGCTGAGGTTGCTGTCGTCGTCCGGAACCATGATCCGGGCCGTGCCTGTGGCCGAGCCAACATTGTTGTACTGGTCGATCTGCGCTACCTGGCCGATGGAAGGGCAGGGCCATTGCACTGGAAATTCACGGTCGCGTTGCCGGGTCCGGGCCCGAACAGGGTCATGTTATAGGTTCCGGCCGATCCGTTGGTGGACAGAACCACCCCCAATACCTGAATGCCGGTTGGATATATGTAGCGCCCGACATCGTGGCAGTCACCGGCCGTGGTGGTGCTGGCCTGGACGTAATCTCCGGCGGTTGTGGCGCCGTCGAAAACGCAACTGGCGCTGCCGACCTGAGCGACCGCCACGGCGCTTGCCGCCGATACAGTAGCGGTGGCGATACCGACGACTCCTGAAACGCTGGTTGTCGTGGCCGTGATCGCGGTGGATGGCGCCCCCGACAGAATCGTCAGTTTATTGATCGTGCTGCCGCCGGAGCCGGCGGTGTAGCTGACGGTCGGGGAACCAGCGGCTCCAGTAGCTCCAGTGGCGCCGTTCGTGCCATTCGAACCGGTCGCTCCCGCCGGTCCGGCAGAAGCCAGCGTAATCGCCAGCGCTGCGGGATGGCTCGTGGTTGTGTTCTCTTTGCTGTCGAACGAAATCGTGACCACACCATCGTTGGGTGTGATGACGAAGCCGCTGTTGGTAGTCCCGTTCAGCCACGCCTGGACAGCCGCCGTGGCATCCACATACAGATAAGTGCCGGTGGTCGAAACGGAGACCCCGCTGGCCACCGCCGCCGCGGCCGCCGGTGCATTGTTCCCGTTTACTCCTGGCTCCGTCCAGCCACCATTTGCGACCGAGATATTGACCGTCCCGGCCGCATTGACCTTGTCGACGAACAGAGTCAGCATTGCCTTCGAAACATTGCTCGCAAAGGTTCCGGGCGGTAGCGCGGTGAGGTCGAACTGCACCAGCGCGGCGGTGGCGTTGGTGCCGCCAACGGAGAGCGTGGCGGAGTTTCCGAAGTTGGCCGAAGCGCCAGGAATCACCCACGAATCCTGCGTCAACGGGACCGTTTGCGCGAAGGCTGTCACGGGAAGAAGCAGCAGGCCTAACAAAAGCGGTCGAATACCACGGCCAGCCACAATGCGCGCCGACATGAGCTCTGCGTCGGAGCACAGCGGCTCCCGCAGGGCGTCATCTGAAAACAATTCTCCAACTATACCCCCAAAAGGCCCGAAAAAGAACGCCAGCCTAACATTTCACAACCACTACTTCGTCCTTCTCGCTGAGAATATCGTGGTTGATATTCAGCAGCATCTGCCTGGGCCGCTGCGCCGACGTCACCTTGAACTCATACGTCGAATTTCCACGCATCGCCACCGCGCAGAGTCTGTCCTTCGTTCCCGCGAACTCACCGAAAACCGGCACCAGCATGCGGAACGAAGGCGACACGCCGCTCTGCGTCAGCTTCGCCTCGATCACGGCGCCACCGCTCTCTCCAGGCTTCAACGCATTCTCCAGCCGATAGCCGGGAAGCTCCGTGCCGTAAATCCATTCGTCGAAAAACCAGTCCATGCGGTGGTTGCCATCCAGATCCATCGCGGGCTTCATGTGCTTCTCCACCACGCGCTTGAAATCTTCGATGGAAACCAGATGCGCCTGGGCGGAATGCCGCCATTCATGCTCTGCAGAATTTCGCCGCCCGCATATTCGAAGGTCACATCCTAAGTGCGGCCTTTCATCAGAGCCTCCGGCGTCTGCAGATAGAACGAACGTCTTGAAACGCGACTGGAAAATCGCCGTTCAGATCAAAGGGGTTCGTTCCGGAGCGGTCGAACACGAACTACGGAACAACTGCTCGCTGCGGCACGACGCCGTGAAATCGATGTGGTGCTGGTCTGGCGGCTGGATCGCTGAGGCCGGTCACTCGTCGATCTGCTCGTTACGCTGAAGGAACTCGCGGCGCTCGGCGTTGGCTTCGTTTCTCTCGCCGAAGCACTGGACCTGACAACGCCAACGGGTCGCGCCATGGCTGGGTTGCTTTCAGTGTTCGCCGAGTTCGAACATGAGTTTCTGCGCGAGCGGATTCGCGCGGGCATTGCCGAAGCGGCTGAAAGGCACGCACCTGGGCCGACCTCTGACCGCGGGCAAGAAAACCAGCCAGATCGCGAAACCATACCGTGCCGGCGTGAGCAAGGCCGAGATCGCCCGCCGCCTCAATATCGGCCGTACCTCGGTCCGGCGTATCCTCGGAGAAAGGAATCGACCATGAGCAGCCCGTCCATCGAGTTCCATAAAATCTGGATCGACCAGTGCGCCGCGACGGAAGACATCCGTGAGAGCTTCGGGCAGGAAAACGCCCTGGACTATCTGATCGGCGAAAAACTCTTCGCGTTCCTGATGGCCTCCGAACAGGACCCCCGTTCGCTGGCGAGTTACCGGCATTCGTCGGTGAGATCCGGTGCATCTTTACAACTGCGGAGATCGGCGCTTACTTCGACCATCTGGAACGGACGAAGTTTCTTGCACCCCTCGATACGGATCTGGAAATCGAGGATCCGGACGACGAGATCGATGAGCCATGGCCCGAAAATCCCGTGATGGGCGCCGAGGAACTGCTCCGCTTCTCGCGTGCCCGCCAACTCCTGCTATCCGTAACTGCGCCCTGCGGTTGAAATCTGCCTGACTTACGCAGGCTTGCCGGATACTCGCGGTACGTCGCATTCTCGCGAAAGAATCTTGACGGCCCGGCCTCTTACGCAGCCGAACCGAAAGCACACGGCAATTTCAACTCCGTGTGGCTGATGGCGATCGCTAAATCCGCCCGAGACAGCATGCAGGCGTCGCTCTAATGCCATCTGGGCTCACATTCAGACATCGGTAAAAGCCTTAAACGCGGCCTTGGCTGGATCGCTGTAGAAATCAATTTACAGCTTGTCGATCAGTTCAGGCGGCAGTTCCGCGAAATCTCGCCGGCTCTCTGTCGGGATCAATATCCGTTTCGCTCCCGCGTCCAGCGAAATCCTCAGCCTGTCCGCCAAGCCTTCCACCCGATGTAGAACGCCATGGATGCTCATTTGGCCCAGCACCACAAGGCCTGGCGCAATGGACTGGCCCGCGAGGGCGGAAACTATCGCGATGAACATCGCAACCCCTAAATCCGACGAATCCTTGCCTTGCATGAGACTCATGATCTGAATGTTGAGGTCGTACCCGGCGATATCTTTGTCCAACCCGATACGGGACGCGTTGGTCTTTACGAAATCGTAGGCCATGCGGGCGCTTTCACGGCTGCCCCAGAGGATACCCCTCGATGTCAAAACATACGTCCGAGGGAGAAGCAGGCGGCAGCAGCACGAAACCCTGCCGCATCCCGTCGGCAGGCGGCGGCATGTGTTCACACGCAGGCGGTTGCCCCGGCTCTGACGCGGCCTGAAGGCGGGCTTGTGCGCGCAACCGCTCAAAGGTGGCCGGATTGATGGCGGAAACGGCTCCCCGGTCCGCGACAACCAGCATCGTCGCGGACGTAATTCCGGCCGCCGTGAGCTTTTCGATCTGAGATGTCCGGATATTGGCGACCAGAGATAGATCGTCCCGCGAACTGAGTAGCTGGCTGATGTGCCTACTCCACTGGCGGTAATCCCCGAGTCCCGGGAACGGCGGGACAGACTCGCGATCGAACAAGCGCTGCTGCTCGAGGAAGGCCTGCCTGAGCGGCTGATAGTAGAACCAGTAATCGGCGACCCGTAGCGCCTGACGCGCTCCGTTCCCGAGAATGATACCCATTTCAGTGGGCCGCTTCCCCTGAATAGCTTCGAGCATCTCGGTATAACAGCAAAGCTGAACCGCGAAATAAGGCTTCATGCTGCGCGACAGTTTGGTGTCCCATACCTCGTAATGCCATGACCCCAGTTCGGAAGCACCGTCGACCCGGAAGAGGAAGTCCGCCCAGCCCTTGAATTCGTTCAGGTCCAGCCGCGCCTGACAGATAATCTCCGGCCCGGTCCGCATGGCCTCGAAGGTAACGAGAAACGCGTACGGATCGTCGCGATCGATAACCGCCACATCCGCTCCGCTGCTTATCAGACCTGCCAGACAGGAGCGCTCGTGTTCGTCCCCTGCGCACTGGATCAGCACATCCTCTTCGGCGGCTTCATTACCATCCTCAAGGTTGAAACCTCCGGCTTTCAGCCGGACAGCTTTTAGCTGGATTTAATTTTGCCCGCAGATCAGCCGACAGAACAGGGTATTCACCTTCGC
>Ga0302140_10005609_pt1 | contig 15816 bp, 12 predicted proteins | sample I_Bog_E1_1_FD_202095 | JGI IMG/M metagenome (GOLD analysis project Ga0302140, IMG submission 202095) | Peat permafrost microbial communities from Stordalen Mire near Abisko, Sweden - I_Bog_E1_1 | ecosystem: Environmental > Terrestrial > Soil > Wetlands > Peat | place: Sweden: Abisko, Stordalen...
GCGGGCTTCTTTATAGTAAAAGATATACTGGCCAAAAGCGACGGCCCCGTATATGGCCATAACAATATGCGCTACCGCATGGATAATACCTGGGCCAAAGCCGACCCGATGAAAAACCCGGTGAACGACTGTCATGAGATGATCCAGGATGCGAAGGGGCGAATTTTGTTGCTGACCAATGAGACGAAGAATAACGTGCTCATCTTTAACAAGTCAGGCAAGCTGCTGGATACCTGGGGACATGATTTCCCCGGCGCACATGGGCTGACTTTGGTAAACGAAAATGGTACGGAATTTCTGTTCATCACCGATACCGTAAAGCACCAGGTTTATAAAACCACGATGGACGGCCGTGTATTGCTTACGATCGATGTGCCGCTGGAAACCGGCGTTTACAAAAAAGCGGAAGAATTTGTTCCGACTGAAACAACGATCGATACCAACGGCGATATTTTTATTGCTGATGGTTATGGCGCCCAATACACCACGCATTTTGACAAAAACGGCAAGCTGATCAATTTTTGGGGCGGCCGCGGCGATGGTGACGAACATTTTGACAACGCCCACGGCATCCTCATTGACCGTCGCGGCGAAACCCCTACCCTGCTGATCACCGACCGCACCCGTCACTGTTTTAAACGTTTCAGCATGGACGGCAGGCTGCTCGATATCATCAAACTGCCAGGCGCCTGCGTGTGCCGGCCGGTAATAAAAGGAGATTATTTGTACGCCGCTGTGTTGCGCTCGCCTGATCTTAGCAAGGCTGATTCAGGTTTTGTAACTGTCCTGGACAAGAACAACAAAGTGATATCCAATATCGGCGGTACGGAGCCGGTTTATAAAGACGGCGAGTTACAGCCTATGGCACAGGCCGAAGCAATCTTCCGCAACCCGCATGACGTATGTGTGGATGACGAAGGGAATTTGTATGTCGCGCAATGGGCATCGGGTAAGGTTTATCCTTATAAATTTACAAAAGTATAAACCCCACCTGGCCTCCCCAAAGAGGAGGAGAAAAGAAGTATATTTTTTTCTCCTCCTCTTTAGGGGGAGATGTCGACCTAGTCGACAGAGGGGGTATTTAAACGAATTTGATTAGATGATAAAAAGCAGCCACAAAGGTTTTGCAGAGAACCTGTTATTTGCCCTCAATATATTTATCATCTTCTTCCTTTTATTTGGCGCTGACATAGTTATCCCGCAATGGCTGCAACCGGTCGGCAGGATGCATCCCCTTATTATCCACTTCCCGATTGTGGTACTCATCATGGCTATGGTGTTTGAGTTTTTTCGCCATAAGGAACGATTTCGCGAAGAAAAGCTGTACCAGGAATTTACGACCTACCTGTGGCTTACCGGTGCGCTATTCGCAGCGTTTACTGCGATCATGGGTTTGTTTCTTTCCAAAGAACCAGGCTATGATGGCGATACATTGCAATTTCACAAATGGCTTGGGGTTAGTGTAGTGTTTATATCGACCTGTATTTACTGGTGTCGAAGCAGGGGCTGGTACACGCCAAAAATTGCCCGGTCGGCAGCGGTAGTTGCTGTCGTGTGTTTAACGGTCGCCGGCCACTTTGGCGCGGACATAACCCACGGCGATAATTATATCCTGGCTCCGGTATGGCACCCGGAAAAAAAGCTGGTGCCCATTGACAAAGCGCTTGTATTTCGTGACGTAGTTGAACCGGTTTTTGAGAGTAAGTGCAACAGCTGCCACGATCCAAACAAAACCAAGGGCGGACTGATGCTGATAAGTGAAAAGTCGATATTAAAAGGCGGGAAAGACGGAAAGATCATCATCCCTGGTCAGCCGCAGATCAGCCTGCTTTTGCAGCGCATCCATATGCCCGAAGGCGAGAAAAAACACATGCCGCCATCCGGTAAGCCGCAGTTGACCGCTGATGAAATGACCCTGCTTTACCAATGGGTAAAGGAGAACGCTGATTTCAGCAAAAAAGTGATCGACTTGCCTGAAAATGATTCTCTTCGACTCATTGCCGCCAACTATTTAAAACCTGCCGAAGAAATCGAAGAGCAATTTGATTTCGCGGCAGCGGATGATAAGCTGCTTAAAAAGCTGAACAACAATTACCGCGTAATTTATCCGGTTGCGGAAGGTTCACCGGCACTCGGGGTAAATATTTATAATAAAGCTATCTATCAACCTAAAGTATTGGAAGAATTAAGCGGGATAAAAAAACAGGTGATCTGGCTGGACCTGAATAAAATGCCGGTTAAGGATGCCGACCTGAAAACGATTGCACAATTTGAAAATTTGCGGACGCTTAACCTTAACTTCTCGGATATTACCGGGGCGACGCTAAAAAACCTTGCCTCACTTAAATATTTGCGCAGCCTTTCGCTTGCCGGCGATAAAATTGACGCGAATGCCATAAAGCAAATTTCAGCGTTGAAAAGTTTGACCAAAATAGCGTTATGGGATAGTGGCCTGACGGATGAACAAATAGCAGCGCTGCAAAATGGCAATCCCCATGTGGATTTTATTAAAGGGTTTAAGGATGATGGCAAGCCTTTGAAACTGAATGATCCGCAGGTGAAAAATACATCTTTTGTTTTTACCAAACCGTTGCAGCTTGAGCTTTCTCACCCGATAAAGGGGGTGAATATCCGCTATACAACGGATGGGACAGATCCGGATAGTACCAAATCGATGATTTATAAGCCAGGGATTATTATCACTCAAAACACTATCATCAAAGCCAGGGCCTATAAGCCCGGATGGTATGGGAGTGATGTGGTACAGACCAATTTTTATAAAAGCGTGTACACCCCCGACAGCATCAGTTTTATTGCCGGCCCCAATGAAAAGTACACCGCTGATGGCGCCAAAACACTAATCGACAAAGACCTGGGCGGCACAAATTTTGGCAACGGCAAGTGGATCGCTTCCCAAAAGGACCTGGCCATTTATATGCAGTTTAATAAGCCGGTTGCGTTGCATACGGTTACGCTGAATGTGATGCGCAATATAGGCAGCCAGATATTTTTACCCATTTCGGTGGAAGTTTGGGGTGGTACGGATGCCGCTCATTTAAAATTGCTGGGCACGGTAAAGCCGCCGCCGCCGCAAAAGAACGACCCTTTCCTGGTAGCGGGGATGGATTGTAAACTTGAGGAGGATAAACCGCTGTCGTGTTTAAAGATCGTTGCAAAGCCAATACAAAACCTGCCGAAATGGGACCCGGTGAAAAAACAGCCGGGCTGGGTATTTATGGACGAGATATTTTTGAATTAGGGGTTTAGCCCCACCCAAACCCTCCCGGTAGGAAGGGCTTAAAAGGATTTATTATAAACCAAAATAAAAAGTCTCCCTACCGGGGGAGATTTAGAGGGGGCTACACGTTATGCAAAACAACACTTACGATGCCATTGTCATTGGCTCCGGCATCAGTGGCGGCTGGGCTGCCAAGGAATTGTGCGACCTGGGGATAAAAACTCTGGTGCTGGAACGCGGTCGAAATGTGGAACATGTTAAAGACTACCCAACTGCCCTCAAACACCCATGGGAATTTGAGCATCGCTTAAAGGAGCCTTTGAAAATAATGGAGGAAAACCCCGTGGTGGGCAAATGTTATGCTTTTGACGAGGCGACGCAGCACTTTTTTGTAAAAGACAAGGAGCACCCCTACATCCAGGAAAAACCCTTTGACTGGATACGGGGCTACCAGGTGGGCGGCAAATCCATCACCTGGGGACGCGCCTGCCAGCGCTGGAGCGATTTCGAGTTTTCGGCGCCAAAGCGTTATGGTTATGCCATCGACTGGCCCATCCGTTATGAAGATATCGCGCCCTGGTACTCGCACGTGGAAAAATTTGCCGGCATTTGCGGCGACCGCGATGGACTGGAAGCCCTGCCCGACGGCGAATACCTGCCGCCTTTTGAAATGACATGCGTTGAGCAGGAAATTCAAAATAAAATAAAAGCAAACTACAAAGACCGCTTTATGGTGCGCACCCGCTGGGCACAGCTCACCAAGCCGCAGGATATCCATAAACAGCAGGGCCGCGACCGCTGCTACGCCCGCGACCTTTGCTACCGCGGGTGCCCATTCGGGGGATATTTTAGCTCGGTTTCGTCTACCCTGCCATGGGCGAAGAAAACCGGCAACCTTACCATCCGGCCGCACTCGGTAGTGCATTCGATTATTTACGATGACAAACAAGGCAAGGTGACGGGCGTTAAAGTCATCGACGCGATTACCAAACAGGAAGAAGATTATTTTGCAAAAGTGATCTTTTTAAATGCGGCTTGTTTAAACAGCAATTTGGTGCTGCTCAATTCCAAATCGAACCGCTTTCCAAATGGCCTGGGCAATGATAACGGTTTGCTGGGCAAATATATGGCCTTTCAGAATTACAGGGCCAGCGTGGGCGGTACCATTGACGGTTTTGAGGATAAATACTTCTTCGGACGCAACCCGACCAATCCTATCATTGCTAACTATCGTAACCTGCATAAACAGGATACCGATTACCTCGGCGGCTTTTTAACATTTGTATTTTCCGGACGTGGGCCGGCGTATCGTGATGGATTGGACGGCGTTGGCGCCAATTATAAGGAAGAAATTACCGAACCGGGCCCATGGTATGCAGGCATGTTTATGCAGGGGGAAACGATACCGAAGGAAAGCAACCACGTTAGGTTGAGTAAGGACCAGGTTGACCCCTGGGGCATTCCGCAACTCATCACCTCCATCGGCTATGATGATAACGACGACAAAATGGTGGCCGACTTCCTCACCCAAAGCGCCGAAATGCTGGAAAAAGCCGGGGTAAAAAACATTGAGAAACGCGATACCCACCAGGCGCCCGGCCTCGACATCCACGAAATGGGCGGCTGCCGCATGGGACACAACCCGGAGACTTCGTTGCTGAACAAATGGAACCAACTGCACCTGTGCCCCAATGTTTTTGTAACCGATGGCGCCTGTATGGCCAGTACCGGCAATCAAAGCCCCTCCATCCTGTACATGGCATTTGCAGCCCGGGCGGCAAATCACGCAGTGGAGGAACTGAAAAAAGGAAATATTTAAAGGCTTTTTAAAAATGACATAAAAGCATTTTATCAACGGATAAAATTCATTGCCGTTGGCTGAAGCCAACGGATTAAGGGCAAATAAATCATTGGCTTTAGCCAAAACAAGGTCGTGATTTCGGCTAAAGCCGCATTAGTGCGATTTACTTATGCCCGTTGACTAAAGTCAACGGCAATGAAAAAATGCTAATCGTTTTTAAACAGTTTTTTAAAGATATTTGATCCATCCCGATAAAATCACAATGACCAATCGTCGCACGTTCATCAAAAACACCGGCCTGTTGGCCCTGTCCCTGCCGCTAATAAAAAATGGCCTTTTTTCCGCATCACGCGAAAAAAAACTGCCTGCAATCGGTATCCAATTGTACATGGTTAAGGAGGATATGGCCAAAGACCCTGCAGGCACTTTAGCGCAGATCGGTAAAATGGGATACACCCAAATTGAAAGTTTCGGCGGCGATAAAGGCATATTTTGGGGGATGACCAATAAGGATTTTAACAAGCTGGCGAATGATAACGGCCTTTCTTTCATTTCGAGCCATTACGCAGGTGATACCGATGGATTTGAAAAAACAGCCGAACAGGCTGCGGAGATCGGCATGAAATACCTGATATACCCCTGGAAAGGGCCGCAAAAAACCATCGAAACGTTTAAAAAAATTGCCGATGAGTTTAATATCTACGGCGCCATTTGTGCAAAAAACGGTTTAAAGTTTGCCTATCACCTGCACGATTATCCCTATAAAGCTGTTGACGGCCAGCTGCCGATCGACGTTTTGCTGCTTTACACCGATAAAGAATTTGTGGACTACCAGATGGATTTTTATTATACCGTGACCGAGGGGCAAAATCCGGAAGCATACATCAAAAAGAACGCCCCGCGCTTTAAGCTTTGCCACATGCGCGATGTACTTAAAGAGCGGTTGCCGGCGGGCAGCGAAGAAGAATCGGCGTGCGATTTGGGCCAGGGTATCATCAATTATCCGCACCTGTTGTCCACCTGCCTGGATAATGGCATGGAGTATTTTTTCGTGGAGCAATCCCGCTTTTACCAGGAAACGCCGCTGCAAAGCGCGAAGATTAATATCGATTATTTGAAGCAATTAAAACTCGCATAAAAGCCAACCTAATGACCGAAAAACAACTCAAAACCAGGATACGTGTCTGGCTGGTGCTTTTTATCATCGGGCTGACGCTGAGCGGTATCACCGCCTTTCCTATTGAAACAGAACTTGCATTCCTTGTACGTCATGCTGGCGCATTCCCGGCAACCATGGCCAACTGGATCACAACCGTGTACAACGCCGTCCACGACACCAACAGCAAATATCCCTACCTCGCCTACGGCACGGACTGGCTGGCATTCGGTCACCTGGTCATCGCAACCACTTTCATCGGCCCGTTAAAAGATCCGGTGCGTAACATCTGGGTATTGCAGTTTGGCATGATCGCCTGTGTTATGGTGTTCCCGCTGGCCTTTATCGCCGGGCCTATCCGCGGCATTCCAGTTTACTGGCGGCTCATCGATTGCTCGTTCGGTTTCTTCGGCATTATTCCGCTTTCGATATGCTATCGCGATATCCGGAAGCTGGAAAAATTGCAAAGTGTCGGGGGACGGGCGCATAAAATTTAAAACAATATTTTATTGTCGTAACTTTATAAAAACAAAGGCTATGTTAAAGATCGACAGGATAACATCCGATCCCAATATCATGAGCGGCAAAGCCTGTATCAGGGGCATGCGCATTACCGTGTCCGTCGTGCTCAACTTATTGGCCACCGGCATGAACAAGGAGCAAATTATTGACCTGTATCCGTAACTAGAAAGTGAAGATATAGACCAATGCCTCAACTACGCTGCTTATCTGGCCGAGGAGCAGTTATTCACCATCTAATATCCCTGGAACCGAACAAAGCACTATTGCAAAAAAAGCCCCGCAACATTTCGCTGCGAGGCTCCATTTATAGTTTAATTTATTAGTATGTACTATTGAATAAAGGCAAACCTTTCACCTTCTTTGTCCGCCATAGCTTGAGCGGCGGCGGACCACCTATTTGTTTATCATTTCATCAATCGCCACCTGTGGTTTCAGCGAATCGTGGGTTTTCTCCACCACAATTTCCTTGGCCAGCTTGAACGATTCTGTTTTAACAATTTCCCTTGACGAGGTGCCGATTTTTACCTTGTATTCGCCGGCATCAGCTACCCAGCTGTTACGGTCGGTATAGTAGGATGCCAGGTCGCCGGTATGCAGGGTAAGGGTAATCAATTGAGATTGCCCCGGCGCCAGCAAACCTGTTTTGGCAAAAGCTTTCAGTTCCTGCTCTGGTTTGTCGAGTGTAGCAGTTGGTGCGCTCAGGTATAACTGCACCACTTCCTTACCCGCAACTTTGCCTGTGTTTTTTACTGACAGGGTAACACTCACGCTGCCTTTAAAATCATTGGAGCTAAGCTTTACATCGCTTACTTTAAAAGTGGTGTACGATAAGCCGTAACCAAATTCATAAGCCGGTTTTATTTTAAACGAGTCGTAATAACGGTAGCCAACATAGATACCTTCCTGGTAGGTGCTTTCGCTTGGACGCCCTGTCATCGGGTTAGGCTTTTCGCCTGCAGGGAGAGGGAGTTCAATGCCCGGGAAGGTTTTGGCCGATGGCACATCAGTATAAGTCATGGGGAAGGTGCTGGCCAGTTTGCCCGACGGGTTTACCTTGCCGCCGATTACGTCGGCTATAGAATTACCTGCTTCGAGGCCGGGCTGCCAGGCCAATAAAATGCCGTCAACCTGGTCGCGCCAGCTTGCCACTTCGCTTACGCCGCCAATGTTGAGCACTACAATCACCTTTTTGCCTTTGGCATGGAAAGCATTGGACACGCCCAGGATGAGTCCTTTTTCGGCATCAGTCAGGTTAAAATCATTGTCCACCTTGCGGTCGGCGCCTTCGCCTGCATTGCGGCCGATGGTGATGATCGCTTCATCCGCACCGTCAGCTTCTTTAGCAACCAGCGTATCCGGGTTAAATTCGGGGATGGGCGGCGGGGCCATAAAGAAATTTGCATTCTTTGGTTGTTTTGCCTTTGCATCGGCCATATAACCGGTGTAGGCTTTTGATAATTCAGCCTGCACCTTAAACCCGCCATTGTTTAAACCCTGCAATAACGATATGGTGTATGCCTTGTGCACGTCGCCGCTGCCGGTGCCGCCTGCGATAATGGCATAGCTGGTATTGCCAAACAAAGCAATGCGTTTACCTTTGGCAATAGGCAGCGCTGCGCCGTCGTTCTTCAGCAATACCATGCCCTGGGCTGCAGCCATACGGGTAACCTGGGCGTGGCCTTTCAAATCAGGCTTGTTTGAGAATTTGTAACCTTTAAATGTTGGCGATTTCAGGATGATCTTCAGCATGCGGGTTACATTGGCATCCAGCTGTGCGATCGGCAATGAGCCGTCTTTCACCGCCGCCACGATCGCATCAGATTGGTCGGGGTTGCCGGGCATCAGCAGGTCATTGCCGGCATTCATTTGGGCCACGGCGTCATGGCCGCCAAACCAGTCGGTCATTACAAAGCCTTTGAAGCCCCACTCGCGTTTTAAAATGTCGGTCAGGAGGTCGCGGCGTTCCGAAGTATAAGTGCCGTTAATTTTATTGTAGGACGACATCACGGTCCAGGGCTGTGATTTTTTAACGGCGATCTCGAAATTTTTCAGGTAAAGCTCACGTAAGGCGCGCTCGCTGATGATCTCATTTACACTGTTACGATTGGTCTCCTGGTTATTGGCCACAAAGTGTTTGGCGGAAACACCAACGCCCTGGCTTTGTATGCCATTGATGATGGCTGCAGCCATGCTGCCCGATACCAGCGGATCTTCTGAATAGTACTCAAAATTACGGCCGTTAAGCGGGTTACGCTGGATATTCATACCGGGGCCCAGGATAACGTCCACGCCGTAATCGCGAATTTCATCGCCGAAGGCTACGCCTACCTTTTTTACCAGCGAGGTATCCCAGGAGGATGCCAGCAGCGTAGCCACGGGGAAACCGGTTGCATAGTAGGTGTTTTTGTCATTCGGGCGCGTCGGGTCTATCCTTAAGCCGGCCGGTCCGTCGGAAACGGTGATAGAGGGAATACCCAACCGTGGGATACCATGCGTACGGCCGGCTGTTCCTGCAACTTTTTCCGGAACTTCGTAGGCTTCCGGGTCGCTTGGGGGCAATTTGAAGCCGCCGATATCGATTGGTTTGGGTTTCTCGCCTTTTACCGGTGCAGGCATGCCGGGGAATTTAAAGCCCATGCCGACTACGAGTTTGGCTTTCTCTTCAACGGTCATCGCGTCGACAACAGCCTTTAAGCTGGCCTTGCCCAACTGCGGAACAGGTTTTTTTGCCTGTGCGCGGGCGCCAAATGCCAGCGAGCTGAGCAATATTGCCAGCACGGCGGCGGATCTGTAAATCAGTTTCATTTTATAATTTATTGGTTTAATGGATATTTGGTTGCTAATCAAGAAGTCATTGTGTCAAAAGTACACAATTGTAGATATTATTTTTGGAAATAAGAAGAAAATAGATGGAGATACTACAAATGCCGATAAGTATTTGTTTTGGGACGATGAAAGAACAGGGGCCAATCGCAAGTTTAGCGACGGGAGTGCCTGTCTTTTTGAAACCGAATATTTCTAACATATCCTCACTATTATTGTATATTGATTCCGGATGACGACAGGCGAACAGGTTATACAACAATGGTACCGGCAAAAGAACTGGCAGCAGTTTGCTTTCCAGCAGGAAATGATGGAGGCATACCTGGAGGGATATTCCGGCTTATTGAATGCGCCTACCGGCAGCGGTAAAACCTTTGCCTTGTTTTTGCCCTTTTTGGCTGATTTTATCAACAAACACCCTGACCGCTGGCAAACGCAAACCAACAACGGCCTGCTGATGCTATGGATCACCCCCCTGCGGGCCTTAACCAACGACATCAAAAAAGCGATGCAGGAGGCCTGTGACGAGATCGGCCTGCCCTGGAAAATAATGACCCGCACGGGCGATACGTCCGCCGCTGAAAAACAGGCACTCAAAAAAAAGCTGCCCGAAGTTTTGCTCACCACGCCCGAAAGCCTGCACCTGATGATGGCCCAAAAGGAATATCCCAACCTGTTTAAAAGCCTGCAGGTGGTAGTGATCGACGAATGGCACGAGCTGCTGGGCACAAAACGCGGCGTGCAGGTGGAGCTGGGCTTGTCTAAGTTAAAAGTCTTAAGTCTTAAGTCCGAAGTCGGAAGTCAGGAAAATGAAGCAAAATCTGACTTGAGACTTTCGACTCAGGACTTTCGACTTAAAATATGGGGCATAAGCGCAACTATCGGAAACCTCGGGGAAGCATCGGAAGTGTTGCTGGGCAACGACTTCCCGCCCGGGCGGGTTAAAATGGTTAGGGCGAACGTGGATAAGCGGCTGCAGATCACTTCCGTCATCCCTGAAAATATCGAAAGTTATTCCTGGTCGGGGCATATTGGGTTGAAACTGTTGCCGCAGGTGATGGAAATTGTGGCCAAAAGCGTCACCACGCTCATTTTTACCAATACCCGCTCCATGGCGGAAATTTGGTACCATGCCATCCTGGATAATTACCCCGAATATGCCGGTATAATGGCCATGCACCACGGCTCCCTGGACAATGATTTACGCAACTGGGTGGAACAAGCCTTGCATGCCGAAGCGCTTAAAGTGGTGGTATGTACTTCGAGCCTGGATTTGGGCGTCGATTTCAGGCCGGTGGATACGGTGATACAGGTGGGCAGCCCGAAAGGCGTTGCCCGTTTTATGCAGCGCGCGGGGCGAAGCGGGCATGCGCCGGGGGCAATTTCGCGGGCCTGGTTTGTGCCGACACACTCGATGGAACTGCTGGAAGGCGCGGCGCTGAAGGATGCCATAAAACGTAAAATATTTGAAAGCCGCGACCCGATGCTGTTTGCGATGGATGTGCTGATCCAATATATGGTGACGCTGGCGGTATCGGACGGGTTTAGGGCCGACGAGCTGTTTAAAGAAGTAAAAACCAGCTACGCCTTTGCAGATTTGAAGCGCAGCGAGTTTAACCAGCTGCTGGATTTTATCACCACTGGCGGTAAAACGCTGGCGCAGTACGATGAGTTTTTAAAGGTAGAAGTGGAGAATGGCTTGTTTAAAGTAAACAATCGCCGCGTGGCCATGCGGCACCGGCTGAGCATCGGCACGATAACCAGCGAATTGAGCATCCGTGTAAAATGGCTCAGCGGCGGCAGTTTGGGTACGATAGAAGAGTCGTTCATTTCCAAATTAAAACCAGGCAATACCTTTTGGTTTGCGGGGCGGAGCCTGGAGTTTATACAATTGAAAGAAATGACGGCCTTTGTGCGAAAGTCGAACGCGCGGAAAGGGATGATCCCCAGCTGGAATGGCGGGCGCATGCCTTTGTCCTCGCAACTTGCGGCGGTTTTTCGTGACAAGCTGGATGAGGTCGCCCTGGGGACTGCTTATGACGAAGAAGTCGTCGCCTTAAAACCTTTATTTGAATTGCAGTCACAGCTATCACACCTGCCGCAAAGCCACGAGTTTTTGATCGAGTCGTTTAAAACCAATGATGGGCACCATCTTATTTTTTACCCTTTCGAGGGCCGGCTGGTGCACGAAGGCATGGCCTCGCTGCTGGCCTGGCGCATCAGCAAAATAAAACCTGCCACTTTTTCGATTGCCATGAATGATTATGGTTTTGAGCTGCTTGCCGATGAGGATATACCCATCGAAGAAGCGCTGGAAGATGCATCCTTTTTCTCAATCGACAACCTGATCGAAGATATCGAGCATAGCCTTAATGCCAACGAGATGGCGCGCCGCCGTTTCAGGGATATCGCCCACATCGGCGGGCTGGTATTTACCGGGTATCCCGGTCAGCCGATGAAAAACAAACATTTGCAGGCCTCTACGTCGCTGCTGTTCGAGGTGTTTACAGAGTATGAGCCGGATAATTTGCTGGTGCGCCAGGCATACAACGAAGCATTGGCTTTTCAACTGGAAGAATTTAGGCTACGGGCCGCCTTGCAGCGCATACAGGGCCAAAATATCGTACTGAAAAATATACAGCGCCCTACGCCATTCGCTTTCCCTATTATGGTGGATAGCCTTGGCCGTGAACGCCTTACCACCGAACCGCTGGAAGAACGCATTGCTAAAATGGCGCGGCAATACGAGGTGGAGGAGGAAGTCGGGAAGTTGGGAAGTCGGAACCCCGATAGCTATCGGGGCCGGAAGACAGGAGTGGTGAAGAAAAGAGGCTTGTAGACACGCGATGCATCGCGTCTCCGCCCGGAATTATCAGAAATTGCGAAATGCATGCCTGTTCTTTCGGGATGCAACATTAAACAGAAAGAGACGCAAAATATTGCGTCTCTACTTTAGGCTTTCGACTTAAAAGTCGCTTACCGCGCATAATGGCCGGGTACCCAGTAACGGCCATAAGGACCGTAATTATAATGACCGGGGACCCATCCGCCTTCGCGTACTACGCAGGCGCTAAAGCTGATGGCTGTAACAGCAAGCAGCAATAAATATTTTATCTTTTTCATGACCGTTTCTTTTTTTAAAAGTTAAACAAATAATTTAACGGCTTAGTAAATCCAAAAACTGTGCCGTTGTGGTGTTATTGATGCATCAACATTTGTTTGACGCAGGAAAACGGCGGGGGTTTAATGGGTAGACTTATGATGAGGGTTTTATAAATTTGTAATGCAAAAATTATGGCATGCGTCGGTTATAAACAAAACTCCTTGCTTAACGGCTAAGGTAACGAGATGATAAAAGAGGCCGTAAAGGAAAATAGCTAAACCAACATGCGTGCCTTGCACACTCCGCGAAATCTTTGCGCACTTCGCGGTTAAAGAAATGGCTTATCCGCGCCGGATTCCGCCTCTACCGGCCATCCCTCCAAAAGGTATCCCGCCAGGCGGCCTGCTCCGCGGGGTTTAAAAACGTCCAGGCCACTATGCGGCTTACTTTTTGGCCGTGCGTCATGCTGATGGTTTTTACGTCGAGGGCGTTTACGGCTTTCAGCGCTTTGTAAATTACGGGCAGCGTATCTTTTTTTGATACCAGCGTACTAAACCACAGGCATTGCTGCGCTACCAGGGCGCTTTGCTCCACCATGCGGCGTATAAAGCCCGCCTCGCCGCCATAACACCATAGCTCCGTTTTTTGCCCGCCGAAATTCAGGGCGGGCGTTTGTTTATTGATGCCCAGCTTTTTCCATTTGGTGGCGGCAGACTGCTGCGCCTCCTGCAAGGACCCGTGGAACGGCGGGTTGCAAATGGTGATATCAAAACCTTCCCCGTTTTTGATGACGCCTTTAAAAATGTTGGCCTTATTGGTTTGCAGCCTGAAGATGATTTGATCGCCGAAATCCTTATTTGCCGCAACAATGCCCTTTGCGCAACGGATGGCCGCCGCATCAATATCCGTACCCACAAAAGCCCAGCCGTAAACACTGCTGCCAATCAGCGGGTAAACACAATTTGCGCCCACGCCAATATCCAGCACCCTGATGCGCGGGCCGCGCGGAATGGCGCCGCCATTTACTTCGCTTAAAATATCCGCCGCATAATGCAGGTAGTCCGCCCGGCCGGGTATGGGCGGGCAAAGGTAGCCTTCGGGGATGTCCCATTCGGCCACGCCGTAAAAATGTTTCAGTAAGGCTTTGTTTAAGGCCTTTACCGCGCCGGGGTCGCTAAAGTCTATCGACTCATCACCAAATTGATTCCGCCCCACAAAAGCCTTCAGGCCCGGGCTGCCTTTGCACAGCTGCTTAAAATCGTACCCCGCCCGGTGACTATTGCGAACATGCAGATTTTCCTTTTCGGCAGGTTTTTGTTTTGGCTCCGGCGGCATTTTTAGATGGTGATTTTTTTGCGAAGGTCGGTATTCTTAATTATAAAAAGGGGACTTGTAAATCGGAAGGGCATAAATTTAGTTGTTGCCCTTGCATAGTGTTAACACGCTGAAACGATCCCGCTCATGGCCGCGGGGCCTAGTTACTTTTGTCTTGGCAAAAGTAACCAAAACCGCTGTCAGCAGGAATGCTTCTTTACCGCACATGGCCTTTGCCGCACAAACCATGAAAAACCTTGGGCTGCAATCGTTTTTCTCGGGTTGTTTATTTTTTTAAGGTGCTCAAGTTTGCTACGCAATTTTGCCCCGGTTCGCACACACGGCCAGCGCTACATGCAAAAAGTTGCTATGCCCTGCCCGACCGCACAGCCTTGCCGGTTTTTCATGGTTTCGCCCGAAGCTTACCTGCTGACAAAAAAAGCTTCACACTTCGGGTCGCGGTCAAGTTCCGCTATCAGGCTATCGATAGGCAATATGAGCGAAGGGGACTCGCTGATAGATTGCAGGCGCGCGTCAATGAGTTGTTTTTGCCAGTCAGGAAGACTATCGGAAGCAGATTCCAACTCAGGATATTTGCGTTTAAGCAACTCCCATTCTTCACCAGGTAATTGTACCGCTACTACATGGCCAGCCTCGTCCGACAGATATTGCAAACTCATAAAACAAATATACAAAATGTGTATGCTTTTTAATAGAGGTAACATTTTTGATTAAGGTGCGTAGGTGGAGACAAAGTCTCCGGGCATAGTCGTCCGATTGACACACTTCGGACAGCGGGGGGTTGCGCTTAAAAGGGGAATCGCAGGGCCGCTTTAAAATCCACTATGATGTCATTGTTTTAATGTTTTAGTTCGAGCCTTGCCAAAGGTCTTATCCCGGCTTCATCTGCCAACCTCTGATAACGCGATCCGACGATGTGGAAACCATTTGTTTGCAGCCAATAAAACGCAGGCGCAGCCTTGGCTTGTAACCTGTCAATCTCGGGCGCATGATTTCTCAGCCATCCTTTTAGCCAAATTAATTTATCGATTACTGTCCTAACATCACTGGTATGCGCCGGGTGGACCTCAACAAAAAAAGCTTCACCTTTGTAGCCAAAACAATAATCCCAACGATTTTCATCCCGGTTACTCGCGGCCAGGCAAACATCTAAATTAACACTTCCTTCGCAATGCCTTGTTTCGCGCAAAATTATTTTTGAACGATGGCCGCCCAATGCATTCAATCCATTCCGGTAACATTCCCTGATTTGTGGCGTCGCTGCGACAGCTTCTGCAAAAAGCATGCGATAGATTTATTTAATGTGTGCGGCTACAGCTGAAACAATGTCGGCTGCTTTCGAAGCGAACGATGACAAGCCGCCCCAATCTGCCACCGCTAAATCCTCATTTCCCGGATCCAAACTGGATATGTCTTTTACCCTTACCTTATAGTTTTTATTTTCAAAAAAATAAGTGCGTATCGTTTTATCATTCAAAATATCTTTTACCAGCGCCTTATTTTCGTCCTCTTCCTGCAATCCAAATAGTGCCAGCAAAGCGCCGTCGCCAGCGTCTGCCCGTTTGAGGAAATTAAAGGCCCAGGCAAACTCCAGCAAAACCGGCGAGTGACTGGAAACGATAACCTTATATCCAATTCGCAATAAGTCAATTATTTGTAGTAAAACCGATTTTATAGCTTCCGGGTGGAGACCCATTTCAGGCTCTTCAATAATTACAGTAGTTAAATCATTTCTTCGGAACTTGTTGGGAGGACAAAGCCAATAAAAACTCAATAGCAAGGGCATAAACTCTTTTTGTCCGGCACTCCAAACGATAAAAGGAAGGTTCATGTCGTTG
>Ga0302140_10005610_pt1 | contig 15816 bp, 10 predicted proteins | sample I_Bog_E1_1_FD_202095 | JGI IMG/M metagenome (GOLD analysis project Ga0302140, IMG submission 202095) | Peat permafrost microbial communities from Stordalen Mire near Abisko, Sweden - I_Bog_E1_1 | ecosystem: Environmental > Terrestrial > Soil > Wetlands > Peat | place: Sweden: Abisko, Stordalen...
TATGGGGTGGTGATATCTCTAATATCACTGTCAACACTAATTACACAGGATTGGATATGTATCAAAGATATTAAGCTGTTCAAAATTATAAAACAATCATGGATGATTTGATTCATGCTTTCTTTGATTTTAAAGATGTTGAGTATAAATATATTATTATGCCTAGCATGGACAACATAATTGGACGACCTGTTTTGTGTTTGAACATGATCAAATGGTCGAAATGATTCAAATAGGAATCAATGATGCCAAAGAAGAAATTGCTAATCCTAAGTTCAGATGTTGGCAAGCGAATAGAAATAATGAAGAACAAATTATTGTCAGACCTGATGGAACAAAAGAAAGAAGTTTTTTAAGTCATCATGAAGAAGGAAAAGATAAGAGCTAAAGTTTTCTCAATATTTGCATTAAATAATAATTAAAAATTAACATTTTTTTTCAAAAATTAAAAATCATCAAATAATATTTTTAATTATTTTGTTTCAATGGGAATTTGTTCATCATTTATTGAAGAATTGGATCAAAATATTTTTTTTTTTATTTTGTTAATCGAAATCAGAAAGCGTCAAGAATTAAAAGATTCTGTTTAAATTTTAATTTTTTATTTAAAAAATTTCAAATTCCGAAACTAAATCATAAAAACTCAAAAAAAAATCTGAAAAAAATTTCGAAAAATGATGAACGATCCCCCATCAATGGACTCTTCATCCTTCGATATCGAGTCCCTAAACTCATACATATGTGGAGTGAGTTTCCTCCTCCTTTCAGCTGAGAAGGATTTCTTCTATAAGTTGCTTCATGAGGAGAGGAACCAAATCATAATTCGAGCTTTTGCCACCGATACCCAATCTAAGCTTCTTGTGGTATCCAAGATCATTCCTGAAGAGAAATCTCAAAGCGTTTATTACGAATTCCGTTTAGAGATTGCCAGTTCCGACTTCAAGAACCCTACGATAGGTTTTCTGAAGAGAATCAATATTCTATCCACGAAGAAAGGCTTAGAAATGCCTGGAGAAGCGATAGAAATCAGCACAACCACAGGATCCGGGAATGTATCCCTGAATGAAGAAAGCTATAGTCTGAGTCATCAATTACAAGTCATTAATATCGGATATCATGGCCATGATTCTTCACCTTTTGTTCTGGCTCATAATTATGTCCAGAACAGTTTGGTGCCAACTTTCAACACATATAAGACCTTTATTTTGAAAAAGCCGCAATCTGATCAAGATGCTTATAACATTCTGATGAGAAGAATCACAGAATTGAACCTTGCTTTATTGCATTGCCAACAAAGCATTGAAGTCCCAGAAATCCAATTGATGTTTGATCCAGCAATCAAGGCGAAATGTGCCCAAGCGAAAACTGAGGGTCGTAAGCCTTCGACAAATGATTGCACAGATCTGATGAATGATAACAATTTCATCAACTCTCTAGCGCAATGCGTCAGCAAATGGATCCAGGACATCAGCACTATCACCAAGATGAAATATGAGATTACCACAGGAAACACGCTTCAGGAAATTAACTATTGGGTCAGTTTCGAAAGATCCTTGAATCTGATTGAACAACAAGTCAAAATGCCTGAAGTTGAATTAACCTTAGAAATCCTGAAATTCAAAAGGAAATTCGGTATTACCACGACCTTCGAAAATGACCTGAATCTCAAGAATATCATAGCCAAAAGCACAAAGGTCAGTGCTGTGATGAAGGATTTCCCAATAAATGAATTGTTATCAGCCAATACAATGCAAGATATCTCAGCAGCAATCGGTGTGATATTCATTAGTGTGAAAAAAATCAATAATAATGACGCTTATGAGCCTTCGAGATTCCTCTCATTTTTAGAAGCCTTAAGTCGAGATCTATTGGTCCAAATCCTTAAGATCCTTTCAGTGCTCAGACTCATGTCAATGCCTTATAATGAATTCATCACGTTATTGGATCAAAGCAAGGATATTTTCACGAAATGGGATGAGGAATTCGGGTTGATTCGAGACCTCATGAAGAAAAATTCAAAGGGAATGAATGCAGAAATCACTGCATGCAATTTTGAACATTTGAATCTAAAGAGAAGATTGGAGAAAGTCCTTGAAATTCGTCAACATCATGAAAAACTTCGAGAAGTCATTGAAGGGATCCTCCAAAAGGAAGGTTCTGGCAAAGAAGCTATGTCTTTCCTTACCACCAAAGACATTTCAGAGGCATATCTATTATTCCAGAATTTGGATATTTTAGATTTAAGTAAAGAAGGTGAAATTGGCTTGAATGCCGCTTATAAGAATTATGAGATGAAAATCGATAGAGTTGAGACCCAAATCACTGTGAAATTAAGAGATAGATTAGGAGCCGCAGCCAATGCTAATGAAATGTTCAGGATTTTCTCGAAATTCAATGCTTTGTTCTTCAGACCATTGATCCGAGGAGCTATTCAGGAATATCAAAGCCAATTATTAAGGACTGTCCAGAATGATATTCAAGCTTTAAGAGATAAATTTCTGAGACAATATGAAAATACTGAGGATTTCAGGTTATGTAAATCGAGAGATATCCCTCCGACCTCAGGAGCTGTGATTTGGGCGAGACAAATCAATAGGAAATTGAAGAAATATATGGAAAGAGTAGAAAATGTCTTAGGGCCAGAATGGTCTGATCATCCAGAAGGTCGATCTTTAAAGGAAACAGGTGAGATGTTCGAAAAACATTTGAATACTCAACCGATGACTGATAATTGGAACAAGACAATGCAAGATTTCATGAAGAATAACAATTGGAATCAGAAGATCTTTGATGTTGTGCAGAAGAAGAAATTGGAGATTGTGGTGAATTTCGATGAAAGAATGATCAGTCTTTTCAAGGAAATCCGTAATTTCCAATGGATGAAGATCAGAGTATTATATTTTTTTTCGATTTCTTCTTTAATTTCTTTCAATAGATTAATATTTCAATGACTTTCGCTGCAGATGATGTCAAGACCTTCTATCCATCAGCAGTTTCTCTACAGGAATCTCTCCATACTTTCAATCAAATCTCAGCTAAAATCGATGAGAAAATCGGGAAACTCGTAGCTTTGCATCGCAAAGAAGTCCTCAATACAATAGCCCAAGGAGTTCATTTATGTTGGAATTATAAAGGACAATTACCAGCTTTTATCAAGAAATTTTCGGAACGAGTTCTGGCTTTAGAAGAAGCAGTTCAAGGCTTGAGTGAGAAAACCGAACAAATCCATGCTATTTTAGCTAGTCTTTCTCATTGCGAAGCCGAATTCTCAATATTCAATGATAAACTCACTTCGATTCAAGGTTTTATCGATGAATTCAATTTCAAGGATTATTCCAATCTCCATCTATGGGTCCCTGAATTAGATGATAGAATCGAAAGCATCCTGAGCAAAAGATTAGAGGAAATCATCAATAAATGGATCGCTGAATTCACGAATTGGAAGAATTCAGAGAAAAGCGTGATCCCAGAACCAACAATTCATGAGCTCAAAATCCAAAACCAAGTGATTTATATAGACCCTCCCATGGAATATGCTAAATTCTATTGGCTTCAAAGTTTCCATAAACAATTAGGGATTATCTGCACATTGCCTAGATTAGAAGCCACGAGATATGAAAATATGAACCAAATGGTAAAAGAACAACAAAGAAGAGATAACACATATAATTCGATTTTAAGGAAAATCCCACAGGCGATTTTGATTTCAGCTTATGAGAAAATCAATAAGACTATTGAAGAATCTCAGAAATATGTCAAAACCTGGTTAAATTATCAAGCTTTATGGGAAGTTGATCCAAGGAAAATCTATGACAAATTAGGCGATCGTATTGAAAATTGGCATCAATTATTAGAGGAAATCAAAAAAGGAAGAAGCACCTTCGATAATTCAGAAACTGAAAGCTATTTCGGAGCCATTCTCATCGATTATAGACTCGTCCAAGCCAAAATCAATAACAAATATGATATTTGGCATAAGGAAATCCTCAATCAATTCGGAAACACCTTCAATGAGAAAGTCAAGACTTATTATAGTCAAATTTCCAATTGTCGGCAAAAGCTTGAAAAGATCAATTTCCAGGCTTCCAATGCTGATTTGACTCAAACTATCACAGAAATGCAAGATATCAAAAAGAAATATGCTTCTTGGGGAGTCGAAATCGAGACCTATCGTAATGGTCAAAAACTATTAGATAGACAAAGATACCAATTCCCTAGTGATTGGTTATGGTTGGAACAGGTGGAAGGTGAATGGTCTTCTTTCAAGCAGATTTTCAATAGGAAATCGAATCAAATGGATAGTGAAATCCCCAATTTACAACAAAGGATTCTAGCTGAAGAACATGTTTTAGATGAGAAGATCAAAGAAATTGAGGAAATGTGGAAAAATCAAAGACCTTATTCTGGCGATATGATGCCGCAACAGGCTTTGGATGTCTTGAATTTGATTGAGACAAGACTTTCTAATGTCAAAGATAATTATAGTAGAGTTTGTAAGGCTAAAGATTTATTGAATTTAGAGCCTGGAAATCCTCAGAAATTAGAAGGATTAGAAGAAGATGTGGGTAGTTTGAAGGAAGTTTGGAATGAATTAAAGAAGGTTTGGAGCATAGTGGATAATTTGAAAGATGTGCCTTTTAACGCAGTGGTTCCAAAGAAGATCAAACAATCATTTGAAGAGGCTCAGGATTTATTGAAGGCATTTCCTGGTAGATTGACTCAATATGAGGCTTTTGATAAGATGAAATCTCGATTCGCGATATATAAGAAGATGAATTTATTGATAATGGAATTGAAAAATGATGCTATGAAGGGGAGACATTGGAAAACTCTTATGTCGAAAATGAAATTGACAATGAGTTTCAATGAATTGACTTTGGGTACTTTATGGAATTGCGATTTGTTGAGATATGAGAATAACATCAAAGATGTGATGACGGTGGCTAGAGGAGAATTGGTTTTAGAGGAAATGTTGAGAGGTATTAAGGAATATTGGGCTGCCTTTGATCTGGATTTGGTGAGATATCAAAATAAATGCAAGTTGATTAAAGGATGGGATGATTTATTCGCCAAAGTCGATGAGGATTTGAACAATTTGAGTTCCATGAAGATTTCTCCTTATTATAAGAGTTTCGAAGAGGAAATAGTTCCTTGGGATCAGAAGCTTCAAAACATCAGAATTATCTTCGATATGTAATTTTTCTATCTATTTTTTTTTTATATAATTTTTCCTAAAAATCATATCTTAATATATAATAATAGATGGATCGATGTGCAAAGAAGATGGGTTTATTTGGAAGGCATTTTCTTCGGTGCATCTGATATCAAAACTCAATTGGCCAATGAATATACTAGATTCAAAGGAATCGATAACGAATTCACCTCTCTCATGAAAAAAGTCTCCACCAAACCCAACATTCTCGAAGTCATTGCACTTCCTAATCTTCAAAAATCCTTAGAACGTCTTGCTGATCTTCTAGCCAAAATCCAAAAGGCTCTCGGAGATTATCTGGAAACCCAAAGATCAGCCTTTGCTAGATTTTATTTCGTGGGAGATGAAGATTTATTGGAAATCATAGGTAATTCAAAGGATGTGACCAATGTCCAAAGACATTTCCCGAAAATGTATGCTGGTATAACTACTGTGAATAGTCTGGAAAATGGAGATGTTGTCACTGGAATGAATAGTCGAGAAGGAGAATCTGTGAAATTCGAAAAGGATGTGAAAATCAGTGAGGACCCGAAAATCAATGTTTGGTTATCGAAAATCGAAGAACAAATGAGATTCAGTTTGGCTTCAAGTCTTGAAAGATCTTTGAAGGAATTGGGGGCTTTAGAGAAACAAAATGATATCCATGCCTTGGAAATAATCGAACGATATTCTGCCCAAGTGGTTTTATTAGCTTTTCAAGTGTTGTGGTGTTCGAAAATAGAAGCTGCACTTCAAGGAGGAGATAAACCTGAGGAAGAATTAGGGAAAGTCGAGACTTATGTATTAGATTTCCTTACCATGTTGGCTGAAAGTGTCTTGAAAGATTTGAAGAAAGATCTTAGACAGAAATTCGAACAAATCATTACAGATTTCGGTTGATTATAACATATTTATATATATATATAATCTAATTCATTATGTAGTTCATCAAAGAGATGTCACCAGACTTCTCATCAAGCAAAAAGTCACATCTCCTAAAGAATTCGCCTGGCAATATCATATGCGATTCACTTGGTTCATCAAAGAAGCCGATGTCCTTAAGAAACTCTTGATCCAAATGTCCAACGCATCCTTCCATTATGGATTCGAATATCTCGGTATCGGAGAAAAACTAGTACAAACCCCTCTCACAGATAAATGTTATCTCACTTTAACTCAAGCCCTTCATTTGAGGATGGGAGGAAGTCCCTTTGGTCCAGCCGGAACTGGTAAAACCGAATCTGTTAAGGCATTGGGTTGTCAATTAGGTAGATTTGTCCTGGTCTTCAATTGTGATGAAACCTTCGATTTTCATGCTATGGGAAGAATCTTCGTGGGGTTATGTCAAGTGGGCGCTTGGGGTTGTTTCGATGAATTCAATCGTTTAGAAGAAAGAATGTTATCAGCAGTTTCACAACAAATTCTTTCAATCCAAACTGGACTGCGAGAAAAACAAGCTAAAATTGATCTGATGGCAAAAGAAGTAAAATTAAACTCCAATATGGGAATTTTCGTTACCATGAATCCTGGATATGCCGGACGTTCGAATCTCCCAGAAAATCTTAAACAATTGTTCAGACAAATGGCTATGGTGAAGCCAGATCGCGAGTTAATTGCTCAGGTTATGTTATATTCTCAAGGATATAGAACTGCGGAACGTCTTGCTGGTAAAATCGTGAGTTTATTTGAACTTTGTAATGATCAATTGAGTAGTCAACCGCATTACGATTTTGGTTTAAGAGCTTTGAAGAGTGTTTTGGTGTCTGCGGGTAACATGAAACGAAGCGAATCTTTTGATAACGTGACCCTTATCAGTGAATTGACAGAATTAGAGCAAAAAATCCTGCTTCGAAGCGTTTGTGAGACTTTAGTTCCGAAACTTATAGCTGAAGATATTCCTTTATTGAGCAATTTGCTTTCAGGTGTCTTTCCAGGTAGTGATATTCCACCAATTAAGGAGGAGAAACTTAGAGAAGCTATCATTAAAGTTTGCGCCAAAAGAAATCTATTACCAACATCAACTTTCCTTGAAAAAGTGCTTCAATTGAATCAAATCCTGAAACTTCATCATGGAGTTATGATGGTAGGACCTTCTGGTTGCGGGAAATCAGCCGCCTGGCGTGTATTAATTGAAGCATTATATCGAGTGGATAAAACCAAAGGAGAACATTACATTATAGATCCAAAGGCCATAACTAAAGATGAATTATATGGGAGATTAGATTCAACTACCTTAGAATGGACTGATGGTGTATTCACAGGAATTTTGAGAAGAATCACTGAAAACGTAAGAGGAGAAAGTAGTAAAAGACATTGGATAATTTTCGATGGAGATGTGGATCCTGAATGGGCTGAGAATTTGAACAGTGTGTTAGATGATAACAAATTATTAACTTTGCCTAATGGTGAAAGAATCGCGATTCCTCCTAATGTCAAGATAATGTTTGAAGTGGAAACTTTGAAATATGCCACTTTGGCCACTGTGAGTCGTTGTGGAATGGTTTGGTTCAGTGAAGAAATCGTCGATTATAAGATGATGTTTTTCCATTATTTGAACCGTTTGAAACAAGATGATTATGATGATGTTGGGAAGATAGAAGCTGATGAAGATGAGGACAAAAATGAAAAGATGGCGAATCAGAAAGAAAAGCAAAAACCAGCTGAAAATGCAGAAACCATAGTCCGGACTAGATGTGTGAGCTTTATTCAGAAATTGTTCGATGGAGAGGAATCTTTCGCTCAGAAAATGATCCAAACTGCTGAAAATATGAAACATGTGATGGATTTTACACGGATAAGAGTGATCGAGGCATTTTTCGCATTGATTCGAAAGGCAATTAGCAATGTTTTGGAATATAATGAATCTCATGGGGAATTCCCATTAGATGATGAAATCATGGGAAAATACATGCAAAGACAAACTGTTTTGGCTTTAATGTGGGGTATCAGTGGTTCAATGAAATTGGCGCTTCGTGCTGAATTTTCAAAGAAAATCGCAGTTTTTTGTGATGTTGAACTTCCTTCATTGGAGAACTTCTCATTGATAGATTATGAGGTTCGTGTGGGTGATGGTGAATGGTCCTTATGGAAAAAGAAAGTGCCTCTAGTAGATATCGACCCTCAGAAAGTCACTGATGCTGATTTGATTATCACAACAGTCGATACTTTGAGACATCAAGATGTCTTATGTTCTTGGCTGAGTGAACATAGGCCTTTTTTGCTTTGTGGTCCTCCTGGCTCAGGTAAAACTATGACTTTGATGTCAACTTTGAAATCATTGCCTGATTTTGAAATGATCTTTGTGAACTTTTCTTCATCTACCTCACCAGGATTGATCATGAAACAATTCGAACATTATTGCGAATATAAGAAAACTCCCAACGGAGTGATGTTGAGTCCTAAACAACCCAATAAATGGTTGGTGGTCTTTTGTGATGAAATCAATTTGCCAGATACTGATAAATATGGCACACAAGCAATTATAACTTTCCTGAGACAATTGACTGAACAAAGAGGCTTTTGGAGACCTTCTGATAAATCATGGATTTCTTTAGAAAGAATCCAATTTGTCGGGGCTTGTAATCCGCCCACAGATGTTGGAAGACATCCTTTATCGAATCGTTTCTTGAGGCATTGTCCTTTGATTTTGGTGGATTTCCCAGGTCCGGATTCTTTGAAGCAAATTTATGGTACTTTTAATCGAGCAATGTTAAAAAAGGTGCCTCAATTGAGATCTTTTGCGGATTGTTTGACTGATGCGATGGTGGAATTTTATATGAGAAGTCAGACTCATTTCACGGCAGATATGCAGCCTCATTATATCTATTCCCCTAGAGAATTGACCCGTTGGAAATATGCCCTTAATGAAGCTGTTGAGGCATTGGAAACTATAGAGGATTTAGTGAGATTATGGGCTCATGAAGCATTTAGATTGTTCCAAGATAGATTGGTCCATCCTGAAGAAAAGGAATGGTGTGATAAATTGGTTGATGAAATCGGGTTCCAATGTTTCCCTACTTGCAAGCCTTCTGCTTTGGATCGTCCTCTTCTCTTTACAACTTATTTGAGTAAAAATTATATCAGTGTTGAATTAGAGCCATTAAGGAATTATGTCCAAGCTCGTTTGAAGATCTTCTATGAGGAAGAATTAAATGTTCCCATTGTTGTTTTTGATAGTGTTTTGGATCATATTTTGAGAATAGATCGAGTCTTGAGACAACCACTTGGACATTTGTTATTAGTCGGAGCCAGTGGTGTGGGGAAAACCACATTGAGTAGATTCGTTTCTTGGATGAATAATCTATCAGTTTTCCAAATAAAGGCAGGCAGAAATTATGAGCTAATGGATTTCGACAATGATTTGCGGGATGTTATGAAACGAGCTGGAGTCAAAGGCGAGAAAATCTGTTTCATTTTCGATGAAAGTAATGTTTTATCTGTGGCTTTTCTTGAAAGAATGAATGCCTTATTGGCTTCAGGAGAAGTTCCTGGTCTTTTCGAAGGTGAAGAATATATGGCTTTAATGAATCAATGTAAGGAAACTGCTATGAAAGATAATAAAATGGTGGATAGTGATGAGCAATTATATAAAAACTTCATAACAAATGTTCAAAGAAACCTCCATGTTGTCTTTACAATGAATCCTTCCAATCCAGATTTTTCCAATAGAACTGCAAGTTCTCCAGCCTTATTCAATAGATGTGTGATAGATTGGTTCGGAGATTGGTCCCATGAAGCTTTATGGCAAGTGGCTAGAGAATTTACTTTTATCATAGACCCTCCAGAGGAATCTTTCACTAAACAAAGCCTTAAAGATAGCATTGAGGCTAGACATGATATCCTGGTGAATTCCATAGTTTATATCCATAATTCAGTGGTTGAAATCAATAAAAAGCTCAGAAAAGCAGCCAAGAAGTTCAATTTCATCACACCAAGAGATTTTCTGGATTTCATTAAACATTTCATTGAATTACATAAGGATAAAAAGGAGAAATTGGAAGAACAACAATATCATTTGAACATTGGATTAAGTAAATTAAAGGAAACAGAAGAAACAGTCTTAGAACTTCAGAAAAGTCTTGATAAATATAAAACCGAACTCGAAATCAAGGAAAAAGAAGCCAATGTGAAACTGAATCTCATGGTTCAAAAACAAAAAGAAGCTGAATCCAAACGTGAAAGCGCCATTATCCTTTCTAAAGAAATCGACAGTAAACAAGTCGTCATATCAGAAAAGACCAAATATGTTGAAAAGGAGCTTTCTGAGGCATTGCCGGCTTTAGAAAAGGCTAAAGATGCTGTTTCTAGCATAAAGCCAGCGAATTTGGTTGAAATGAAAAGTTTGAAAAGTCCTCCTCATCATGTGAAATTCACCTTAGAAGCAGTGTTATCAGTGATTCTAGGGAAATATAAGGCTTGGGAATGGAAGGATGTTCAGAAAGAAATCTCCAAACAAGGGTTTATTCAAACAGTCACAAATTTCGACACTGATTCTCTTTCAGCTGCAGTCAAAGATAGCATCCGAACCAATTATCTCAATAGTACTGATTGGGATATTGATAGAATTTATAAGGCCAGTCAAGCTGCAGGTCCTTTGGCTGTCTGGGTGGAATCCCAATTAAAATATGCTGATATTCTTAAGAATATAGATCCTTTGAGAAACGAATTGAAGAAACTACAGGCTGAAGAAGAGAAACTATTGATTGAAGCCAATCAATTATCGACTCTTATCAATGAACTCCAAGCCGCAATTCAAGTCTATCAATCTGAATATGCAGTTCTTATCACAGAAGTCGAGAAAATCAAGGTCGATATGACCAAAGTCAAGGATAAAGTTCAAAGATCTGTGAGTTTGATTCAGAATCTGTCTTCTGAAAGAAACAGATGGGAGATTTCTTCCAAGAATTTCAAAGAACAAATGGCCACAATGTCTGGAGATGTTTTGATTTCTGGAGCCTTCTTAGCATATATAGGGTTCTTTGATCATTTCTATAGACGAGTCATGTTACAAAATTGGAAGGATTATCTCCGAACGATAGGGATTAACTTCCGTGAGGAAATGTCTTTAATAGAATTTCTATCAAAACCAAGTGATAGACTTTCCTGGCAATCTCATAGTCTTCCTTCTGATGATCTTTGTACAGAAAACGCGATAATTTTATCACAATTCCATAGATATCCATTGATTTTGGATCCTGCAGGCCAAGCTTTGGAATTCATTTTGAGCTATTATAAGGATAAAAAGATCGCTAGAACCAGTTTTGCTGATGATTCCTTTATGAAGAATCTGGAAACTGCCTTAAGATTCGGTTGTCCATTGCTAGTTCAGGATGTGGAGAAAATCGATCCTATATTGAATTCAGTGTTGAATAAGGAATTGCATAAAACAGGAGGAAGAGTGTTGATTCGAGTCGGAGATCAAGAAATCGACTTTTCACCGACATTTTCAATGTTTATGATAACCAGAGATTCCAATGCGAAATTCACTCCTGATCTTTGTTCGAGAGTGACCTTTGTGAATTTCACAGTGACGCCTTCGAGTCTAGAAAATCAATGTCTGAATATTTACCTGAGAAATGAAAGACCAGATGTTGAAGAAAAACGAATAAATCTGTTGAAATTACAAGGAGAATATATAGTGAAATTGAGAGGTTTAGAAGATAGTTTATTAGACGCCTTGAGTAATGTCAAAGGGAATATTCTAGATAATGAAGAGGTGATTAGTCAATTGGAAAGATTAAAATTGGAATCAGGGAAAGTTTCAGAACAAATGGATCAATCAGATAAAGTGATGAATGAAGTGAAAATTGTGACTGATGCTTATTTACCATTGGCAGTGGCTTCAAGTAAGATCTATTTCTCAATGGTGAATATGAGTGCCATTCATTATTTATATGAATATTCGTTGCAATTTTTCATGGGAGTCGTTTTTGATCTGATTAGCAAAAATGACAAATTAGTCAAAATACCAAAAACTGAAGTCGATAAAAGATTACAAATTATCTTCGATGAGCTTTTCATTGAAATTTATCATCGAATATGCCATGCCTTATTATCACAAGATAAACATATTATTGCCTTGAAACTCGTTCAAATCAAATTAGGAAAGGAATTCACTGAACAAATCCATATGCTCATTAAAACACCCACGATCTTAGAATCGAGCTTATCTCCTCAACTTCTGCAAGGAAAATTCAATTCTTCCCAATTGAAACTTTTGGAGGAGCTGATAGAACAGCCTTGTTTTAAGAATTTGATCTCTTGTTTTGAAAATCAAGAATCTAAATGGCTTGAATTCCTAACATGTGCAAATCCAGAAGAATGCATTCCTGATGGTTGGGAAAACCAAGAATATATAAACACTCTTCCTATAAATCAAAGAGAAATGGCCAAATTGATCCAGGAATTGACCATAATCCGGATGATCAGACCAGATAAATTCCTCTTCGCTGCGAATATCTTGATTAATAGGATTTTGGGTGAGAAGTTTATGGATGAAATCCCTATTGATATGAAGAATCTGGTTGAGAAAGAATCAGACGCTAAATCACCTATTCTTCTTTGTTCAGCTCCTGGTTTCGATGCAAGCTATAAAGTAGATATCTTGGCCAAAGAATTAAATAAGAAATACGCTTCAGTGGCCATTGGTAGTTCTGAAGGTTTCGATCTAGCTGAAAAAGCTATTAATCAAGCTGCGAAAGTCGGCTCATGGGTTCTTTTGAAAAACGTTCATTTGGCCCCAAGTTGGTTAAATGAAATCGAGAAGAAAATCCATCGTTTGGTGCCTCATGAAAGCTTCAGATTATTCCTTGCCATGGAATTCAATCCAAAGGTTCCAAGCACTTTGATTCGGCAATCTTATAAGTTGGTATTTGAACCTCCAGATGGTATAAAGGCTTCTTTGCAAAGAACTTATAAGACTGTATTAACAGCATCGAGAACTGATAGAGCCCCAACAGAAAGAGCGAGACTTCATTTCTTATTAGCTTGGTCTCATGCAGTGATTTTAGAAAGATTAAGATATACCCCAGTTGGATGGACGAAGATCTATGAATTTAATGAAGCTGATCAAAGATGTGCTTTGGATTTGATCGATGAGTTTGTTGATTCTATGGGAGAAAGAAATAACATCCCACCAGAAAAACTTCCTTGGGATGCTTTGAAAACCATTTTGACTCAAAATCTCTATGGAGGGAAGATCGATAATGAATACGATAACAAGATCCTTGCTTCTTTGATTGAAAGATTCTTCACTCCAAAATGCTTCGAAAACGATTATCCATTATTTGAGATCAGTAATTCAAAAGAGGTGATTTATATGCCTGAGGCCTTGAAGACGAGTCAATATATGGATTGGGTTGATAAATTACCTTCCCATGAATCGCCTGCTTGGAGTGGTTTACCTATTAATGTTGAGAAAATCCTTAAAGAACAGAAAGCCTATAGAGTTTTGAATAAATTATGGGAAATGCAAGATGTTAATGAGGAGGAAATCACTTTGGAAGTGCCACAGTCTAGTGTGGGTAAGCCTGATAAAAAGGCAGGAAAAGGAGACACTGGACCTCAACAACAAGTTCAATGGTTGAGAGTGTTGGGAGAAAGAGCAACAAAGTATCTATCGATTTTGCCTTTGAATTTGGAGAAATTGCAAAGAACAGAAAAGTCGATCACTGATCCTTTGTTCAGATTTCTGGAGAGAGAAGTGACGGTGACAATGAGTTTGCTCGAAAAAATCCGAGGAAACTTGTTTGATTTGAAGAATATGTGCGAAGGGACATCTACATCAACCAATCTTACGAAAAATCTCGCTTTAGAAATCCATAATGATCAGATTCCGACCATCTGGAAAAAATATAACACTTTGAAGATGTCTGTTAATGATTGGATGTTGGATTTCAAGAAAAGATTGGATCAATTTTCCAAGCTGATTTCAATGAAGGAATATCGTAAAAAATTTTAATTGGTTTAAAGTAAGTTTTAATATATTTCCTTAGAGAAAAAAGGTGTGTGGATGGGTGGATTGCTTTTCCCTGAAGCATATTTGACGGCGACAAGGCAATTTGTGGCTCAAAATAATCATTGGTCTTTAGAAGAATTGGAATTGCATGTAAGAAAAAAAAAACATATTTATGAGAAAAGTTTCAAATTTTTCATTAAAAGATTGAGTTGTATGAAGGACAAGAAATAGATAATGATAGTTTCTTGATTACAGGCATGAATATCGAAGGAGCTGAATGGTCTTCCAAAACTCATGAACTTGGATTGAATGAAGAAATCAGCAACACATTGCCTAGTTTGTTATTTAAATGGATCAAAGTTGAAAAAATCAAACAACTCGAACTTAGTAACAAATAACAATTCAAATTGTTTTTTAATTTTCTAAACCGAATTTTGAATTTAGACCCAGATGAGATTTTGACACCTGTATACTTAAATAAATCAAGAGCGACTTTGTTGTTTTCAGTGAAGATGAAATTGGGACATTTATCAAAAACTGTGCTTTATCAAAAAGGATTGGCATTGATTGCTTGGAATTAAAGAATCAGAAAAAACTAAAAAAATTGAGAAATTAAACAAAAAATTAGAAAATTAAACAAAAAAAGGAATAAAAAAAAATTAGATAATATTTAAAATAAAAAAAAGTAGGTTTAAAATTGCAAAATTAAATTTTTCTCAATGTTTTTTTTACAAAAAAAAATAGTTTTATTTGTAAAAACAATGTCCAAATATTTTATTTTAATCATATGTTTCATTTTCCTTTCACCATCAAGCTCTAAACTTTTTAAAAAATCCCGCCTTTCTGATAAGTTGAAAATTGAGTTGTTTACAGAATCTCTCTGTCCTTATTGTATTGCTTTTTTAACAACCAGCTTCAAAACCGCGATCAATACCAAGGGCATTGAACTTTTAGCCGACTTTTCTATTTATCCTTATGGAAACGCTTATCAGTCACTGTTTGATAAAAAATGGAAATTTAAATGCCAGCACGGAACCAAAGAATGCTATGGAAATTTAATGCAAAATTGTGTATTACATCATACAACTTTTAGAACTGGAATTGATTTTATCCTTTGCTTCGAAGAAAACGTTGGATCCTTTCATGAAGACATTGATGAAATTGGGCAACATTGTGCAGGCGTTTTAAACATTGATTTCAATGAGATCAAAAACTGCATTAACACTGATATGGGAAACCATATTCAACATGAAGTCGCAACTAAAACAGAAGCTTTACGACCACCAAGAAGACATGTCCCTTGGATTGTTGTAAATAGTCAACATAATAGTAAGATTGAAAAACAAATAAAGGAAAATATGCTGGGATATATTTGCAAAAATTATCAAGGAAATGTTAAAATTGAGGCTTGCTTGCCAAAATAAAAAGAATTTCTTGATAAATATTTTTAATCTAAGAATGAATATTACTTCCCTTTAAAAAATTGTTTTTCCAATAATTTTTAGTAAATTAAAAAAAAATCAGTTTTTAAAATATAATTTCATTAAAAAAAAATCATATTTTTTTTTTTTTTAAATTAAAAATTTCTAAGAAAAAATGCTTTCTCAATTTTTTTAATACAAATGAAATAACAAAATCGTTTGATTTTATTAAAAAAATTTATTTTTTG
>Ga0302140_10005613_pt1 | contig 15805 bp, 16 predicted proteins | sample I_Bog_E1_1_FD_202095 | JGI IMG/M metagenome (GOLD analysis project Ga0302140, IMG submission 202095) | Peat permafrost microbial communities from Stordalen Mire near Abisko, Sweden - I_Bog_E1_1 | ecosystem: Environmental > Terrestrial > Soil > Wetlands > Peat | place: Sweden: Abisko, Stordalen...
TTGATCGTTGTCCTGGGATATCTGGGACAATTGACTACAGTTGGTTTTGAATGAACAACGAAAGGACTGTACAATTTAGTAAATCAAAGCTCGTAATGTCTAACTCGACTTGGGACATTGCGCTTCGAGCCCGAGTTTCTGCTTTTGTGTTGTAGAACTCGTTAACAAACGTTCTTCGTCTCCCACGCATGGGTGAATCTACCCACGTCCCGGGGACAGTGAAGTCGATGATAACTACAAAATATCCGAAGTCAAGTAACTGGGAGCATTCGTTCATGACTTGATACTGCTACACAAGGTATTCTACAAATCTCATGAGCCATACGCCATTCCATCCGTCCCGTCTATCTCGAGAGCGCAATATCGTCAACTACACACCACAGTTAGTCAAATTCTCATCAAGAAACGGGTAAAATGGAAACAAACTCCGCAAAATCATCTTCACAGTTTCGCTTGCCAATTCGACGGCACTTGTGCTGACCAACAAGGGTTGAAGCACGTTCTCGTCCGCGATGTCAACCTTCACGCCACCACTCTTGATACTAACACCCGCGTTCTTCTCCCCAAACTCATGCTTATGTCGCAGCTCCGTGACAACCTTGATTGAATTCAAGCCAGCATTTTCAGCAAGAGTGGTAGGGATGACTTCCATTGCATCCGCGAAAGCCTTCCAGCAGATTGCCTCTGTTCCAGTAAGAGCGCGTGCTTGTTTCGACAACTGGGACGCGATCTCGATCTCGGGTGCGCCACCACCAGCAATCAGGGCCTTCTTTTTCACGAGACATCGAATGACACACAAAGCATCGTGTAGAGAGCGCTCTGCTTCCTCAAGAATCATGGAGTTGGCGCCGCGGCATACAATAGACACTGTCTTGCCAGCGCTCTTGGTGCCTGTCACCTTGACGATTCTGCTTCCAGAACTTTGGACTTCTTCGATTAAATCTGCAGAGCCGAGCTTGTCTTCGGTGAAAGAGTCGATGTCGGCGATTGGCTTGCAGCCGGTGGATTTGCAGATAAATTCTACCTCGTCTCGTTCGATGTCTTTGATGCAGAGGATGTTGAGCTTGGCGAGGAAATGCAGGGAGAGATCGTTAACAGCGTCGCGAAGGATGGACTTTTGAATGAATAGGACGTTGCACTTTGCTTTCTTGATCTTTTTTACCATGTTCAGGAGGTAGGTGCGTTCTTCCTTCAGAATCTTGTCCATTTGACGGTAGTCATTTACCACGATCGAATTTTCCATCTGAAGTCAAATTCTTAGCGTATTTGAGGGTCTAGACAATAGGGAACATACATCAGGCTTGGGAGGTGAGAGCTGGAATTGGATAAGACCGATCCTAGCTTTCTCCATTCTGACCGGGCCACCGCCGTTCTTGAGAACTTGTTGATTCATCACCAATCCCTCTACCATCTCGCTGTCTTCGATTGTGCCACCGACTTTCTTGAGTATTCGAATGTTCTTCAGATCCACGTTGTCTGCGGTTTTGATGTCGATTGTCCTGATCACAGCGTTGACCGCCATAGGAGCAAGAAGTCCTGAGTGTTGTGAGACGATTTTAGAGGAGAGAGAAGTTGTAGCGGCTTGTAGGAGAGTCGAGGTATCGGTAAGAGAAACTGGATGTGACATGTCGTGGAGAACTTGAACAGCGGCTCCTGCTGCTCTTTGGAACGATTCCGCGATAACTGATGGATGGATGCCTTTCCCAAGTAACTTGTCCGCTGCGCCTAACAAACTTCCACACAGTACCACCACTGAGGTTGTTCCATCTCCAGCTTCAACATCTTGGGCCGCGGACAAATCCACCAACATCTTGGCCGAGGGGTGTAGAACGGCCATGCTCTTCAACATCGTAGATCCATCATTCGTGATTATCGTCTCGCCCTTCCCAGACATGATCATTTTGTCCACTGGTAAATTATCAGCTACACATCCTATAAAATATAAGAGTTCCAAGAGATGCAGTGCTGCAACATACTGCCTCGAGGACCTAAACTGGTTCTGACCGCATCTGCAAGAGCTATTTCCTGTCAACTTCACTTTACAAACACCTCGAATAGGTTTCAGAAATACCTCTAGCAGCTTGAATATTCGCAGCTCGTACAGCCATAGGCTTCTCTTTGTCCTGCAAAGCTGCATTAGCTACCATGGAAGGCTTTCGAAGCTTCAGAAGCTGATACCTTGAAGGCCGCATTGCCAGAATTTCCTGCCGCTTGAGAGAGAGCCATCCTGAAATATTCCGATCTGGTCTCGAAGAATGGAAAGCAGCTTTCGTCGTGGAAGAGTTGAAAAGAGCTGTCGTCGCGTTCAACGCCTGATCAACCGCGTCTTCACAAAATTTCCAGAGGCGATCCCAAGGGTCGGAGCGGCGCTAAGCCTGTTTCGGAGCTTGCCGTGCTTCGTCAGTTTGGCCTGCCTTGCCATCTCGAGACCACAACACAAACACTTCAACATCATCTTCTCGACGCGCATAATCTTCCCACCTCTTCACGAACATTCAAAATGCCTAGGTGCGTATTACTGACACTCTATCGGCTTTAAATCCTGCACGAAAAGCTCTTGCGCCGCTACCTCTGCGCGGCCGTCCCTCGGCCTCTATTGGCTTCTATCGACTCTCATCCTCCTCTTATTCGTGCCAGAAGCTGACAGAACGGCGAAATAGTGCTCGAGGTGCAAATTGGGAGTCCTACAAGAAAGAGGTTTGTACTTCTGGCCCCCGAAGCCCCCAACGTTGAGACTGACTGATGCACAGTTCGCCGACGACGAAATCGAGGAGAAGAAGATCACACCTCTATCCGATGAGTACGAAACCGCCCCAGCATACGATTGGAACATACTAACCTCCTCAGGGACATTCAAGTATTAAAAACCTATGGCGCGGCGCCCTACGCAGCAGCTCTGAAGACACTCGAAAAGCAGATCAAGGAGAAGCAGCAGAGCGTGAATGAGAAGATTGGCGTCAAGGAATCAGATACCGGATTAGCACCACCTCATCTCTGGGATGTTGCTGCTGACAGACAACGAATGTCCGAAGAGCAACCTTTACAAGTGGCAAGATGCACAAAGATCATCCAGGACGAGAAGGACACCGAGAAGAGCAAATATGTTATCAACGTCAAGCAAATAGCAAAGTTTGTGGTCAATCTCGGAGAACGTGTCAGTCCTACAGATATCGAGGAGGGGATGAGAGTTGGGTGAGCAGTTCTAGGTGTTGGGATGGAATCATGACTAATGTGAATGCAGTGTCGACCGAAACAAGTACCAAATCCTCCTTCCTCTTCCACCTAAGATCGATGCTAGCGTTACGATGATGACGGTTGAGGATAAGCCGGATGTCACATACGGCGATGTTGGAGGATGCAAGGAACAAGTGGAGAAGCTGCGTGAGGTTGTTGAGATGCCGCTGCTGTCACCGGAGCGATTCGTCAATTTGGGTATCGATCCACCGAAGGGAGCTTTACTTTATGGCCCGCCAGGAACCGGAAAGACCCTCTGTGCCAGAGCTGTTGCCAACAGAACGGACGCCACGTTCATCAGAGTTATTGGAAGCGAATTGGTCCAGAAGTACGTCGGAGAAGGTGCACGAATGGTCAGAGAGCTTTTCGAAATGGCACGAACGAAGAAGGCTTGCATCATTTTCTTCGATGAAATTGATGCTATCGGAGGGGCTCGTTTTGATGATGGTGCTGGAGGAGATAACGAGGTTCAAAGAACTATGTTGGAGCTGATTACTCAACTGGATGGTTTCGATGCTCGAGGAAACATCAAGGTCATGTTCGCCACCAATAGACCATCCACCCTCGATCCCGCTCTCATGAGACCCGGACGTATCGACCGAAAGATCGAGTTCTCTCTCCCAGATCTCGAAGGACGTGCAAACATTCTGCGAATTCACGCCAAGTCCATGTCCGTGGAGCGAGATATCAGATGGGAGCTGATCTCACGTCTTTGCCCTAACTCGACTGGTGCTGAGCTCAGAAGTGTTTGCACGGAGGCCGGTATGTTTGCTATTCGTGCGCGAAGAAAGGTTGCCACCGAGAAGGATTTCTTGAGCGCGGTCGACAAGGTCATCAAGGGGAACTTGAAGTTCAACTCTACTGCTACATATATGCAATACAACTAGACGGCTTGGGAAAGACGGCGGATGTACACTAGTTGGCGTAGGTGTTTAGGCAGCATTAATGAGAGCAATTTGGAGCGTGGCTCTTCATAGTCCCTATTCCTTCATACGAATTCATTAGAGGAAAGTTCCTCGTAACTTTGGTCGGGAGGAGGGAAGGTTTAACGAGGCACTGTTCCTTGCGCTTAGCATTGCGCGTCTTTACATCCATGTCCGGTTCGTTTCACTTGCGCTAGCTCTGCACGACTCCCTATTGCTTCTTATCACAGGATCTAGCCCCGAGGTATTGGGTGAAGTTTTAATTGTCGTAGTGACAACTGGGAAAGCCTGTTACCCGCTATAAGAGTGTTGAAGTACGGAAAACTTACAGTGCTACCAGTAACCAGCCTCCTTGGGTTCCGCCAGCTGCAGCCTCGCTGGATTTGGAGAACAGAAGCTCTCGAGGAAGCTAAAATTGCAGTGCTGCGAGCCTCGTGTGGAGCTGACGATGGCTCAAATCTGCAGGTTACTTACACTACCGTCCAATCGATTTTGCAAGATCTTTCTTCTTCGGTGAGCTCGCTTTGTGATTTGTAAGGGATGTCGGCACCAAGGACGCTAAGGATTGCAGTGCTTTCATACCTAGGTAGCTTCCGATCGCCATTCCTCAAGTCGCGAGGCCACGAGGCCACGAGGCGTGTTCCATTTGCTCTCTTCGAGGAGACAAAATTTGCAGTGCTGAAATGCGGGTCCTCCCGGGTATTATTCCTATTGGCCAATTTAGTAAGGGATTGGTCTCGATGGGGTGAACTTTGCGGTACTTTATGAAACCCTAGTGAACTTGGAACACCTGGCATCCCCTCATACTCAACCTGAAGAAGCTACAATTGCAGTCCACTTCTATCGCATTTATAGTATGTTTACCAATCCGACCTATCAAGCCCATGGTCATATCTAAAGCGGGTAAGGCATGTTTGGCAGGCATATAATTCTCTAGTGGAGGCCAAATCGCAGTTCTCTACAGCTTATTAGGAAAACTCAGTCTTAGAGATCTTGCCTTAGCTAGGTACCAAGATTACAGTGCTATGGGGCTTTACGATAAACTTGGTTCCAATCAGCCTTCCATAACATAGAAAGGAAGATATAAATACGCCATCCATGTTGGATGTAGCGGGACATCAGCAGACGTTACTGTTCCTCGCATTCCCCGCTTTTTAATTGACAAGTTATTCGAGACTGCTTGCCATCTGAACATCAGTCCCACTTTCTAAGGGGGGTAGACCGTCAATAATTCGGTATATGTTATAGTATTCGCGCTACGTAAACTCCCCCTGATTCCCGTGGCGCGCCTCTTGCGTACCAACATTTACAGGGATGTCTCCAAGAATGAAGTGATCAGTGAGGTCACTGCCTAGCAACAGCCTTTACTCTAGCGGCTTAGTTGTTCGAACTTGCTCTTTGCTATACGCCTCGATCACGATTATCTTTTCTTCATTCCTATCTTCCACCATCGTAAGGAAACAGTCAACTTCTTCTGAGGCAGGGAGGTCGATGAGATCACCTATTGGATTTGAGAGGTAGTCCTTCGCGTGGATATACCCAAGTATCGCCCAAATAGTAATGAGAAAGGTGAAGATTCTATGAGAGCGAGAATGCGGTCAGTGCTATTTATTGCCTTCTTTCAAGGTTCTTTGTAGACTTACACGTTTAAGCCTCCTGCAATAATGACCATGTTATTGATCGCACAAGTTCCGTGCTCGAGAGAGTTAGGGTAGTAGTATATGCCCGCATTATTTCCTTCGGTAAATTTCGTGAGGTAGGGAACGGTGCGAAGCCATGAATACCCGCACCAGTTTAAGATGGTCAGGATGGACGAAGATACGATATACCAGCGATAGTTGATGCGTGGGTTTGGCGAAGTGACAAGAGAGGATATCGTCCGAGATGTTGTAACGAAAAGCTCGAGGGCTGTGAGCAGGGTCTTTTGGGTAGGTTAGCAAAATGTATAGAGTTAAATGAGCCCAAACCAAATTCAAGAAGTAGAACTGTGACCGTGAATAGTACAATGGTGGTGGAGTATAGTCTTTGTACTGGGGTTAAAATGAGAAAGCGAGAGGTAGGGACAAGAGGAGGAAGGCACAGACTGTGAAGAGAAGAAAGTATTCAAGAGGAGGAGCTTCTTGCTTCCGATGGTATACATTGAAGCTGACATAAAAGCAGCAGGCGTAGGTCGTAAGAGTTGTGGTTGCGAGCTGGGCAAAACGTAGAAAGAGAAGAGCTTGGAGGGGAATATTGAGGTTGAGCTTCGTGCTGGAGAGCATATTGGCTTGTATTGCTGTTGAGATTTGGCGAAGTCACTTGGGGAGGGGGAGATGATAGAGAGTCGTATGGGTTAAGAATAAATCAAACTATGGACCATGGAAGTCGGAGAGGACAATTGGCTGGATATGGATCGTAGCGATGGAGGCTGAGGATGGTTAACTCCGAAGTGTTGCACTCCAGGCGACTTGATGCAGTGTTTCGGACCTTCAAAATCAAGCCACCTTTTCGTAGACTCTACCCTCTTCCACGATCCAGTTCGAAACTTCCGGACATCGAAGTGGCCAGTTGTCGGGGAGACTTTAGTGTGATTGGTTCGTAATTTATGGTTTGGTTAACAATAACCTGCCTTCCAAAGACTTGATAATGTTATATAGGGCTTTGTTCCCTTATTACAGCTAAGCCTACATCTCTGGAGGAAACTTTTGAGTAGACAAGCCGCAGCTTGGTATTATTGATAGTCACTGGAACTATTAAATAGATCTTGGCTAACTGAGATAGATGAACTATTACCCCTGTCGCTTGCTTGCCGCTTGCATCAACATCTTAAACAAATCCAAGTCCTCCCTCGCATCCAAAGCTGTAGTCTTGATTATTTTCCCATGGACGATACAGTCATACCAATTACACATCTCAAGCGTGTATGGGTCTTCATACGTCTTTCGGATCTGCCGCTCCTGAAATACAGCATCCTTCCCTTCTGAACCTCCGATGTTCTCTCGAATCGTCATCGTCACTGGAAGGGCTTTGATATATGGAGTATCATAGTTTACCCTCACGATCTTGTTGTTGGTATAAATCTCGATATGTGCGTCAAAGATAGGAACCGAGTTGATTCCAGATTCATAGACGATAGAGAAGTCATCATACTCGAAAATTGCGTTCCAGAATGGGAAGCCCATGTGTGCACCAACGACTGCTTTGGGCATGCCGAGAAGTTCTCGCATAGCTGAAAGGTCATGAGAGCCAAGCCTGTGTTTATCTTTAGTACAATGACATTCTGACGCGTTGCTAACTCACCCTCCCAGAAGATTAAGCATCAATTTGTTAGAATCTGATGCTTCAACGCCGATCTCATATACCAGCATTTGCTCCAACATAGCTTTGTCCAAACTTTGAAGGTTTTCCGAGTCGACCTTGCTGAAGTCCGAGAATTTCTTGGGAAACGTACAGGATTGAGAGACAAACTGATCATTTCGACCAATTATGTCTCGAACTCGCACGTATTGGATCTTGTTCGACCCGACTTCGGCCAGAGCATCTAGAAAAGCTGGGGCGTATCGACGCATGTAGCCCACAAACACTTTCCCTTGCGATTGCTTTTCGGCCTCGACTAGACGATCCAGATCCTCGTAGTTCAGCGCTAGAGGCTTCTCGACTAGGACGTGCTTGTTGTGTTTGAGGGCCAGAATTGCGTGAGGGACGTGGAATGCATTGGCGTTGGATACCAAGACGACATCGACGTCGGGAGAAGAGGTCAGATGCTCAGCAGTGGTCGTAGTCTGTGGAGCAGCACCAACGACTCGTTGTGCTGAGTATTCCAATGCTTGCCTGGACACATCGCATAGATACGTGACCCTGAATTTCTCCGCAAGGGAGTTGAAGGTTGGGATGTGTGCAACTTGGGCTATTTCCCCACAGCCAATGATGCCAACGCGCAAAATAGGCTGTGGTTTGCCGTTACCATTCATCAAATGCATATTTCGTAGTATTGGAAAGGCTGCGGAGCAGATTTATGGTAGTTTGGCAGGGGTGAGAGAAGTTATAGCGTGAGACAAAAGTGAGGTTGAGTGCGCGGAGAACGAAAACGTGACAGTAGGAGAAGACTTATGATTGAATGAGATCATCTTTAAGGCTTTTTGGTAAGTTAACTTTTTTTTCACGGATTGCTAATCGTTACTTTTCTGCGTGATGCTATTTGCGTCCAGTATTTGGGACAAGAAAGCTCCATGCAGAACGGCGGACTGGCGGGCACACGAAAGTGGGGATGGATTGGTTGGGCCTTTGGAAGCGTTAGCTTGCAGGTAAAAGTTAGGATTGGGGACTTTCTTGCACAGGTCCCACTTCTCTACAGCTCCGCCATTCCCCGCCCTGAGAAATGCACTCAAAACTGGTAGAGCATGGGGGGAAATGGGGGAAGAAAGGGTAACGCGATAAAGCTCCTACAGTGTGAGTGAAGACTCTTCCCCATTTTTGTTTCTCATTGTCAACATTTACTTTTCGCCCAAAATTCTTTCCTGTCTCTCCTCCTGAAAGTTTAATCAGTTTCCAAGAGGAACACGTACCGCGCAACATGTCACCGCTACCAACACTCAGATGGGGAATCATAGGCACTGGCTGGATCTCCACGGAGGTCGTCAAAGACCTGATCATCCCCAGAGAAGATGCAACAGCGACGCACATAATTCAAGCAATTGGTTGTTCCTCTCTCTCGAAAGGCCAATCCTTCGCGACAGCCGTCCTACCAAACCTCAATCCAACCATCTACGGCTCTTATACCGAATGCTACAACGATCCCAATGTCGACCTTATCTACATCGGCACACCACATGCATTCCACAAGCAGAATTGTCTGGGAGCAATTGCAGCGGGAAAACACATACTCTGTGAAAAGGCTTTCACGCTCAATGCTCGAGATGCGACAGAAGTCTTTGCTGCAGCAAAACAACGTGGAGTGTTCGTAATGGAGGCAATGTGGACTCGATTTTTCCCTCTGACACGAGGCCTCCAGAGAGTCTTACATGAAGACAAACTGGTCGGAGATATTGTGCGAGTCTTCGCGGACTTTGGACTAGACATGGACATCACGAAGTTGGGGCCGGAGTCGAGATTGAAGAACAGGGCGTTGGGAGCAGGTAGTTTGCTAGACATTGGGATCTATAGCCTTACTTGGGGTTTGCTGTGTCTGGATGAGGGAGTGGGCGAGAAGGCGGAGATGCCGAAGGTCACGAGTTTTCAGACGTTGGCAAATGGGGTGGATACAACGAGTTCGATTTTGTTGTTTTATCCCAAGACTGGCAGGCAAGGAATTCTGACAAGCACCCTGAGTTTGAAGACCGATAACGTGTTTCTAAGAGTAGAGGGTACGAAAGGAACCATTTTCGTTGAGGGGCCGGCAGCATCATGTCCCTCGAGGTTCAGATTCGTTCCGAAGCGAAAGGACACGGAAGAAGTGGTATTTAACTTTGAAAACCCAGGCTCGGGCTTCTTCTACGAAGCTGATGCACTAGCGTTGGATATTCAACTTGGGAGGAAAGAAAACGCTATCATGCCTTGGTCAGAGACAATCAGGGTGTTGGATATCATGGACGGTATAAGACACGAGAATGGTGCTTTGTTTCCACAAGACGAGGCGTAGATTAGTGCTATTTTGTGCAATCACTTTACCCACAGGTGTCCTTTTCAACTAAAATTCTTGACCCCATAGGGTTTTTAATTGGTTCATCTAACATGTCTCGCATGGGGCAGATATGTATAAGAGAATTCGATGTGTTGATATTTGAAATCTCAAGCCAATGTCCTTGGCTGGAGAGAACTCGATAATAAAGTAATTGTCTTCCACCTTATCGTGCTCTGCCTTGTTCTTCTTTCCGTCCAGGCGAGTTTTTGGGTTTAACTTTTCTCTGCCGGTCGGACTATTTAGGTCCATCCCAAATAGTTGATCGCGATGTGGCTCGCCTGGCGGTTTCAGCTCTCCTGACTCCTGTACTAGTTGTCTCGATTGCCATCGAACATCAATGCCGCAATCTAGCCGAAGCCATCTGCCTCATGACTTATGAGAAGTTCTTTTAACCACAATTTCCCCTATCATCAGACCGATCCAGCTCCCTCGCGACTGCGGAAGAGTTGTCTGATCCTAACTTTCACGACCCGATGTTAAGCGCTGGCTTGTTCGCTGAAACTTGCAATTCTTGAGACCAAGATCTGGACCAAAGCCACATTGTTCTCATCATAACAGGTACTTTCTGCTCCACACTCTAGACTCAACGCGCGGAATGGCGGAGAACGGGTGTCGCAAAAGCCTCTCCCAAGTGGTCCAAATGCAAGCCCTGCGATTGTGGCTGATATTCGAGCTAGCATCTCCCCGCACTGATCGGCGATTGAAGGTCATGCACTACCCCAGATACAAATGCAGTGGAGTTAAACCCGTTACTCCCCGCTCGAAGTCCGATGTTTTGCCAAACTCTCGTCCTAGTCTACCGAAGGCTGCTTCCGACGTGTAAAGTAGGGGCACAGGGGCACTTCTGCCTCTTGCACCAATTTCCGACCAAGCAATGCTAAACCTTAAACACTGGTATCCAAAGGAACGAGGGGCGAGAATGCCCTGCGAGCGTAAATCGACATCCGAAAAAGCTAAAGACACTGATCTATAAGTGAGGGGTCCCCGCTCCACCAGAAATCAGAAGATACTTTCAGATCAGTCAAATCAACAATCACAGCATCTCGTCCCGGCTTATATCAAAACCTTTCCTCTCAATAGCGTCGAGTTACCACTCATCACATCACTTCCTTCAGACAACCCTTTGAACTACTCGCTATGGGGGGCGTGGCAGCTACCAACACCAAAGCGGTCGGCGCCGAGCTCTCTGCCGTCCTTCCTGACGATGGCATACCATGGTACCAGAAGGGATATCTCGTGCGTCTCAACCTTAACATTTTCTGCCTCATCCTCCTCGCTGCAGCCAATGGATACGATGGGTCCATGATGAACGGTCTTCAAGCTCTCGAACAATGGCAAGAATTCATGGACCATCCGACTGGGGCTTGGCTGGGCTTCGTCAACGCGGCTCAATCATTGGGCGCTTTCTTCGTCTACCCTCTCGTGGCATGGGTCTGTTCTCGATTCGGCCGCAAAGCAGGAGTTGGTGGTGGCTATCTATGGCTTCTGCTTGGGGCTGGTCTTCAGACTGGTGCAAGAAACTCCACAATGTTTGTCCTTGGCCGCCTATTTCTTGGAGGCGTCACAGCGCATTATTCCATCTCTTCACCATGTCTCATCACCGAGATTGCATACCCAACACATCGAGGAGTTGCCACGGCCCTGTACAATACTGGCTGGTATGTTGGTAAGTTGTGAGCTCCCAACTAGCCCCACGAGCGTTGTTGACAAGTACCAGGCTCTTTGATTGCCGCTTGGGCCACCTTTGGGACGAGAAACTATACCACTTCATGGGCGTGGCGTGTTCCAAGCATTCTCCAAATCGTCGTTCCAGCAGTTGCGTTCATCGGATATATCACTGCGCCAGAAAGCCCTCGTTGGTATGCCTCGCAAGACCGTGTTGAAGAAGCCCGCGCGTTCCTCGTCAAACACCACGCCGGGGGAGACGAAAGTTCACCACTTGTTGCATTTGAACTCGAGGAAATCAACATGACACTGCGGCTGGAACGTAAAAGCAAGAACGAGGCTAGTTACCTCGACATGCTCAAGACTCCAGGCAACCGACATCGTCTTTTCATATCCCTCACCTTAGGTATTGCAGCTCAGTGGTATGTTTATCCTCAATTAAGAGTTCCAAGTCGATTAGCAACTGACACTGCGATCTCTACAGGAATGGTGTGGGCGTTGTATCATACTATCTCAGTCTTGTTCTCAAGACTGCCGGTATCACCAGTGTCACGAATCAGACCCTCATCAATGGCTGCCTGCAGATATGGAACCTCATCGTTGCGGTCAGTGCCGCATTCTGTGTTGACAACGCCGGCCGTCGCACTCTCTTCATGATCTCCTGCATCGGCATGCTCGTTTCGTACATCTTGATCACAGCCCTGAGTGGCTCTTTCGCGGCCACCAAGCACACCGCTACGGGCCTCGCCATCATCCCCATGCTGTTCCTGTACTATGGCTCTTACGACATTGCCTTCACACCTCTTTTGGTCAGCTACACGGCTGAGATCTGGCCGTACCTCCTCCGTGCCCGTGGCCTCTCCGTGGCGGTTATGTCAACCCAACTGGCTGTTTTCTTCAACATCTTTGTTAATCCCATCGCTCTTGAGGCGATCGGCTGGAAATACTACATCGTATTCGTGGTCCTGCTCGTCATTATTACCGCCATCTGTTACTATACATATCCGGAGACTCGAGGCCATTCGCTCGAAGAGATGGCGCAGGTTTTTGATAAGGATATGGTGGCTGTGCCGGAGCACCATCTTGAGAAGGGGAAAGATTCAAAGAACGGGATGTCTGAGGCAGCAATTCACTATGAGGATTCCGGGAAGAGTGGCGAAAAGAACTGAGAACAGTCTGTAGGAAGAGTATGTTGATTGTCTCTTTGCTTGGAAAGGAAAGGGGCATCAAATTGTGAAGCAACAGAAAAAGTGGTTCGAGTAGTCTTGTTAGCACTTTCGAATCTCCAGGTCACAATATTGATTACCTTATACTTGAAAAAGGCACTGAATCTCAGCCGGTGCATACCTTGTGATTAAAGACTCTTTGACAAAATTCTCCGGCATCTATGCCCACCGAATCAACAGTCCTGGCTGAAGGAATTAGTTTGAGTACTGGGAAGTACTATTAGTATACGGACCCTATGAGATCCAAGATTGTCTAAAAGAAGTTAAAGGCGTTACTAATACCTAAAAATGCAAAAAATCTCTTCCAATGACTAAACTGTGCTTTTGTCCAAGGCTTCTCTTGCAAAGAATAAAAATTTATTTGGGAGAGGATCAAGAAGATATTCAAAGGGTCCTATTCCAAGGGTCACTGAGAAAAGGCAGCCGGTTGGGCCGAGAGACAAATGAAACATGTATAAAACTCAGGGCAGGATGTAATTAAAAGAGAGAAAATATGATGTGCAATTACTGTTCAGGAATTTCGAGGTGAGTCCAAAGTGCATCGGTCTCCTCTTCATCCCACTTCTAACTCCATCAACATCGCTGTCAAGAGCTCCCGTGCCTTTGGGAGCTCCGGAGAGTCTTCCTCCCAATATCTCAGGATGTCGATCTGTGTCTGAATTGTATGCCTCCACCCAACTGGCATCTCGATATATCCACACCTCTTAGCTGCCACGATCGTCAAAGCCTCCGCAGTGCTGGATCGCAACGTGAACCTACAATAATAAGCCTTGGCCTTAAACTAAGTTTGGAATGGGTCAAATACCAAGTCCCATGATGACGGTGGCGTGCTTTCTTGTTCTCAATTATGGCCCGAGCGATTTCCAAGGCATCGTTGACAAAGGGTTGCACGAGTGCTCGATAAGGATCATTGAATGGACGATGAATTGCGTAGTAGAGGAAGGGTCTGAATATCAAGGAACGGATCTCAAGAACTCGACCTCGGATCATGTACGCTAGTTCTTCAGTCGGCATGCACGAGTAGTCCTCGCTGTATCTTATAGCAGATGGAATTCCAGCATACCTGTTAGGGTCAGTTAAATTTTGTGGTATGATGCAAAGTTTAGTAAATCTGCCTTACCATTGAGATAGCTGTTCCAGAAACTCTATTGCAGTATCAACCATATTTTGGACTGGCATGTTGAAGCCTGCGTGGTGCTCGGTGGTATAGAACGAGTTCAGAACGCTGTTGAAGATTCGACGAAGGGCGATATCGCTCAAATAGTAATACCAACTCTGCCGTTGTTGACTCTGTCCAAAGGAGGGAGTTCGATGCTGCTGCCCCGGCGTGGGCTCTCCAACCCCTTGCAGAGAGATTGAATCATTAGTGAATGGTGACTCGCCATCAGCAATACTAGTGACATCTTCTTCATTCGGCGGTGACGGGAACATATCTGGATAACTGATCGTCGCAATACTTGATTCCGGGAGATTCAGCTCGACCCGTATTTCACTTGCAACAATTAGCCCAAGAGAGTCAAGCAAGGCGTTCTTAGCACATACCATTCAGACTTGAAGCAGGACCAATACAAACGCTGCTCCAGAAGACGATTTTTGTTTGCGTGCACCTCATTGGATTCACTACCCCTCACTTGACCTTTGAGATAAATGTGATAGGTTGATGAAGCTTGCAAGAAGTTTTGCCATGCTTCAACTGGACGAAGGGTATACATGAGGTAAACTCCTGACCAGAAATAGCATTGAGATCGGACAATGGATCCACCTAAGAGACCAACCCGACGTCGGGCGAGATAATAGTTTGATTCTGCAGTAGCGAATCCCGTTCCATGTAGTGTGCGAGAGCTTGCTTCCAAAGGCTTGTCACATACGTGTTCAAATGGCTCTGCTAATGCTCCAAGAGCACATGCTAAAAGCTAGTATTAATGTGTTAGCTTATGCTGCTAAAGTTCCGTCCTGAGGGAGAAGTGGGCTGCCAAGATCCATCGCTACACGCAAGAAAGTAACTCGAGGAATCAGAAATTCTTACCACAAGACATGACATACCATCCCATCCTGGCCCCTCCTCGAAAATCCTTTTAGCATGACTTCTCAATGTTTCAACGTCCAGTATTGGGTTCTTGACGTGAACATAAGTGAGAAAGTTCTCCACCAGATCCTTCACGGATCTCTCCTTGAAACCCACTACCTCTGAAGAACGGTACACAGTAGATTCGTCAGACACATGCTCTGACCGGAAGAGCATGTCCACGAAGTAGTTAGGGGGAAACTCTCCGTTGAAGATAGGCCACAATAATATGGTGTCAGCAGTCGTTCTAGAGGCAGGTATCTTCATGAATCCCTCGCCGTCGCTATCTCGAGCATGTCCAGAATGGCGAACGCCAGTTTGCGAGACCTCAGGTGATTCTGAATGTGTTTGTCCAACGAGATTTGGGGAGAACCCATTTTGCAGTCGGCCTTGATTCGGTAATGAGGGAGGGGTATCTGATGCTGCACTTGGAACAAGGGTATCAAAACGCTGAACAAGCTCATTTAAGCGCTCTATTATCACCAAGCTGTAAGAGAGCGAGGCGACCAGTATCAGTGAATGATGCACCAGATATAAGCAGGAAATTATATTGGGGAATAGCAGCCGCACGAATGAGATTTCGAGACATACGAGGCAGGGTCAAAACTGAAAAAAGTCAGCGCGCTCGACTAGGATATGGATGATAACAAAGAATAAAAAAGGGTTCAGCTCACGCTGAATGATCAAGTGGGTCTTCGTAGCTGCACTCTGCTCCAACAGTTTCACAGAATTTACACATTGGACGTGCATTATTGCACTTCCTCTTCCTCACACGACAAAGCCGACAAGCTGTGACAGCTCTTTTCCGGGGATATGACATTGCAACCCTGGAAATTTCAGTCCTCGCTCTCTTGGTACCCCTGTCAGTGATTGGGGTTGGAGGTTCCGCATCTTCTCGGGGTCGAGATTCTGGCTCGAAGCAGTCTCCGCTTCCCCAGCTTTTCTCACCGCTGCCTGACATGACGGAGGCAGGGTGAAGCGGGACTGTGTGGATTTTGGAGACCTCATTAATGATGGGCGGAGGGAAAGAGTA
>Ga0302140_10005614_pt1 | contig 15805 bp, 21 predicted proteins | sample I_Bog_E1_1_FD_202095 | JGI IMG/M metagenome (GOLD analysis project Ga0302140, IMG submission 202095) | Peat permafrost microbial communities from Stordalen Mire near Abisko, Sweden - I_Bog_E1_1 | ecosystem: Environmental > Terrestrial > Soil > Wetlands > Peat | place: Sweden: Abisko, Stordalen...
TGGCTGGGAGCTCAGGCTTGGGGAAAGGAACAGGAACCTTGGTTTAAGATCTCACGGTTGACTTGATTGTCCCGAGATTACGTGATATTACAAAAAGACGTCAGCAGAGCCTTCATCTGTCTCACGCCATTTGCGATGATGTTGCTAGGCAAAGCAGACGAATGAACTGGTACTGAAGTGTGTATAATTGTGCTAATATCTGCAAAATGAATCCCCAAGGGTATCTTCGCTTTCCGGACGCCAGGCTTGTGAGGTGCAAAAAATGGTTTGTGTATAGCAAGTTTATCTCATAATGTTCTTGTCTTCATTCCAACCAAGTCAGTCATGATTCAGAGACAAAGAGAAGTTAGATGCTTGCCTCTTTCACCATTAATTTCTGGGAGAATTCGCTTCCGTAAGCTCCTCAATACGTCCATCGTACATGGCTGTCAGCTCAGACGAGATATTGGTGGTGTGCACCTCGATTGCTTTCATGCCGGCGTTGATCTGGGTTTCAATGGCTTCTCGTCTCTTGTTCAGGGCGACGAGTCTGTCCCACTGAGCCATCTGAAGTTTGGCCCTAGAAGACCCTGTCAGCGTCCAAACGCGCTGAAAAAAACTTTACGCAGCATGACTTACACTCTGCCCTTCCTAGCCTCGAAATGAGCGTCAAGCTTGGCATTGATGTCCGAAACACGCTTCTTCAAATCTCCTTCAATGACTTTCCGCTTGGACTCTCGACGATTCTTGATCTGGCAATTATGAGTGCCTGTCAACTAAGACAGAAGGTCGTGCTTACAGTCGAGACAACAGTCCGAGCCGCCTTCAGCACATTCATGTCGGCTTCCTGGGAGCTTTCCTGCGAATTCTCGTCTTCGGACTCGGAAGAGTGAACCGCTGGTTGGCTTTTGCGAGCTTGACGTGTCGCCATTGTCGAACCTTGGACTGCTGAAACCCTATCACAAGTCTCCGGTTTGCGTCTCAAAAGAGATGCCTTAAAATTGTTTCTGCTTGGCTTGTGTGGTTGAAGGAGGAAAGTTGAGGAGGAAAGTCAATTGACAGGGATGTACATGCCTGGCCAATCAAGCGCTAGCGCGATCTGGGGCAAAATCGACTCCACCAAAATTTCCGACCGCCAGAACTTTTTTCACGATAACAGAACCTGTCACTCTGCTTTCCACCACGAGCAAAGATGGGACTCGCAGCGCCGAAAAAGTATATCTCCCATAAATTCCTACTCCAGACCATAACTGACTATCAAATTCCAGGCGCATGAAGCTGTCCCATGATCCTAATAACACAAAATGGACGAACGACACCGCATCATATGGGCACAAACTCATGACCTCCCAAGGTTGGCAGCCCGGCGAGTATCTTGGAGCCAAGAATGCTGCTCATGCCGAATCGTACACTGCTGCAAATGCTTCCCATATCCGCGTCTCGATCAAGGACGATAATCTAGGTCTTGGAGCCAAGATTGGAAGCGGGGTAGGGCATGGGGAATGCACGGGTCTTGATGCATTCACGAATTTGCTGGGAAGGTTGAATGGGAAGGATGAAGATGAACTAGAAAGAGAGCAGAAGTCGAGGGAAGATTTGAAGCGAGCGATTTATACGGAGCGGAGATGGGGAAGTGTTCGTTTCGTGCCGGGAGGATTTCTGATCGGTGACAAGATCCAACACTTGATTGATTCCGAAGCCGAGAGGATACGGAAGCTTGCAGCTGGAAGTAGTGACGACTCTAGTGGTTCCAGTTCTTTGTCAGATTCGGAGGGCGAGACTGTTGCAATACCAGAGGAGCCCCGGAAGTCCAAGAAACGGAAAATGGAAGTGCTAGAGGCCGTGCCTGAGGTCGTAGCTATCAAGACCAAGAAACCAAAGAAGAAGCGGAAGTTAGAACCTACGGTCGAGGACACTGAGGAAGTTGCTGCGGCTTTGGAGGAGGTGAAGATCTCGAAAAAGAAGTCAAAGAAAGAACGAAAGAAGCAAGAGGTGGAGGAAAGCGAAGATGATACTGATATGAAGCAGCGAAAGAAGGAAAAGAATTCGAAGAAAGATCGCAAAGAGAAGAGAGAGAGGGCTACTTCTGACATGGAGATGGTTGAAAAGGAGCCGAAGAAAAAGAAGAAGTCCAAACGAGACAAGAAAAGAACAGCTGAGGAAGAAGACGAGTCTTCTCAGACCACTACCAAGGAGAGCACACCTTCCACGTCTCTCACAGTCGAGTCGAGCGGCCGCTCTACACCCATGATGCAAGGCCGACATGCAGTGAGAGCACGGAACATTGCTCAAAAACGGTTGGCGCACATGGATGTGGCATCACTGAACCAGGCAAGTCTGTCATCAGTGTATTTGGTCTTTCCATTACTAACAACATCCAGATCTTCATGATCAAATCTCAATCATGAAATTAGATGGGCAAATATCAAAGCCTCTGGGCTTCAGCCCCATCATTGCATTCCACGCTGCCTGTAGCGGGGATTGTTATGCGTAAGATTCGGGACAAGGTCCTCTATTGCTAGAGCCGCCACCACCACTCAAGCGTTCAACCTCCTTACTGCGCAGGCGTGAGTCTCTACCTACGGTCAGGTTCCACGTCCTTGACCACTGCATTTTCAATGACCAACACACATGTATGGACAGTCCTGTCAATAGAAGTGAGACTTTGTCACTCCTTAGGAGGCCGTCTTTTCTGGGACTTGGGCGATGGTGTCACAATAGTCTATTTCTCCTTGGAAGTCAATTAGTTAGGCGAAGAGCGTGCATCTAGTAGGTCGTTCGGGATTGATGTGATTCCTGCTACGGCAGAATTGGAGTGTCAGTAAATTAGCTTTCGCTAAGGCTGTATTTGACAGCACCGGCGTGGCCTGAATGAAACCCAAAATAGAATGGAAGACTAAGTCTCCGCTTTTTTCCAAGTTGCATCTTGTGTATGAAGCTCGACAATTTATGCTCAAGTTTACTGTAACGGATGCCTGAGATTCTTATACGCAAGCCTTACAAGGATTTGACGTCTTTTTCGGATTTGATGAACCAGTTGAGACTTCTATATTTCCTAGTAAGACACAATTCACCAGCAAGTGAATCAATCAATGTTTAGATTATCACGAACTTCGATTCTCTATTGACCATCTTGGTATCATCAGCCCCTACTATGCCTAGTTTTGAGACGATCCTCTGGCTAGCCGCCAATGTTCCGTATGCATGTGAGAAAGCAAAGGATATGTCCACGCGAATGGCATAGTGCTCAGATCCAGCTCCGAAACTCGTCGGTTTGCTGCTAAAGGCGTAAGTTACACCCTCCTGGGTGGCGATGCAGATGAACCTCATTCAGACTCGGAAGGTCGAATTAGATCAAATCCAAAGCAATGGCGAGCATATCCGTACCTTGTGCACAATGATCCCCCTTGATCTTCACATGTTAGTCTTCCTCCACTAGATACTTGGCAAAGTTGTCTTTCAATGCTTGAACTTCCGACCTTCGTCCGTTAGAAATACCAGCAAACTTTGTAACCAGATCTACCAGCATCTCGTGTGGAAAGCGTTCTGGAGTTCTGGCGTATTCACCCGACCCTGAAAAGCAAGCACAGTAATCCACTACAAGCAGGCGAAGAGGACTACCAGCAGCAGCATTGTTGTAGATGTACTTAATGCATGAGACAGGTACCGTCGCACTCTCCATCTTAGTCCCATGGAATCCTGCAATCGCCATGTTTTGCAACTTGGGAATCAGTAGTTTGTCCGCCAGACCCCACAGCTCTAGTAGTGCCTGCATCTGCACAAGGCCTCTATCATTGATCTCTTCGACTGGGACAGTGTCAAGTGTCTGAGTGTAGAGCCAGTGGCTAAGCACGCGAACAGCTCGATAGGTTGAATCTCCGAGACGATATGTCTGGGTTTGACCTTCGATGAAGTTGCTCTCAAAAGCCGCCTTTAGGACAGGGGAGTAGAAGTAGGCAAACTCCTTATGAACAACGAACTTTACATCACTCTCCCCAGCGTAGAGAGTAATGAGCTCGGCAGGTTTCCTGTTGATAGCGGTTAGCGAAGTACATCTGATCGTGGCATGCGGAAAAGGGGTAGAGGTAGCTAGCTTCAAGATTATCGTTTCCAAATAATAAAGACATGAGTAAGAGACTTACTTGAGGCTGGGAACTTTTTTCACCCTCTTATTCGGGGAGGTGACGTTGGTTGTTGGCGTCGAAGGTGAAGACGTCGCCGCCGGAGTTTGCGAGCTTGCCATCTTGTCCCACTGCACCGAGTTTCTCTTAGCTTCTGATTGACACGATAGGGGGTGGTCAATGAACCAGTGATTGTGAAAAACTGAGGTGGCGTTGTCAGGTTGTTGTTGGAAAGGTTGGTGTTGACGAAAAGAAGAGGTTACAGTAAGGACCTGAGCTGAGATCTTGGCTTTTAAATTTTGGGGCCGAGCTTCACAAAAGTGAATTTACAGAATACTTTGATTTCAGCTTCACGAGGGATATAATAAGTTTGCTAAAAAAAAAAAAAAATTTAATATAATTCAGATGAAAGAAGTGAATTGGCAGTCATTTTGTTCATTCAGTTTCGTAGGTCTTGTATACTCATGATGCTGCTTCGGTACAAGTCAAACCCATATCCAAACCATCATGATTGAATTGTGCCCAATGCATCAACACAACAGATACCAACCCTCTGATCATTCCGTTGAAGAGTCTTCATGACGGAGGAAATACCTTCCTATGCCAAGATAGGAACCAAACTTGTTCACGTGTCAGCATTTTTCAATGGTGTTTTGGATTGTAGCTCACCTTGCTTCAGACCTCTGGAACATAGTAGTCAGAAAAATTTGTGTTCTCCCTCAAATCTTTTGCAGTCTTGTCTGCTTCCGATGCTTTGCTAAGGTAGACAGTGACCTCCATAAGCATTGCCTTTGAGAATTGCTCTGAGTTGCTGGTATACCATGAACTCAAACCTCCAGCACATTGATGTAGGAGCAATCTGCGCAGCGGATTTCCCGACGGGAAATTCTCGTAGACATATGCCAAGGAGAGAGTCGGAACAGGCTCGCCGCGGTCTCTCAAAGTCTGCAGCTCTCGGATGACGGCGTTTTGCAACCGTGGAATTTGTAGCCTCTCAGCCAGAGCCCATAAGAAAACTAGGCTTTGACTCTTGCTCTCTCCAGCTGCTTCTTCCTTCAACACTCTCGTATCAACCGTTTTGCTGTACATCCACTGTATAAGGAGTTGCGCCGTATTAGAGCTGGTGCCGTGCAGACGATAACTACGACGGTTGCTTCCGTTGTCGAATACAGCTTTTAGGACTGGCGAGTAGTGGCAGACAAAGCTCTTGTGAACGATGAATTTTGTCTTGGCATCGAGTCCTCCGTACGAGTCGACGACAAGGGTGATGGTTTCGTCCATGTTCCTATTTCTGCTCAGCAGATGGCGGAGCCAATTTCAGCATGGCTAACGTACGCAAAATCAGGATCTCTCGTCATATCCTCATCATTGACAAATGAACCCATAGTCGACTGAGAAGCAGGTGTTTGGCTTCCAAGAAGTGAAATCGGGCTTGAATCTGTCATTTTGTCGTTTCCCTGCTCGTTGTGTCAGCACTGAGTAGCATAAGGAAGATCCCCTGAACAATTACCTACTAGCTCGAAGCTGAGGATCTCCAGGCCCTGGTTCTAACGGACCTCCAAAAAGCAAGGCGTTCGCGGTTTGAGGGTCGATGGAAAAGGAATTAGGATTAGACTGGGAGGGAGGTTATAAATATTTGTTTCGGGACAAGGTGCGTTGTCAACAAGAGGGAGGAAGGTGACGGAACCGGTTCACCTATGGTCTTTTAGGCGAGCCATGAAAGTCAACCTCGAACCGTATTATTATCTAATACATAGTAGAAAGTATTGAAAGACCTACCGTTGCGCACTAGTCGTGAATCAATTCCTATTTGGTTGACTCAATCCGGGTCGTGGAAAACGATGAAAGCAAGGACACAGTCAAGTTCCATCGGTAGAATGATCAAAGATGCAACAGAGGATGATTTAAAGAAGACTTTGAGGGCTTCGTGATAAAGTATGCTGCAAGTAATGTTGCGAACAAGTCTGAGGAAGCGAAAGCTTCCAGTCTATCAACTCGAGAGGCAGATGTAGAGAGTAACGTTCTTCGTGAGGATTCTCTCCGTAATTGCTTCCATGCAAGAAAAAGTCAACGCAAATATTAAATAACCACCGCCGATAAGTCGACAAACCCCATCCACCAGAGCATAACCTCCCCTATCTAAAGTTAATAAACCCCATGCCACCCTTCCTATACCTTGTTCATCATCAGGAAGGTGTGATGATCCATGCAAGGCCAACTATTGCTCGGGAATCTCAACCTTGTAGTCTTCTGTCTTAGTCTTTGGCCGATGCTTGCCCTTGGACCACGCAGAGAGGACCGTAACAATCTCCAGAAGCATTTGCTGTGGATAACGCTCAGGATGTTCCAAGAAAGCGCTCGATTCGATGCGGAAAGCGCAGCGATGAACGAACCAGCGACGCAACCGCTATCCTTGGAGGTGTTGGCACAGACGTACGCCAAGCATTTGGATTCCATACCGGCTTTGGACTTTAAGCGCAACTTGTCAAGAACATCAAGTGTCATATTTTGCAATTGCGGAATCAGCAACTTGTCAGCTAGAACCCAGAGCTTCACCAGACACAACTCCTCCTTCCCCGCGACATCCGATTTGTCGTCTTGTGAATCAGCGGAGCCTTGGGCGACATCGAGTTGCTGGGTGTAGAACCAATGAACCAAGAGCCGAATGACTTCTTCGTCTTCTTCGTCAACTCGATACTCTTGGGTTTGGCCTTCAACAAAATTGCTGTTGAAGGCAGCTTTGAGAACTGGAGAATAGTGGCATGCAAAGTCTTTGTGGACAACAACCGACTTGGCCTTGGGTTTGACACCGGCGTAGAGCGTGACAAGCTGGAGGGGGTTCCTAAAAAGTTTGTGATCAGCGATAGCCGACGATCAAAGAGAAATATACTCACTTCAAGGCAGGACCTGTGTTCTTGGCCTTAACAATATGCCTCGTAGAAGGTGTCCTTGGGGGTTTTGTCGTTGGTAACTCTATCTTTGGTGGCGTTAATATGATGGAGGCAAGAGTAGGTCTTCTACGAGGAGCCATTGCTAGTAATCGGAAGCTTGGAAGTTGAGATAAAGGCTATGGCGCTCACTGTACAAAATAGCAAGAGTCGAAAAGGTTGAAGGGTGAGTGAAGAGAAATGCTGGAACTGTAAGGCTTGAATTGGCAAGGTCCGAGAACCCGAAACGAGTAGAGAGAACTGCTGCTGATTGAAATAGCTTTGAAAAACTTTTGTGATACTGAGTGTGCGCAAATGTGAGTTGGCGAAGGATCGAAGTATTAGTAAGCGATAAGTAAACAGTCGCACCTAGCTCGAGTTCTTCAAAACCGAAAATGAAGTGGTGTGGAAGAAGAGATCAAACGATTTGTTGAACGCGAAGCTTTGATCGGAGCTAAGTGTTGTTTTGCAATGTTCAAGGAGCTGAAGTGAAAGTTGAAGTGGTGTGGCTATGACCCGATCGTTTATGTAATTTTAATCGTTGCTTTAGAGTGACTGATAGATGGCTATGTTGTCCTTTCGCAAGTGAGTTGTATTGCTCAGCTTTGCAGCAATGCTGAAGCTGGGTTGCGGAGATATTGCTGAGGTGTTGATGGAGACGGGCTGTTGAGAGATAGTTGAAGGTGGAACTACTTTGCCTGGAGTGCAAGCAGTTCTCAAGTGATTGAGACAGAAGGTCCTTTCCCTGGTGAGCGTGGTTTTATCCAGTGATTGTCAACCTCACGAAGCATAAAAGTTGTCATAGATGAAGAGGAAGGAAGTGGTAGCGCTCAGGAGGAGGAGTGAAATGAGGAGAGAAGGACTGAGTAGCATCGCCTTGGACTCTCAGGATCTTGCGAGGAGGCGTAAGTCAGGACGAGGAAAGGCAGAACGTTCGGCAGAGATTGTTTGTTTCTATCACAAGTCTTCGAATGTACGAGTGGAATAAACGGGTGAAGAGATACGATTCGCGAATCCAGTCGAGAAAGATATCTGCTTTTCCATTCATGCGAATACTGAAGGTGCGATGGAGCTCTGCTCACCAAGCTCAACTACTTGAAACAGAAGCCACGTGTTTGACTTGCCTTTCCATTGCGAGGGTCATATACCCAAGTAAGAAATTTGGTTTTCGGCAGCGGTAATGTGGCCGAGGGGTAATACCTGATGAAGCATACAGAGTCGTCGTCAAACCAACCTTTACAAACGCAGTTTAGCTGTTAGTAGCATTGGCAGAGTTATCGCGGGTGACTTACCTTCGTTTTTGCCATTTTAATCTGATATAATCCATCACCTAATTCGCTGTTGCACAGGCAGATTTAAATTTTGAGTTTTCCTACTAGATTTCTTTTATTTTGCAATTCCTTGAGCTTCTCTCGCTTAATTTTGTCAACAACCTCGGGATCGCTCTTGAAGCGAGCTGCCTCGATCAAAACAAGCACGGCGCGAATATTGCGTAAACCATATCTTAATTATACCATAGCGATCTCCCCAGAAAAGAAGTGTCCTCAATCTGGCGGTCTTTATGCGTGTTACGCAGTTGAGAGTCTCAGCCTTAGCAAACTCCCTTGGACCTGCTGCAAAAAGTGATCACTTACTCTGTCTAAGCCTAGCAGAGGATAAAGTAGCACCTGCTCCATTGAAGCAGGGTTCCCCCCTATGTATAATTTTACTGGGTTGATGATTGTAGAGTACTGGACATCAGTGCAAAAAGCTGTGATAGTTACATAAGACGGGGTAGGATATACCGGCAAGTATTGGTGAACAGCATTTTGAACGACGGAATACGTCAGGCGAGGAAAGATGAAACACGACAATTAAAAGCAAAGCCAAAGAGTATGACGCAGTAAGTGCATTGTTCTATGAGAACTTCGAACCATCCCCTCTCAAGTCTTTGCCTAATTGTCGGGCACCTTTACGTAATACTCTTCGATATCAAAAGCAGCCTTCAGAAAGATCGTGCTTGTAGCCCCAGTACCGGCCCTTTTGTGCCAGAAGAGGAACATATCGACGAGCATCTCGTGTGGGAACCCTGCAGCACTGATCTTGACCACATCTCCCCCAATGAATACGACGCAATGATACAGTAAGAACCGAAGAAGCTCTGTGATCTCAACCGCTACCATTACTCTCTATTATCATCATCAGGTTCCTCAACCTCGAAGCTGGCCATGTCTCTCATGCCGTTATTCATATTCTTGACCCCATCTGGCATCTTATTCACCAATTCCTGGGCTAGCTCCAAAAGCATCTCGCGAGGGAAATGATCCGGCTTTTCCTCAAATCTCGTGCTAGCCATGTTAAAAGCACACCAACTAATAAAGAGTTTTCTCAGCTCACTTCCTGGTCCGGTCTTCTCATACACATAATACAAGGATCGTGTACTTGTAGTCTTGTATCTGTACCGCAATCTTTCAAGCTCCCTGATGACAACGTTCTGAAGTGATGGAATGAGGAGCTTGTCAGCCAAAACCCAAAGCTCGACCAAGACTTGATCGATTATGCTCTTCTCGCTGCTTTCAATCTTTCCGATATTAAGCTCTTGATGATAAATCCACTGCCAATGTTCAGTATACGTTGTTTGCTGGATCCGGATTCTCCAGGGGGCAGACTCACGTGAATCAGCAAGCGGACCGCTCTCGGACTGGCATCTTCAAGTCTGTACTTCTGCTCCTCCCCTTCAATGAATTGGCTATTAAAGGCAGCCTTAAATACCGGCGAATAAAAGCAGGCGATGTCTTTATGAATGTTCAATGCCTTTTCTCCACGATCTTCGCCTGCATATAGTCCTACGACATCTTGAGGGTCCCTGTTCGGAATCAGCACAAGCCCGATTTCTCAAGATTCTGAGTGTTTGAGATGAAGTTCTTACCAACGCCGCAAGATATTCTTCTTCTTCTCAACTCGATTGAAGCGAGGTTTCACCATTGCGAACTAGATTCGGTCTCTGCCCTTGGTCTCCGGTTAGTTTCCCAAATTCCAACCTCCTGATTGATGACATAGCTCTGCCAGGACTCACGCGAAGTTGCAATTGGCATATGGCAAGATCTATGTACCTTGATGTTTCAAAGGATTGCTGCTAGGATAGAAGATGAAAGAGTCGCTCTGCATAGAGTAGGGTAAGAGCCTCGTGGATGGGAGAAGGTGTGACGAGGCTGGGACCACAATTCAGCCAATCCGGGACCGCTACCGAAGCTACACTTTGCCTACCTATTTAGGCGCCGTTTGATTAACTTGTGGAACCTACACGTGACTCCTAAGTTTGGGACTGGATGATGTTCTCGTTTTAAAGTATAATCTATTCATTCCCTCAAAGGAACAGGGGATAATGATTGGACTATGCCTTGCAGACTTTCTGTTCTCATACTAGCTATGCTGTGAACTCAATCAGGCAGTGAAAGCCCTGAATGTTCGGAGCGACCCAATTTGATTTCACCTTACCGCCATGCACTGCACTCTTGGTATGCGAAGAGAAATATATAACAGTGAATTTGCAAAGGCTTCCATATCTAAATTTGTTCCCCGTAGTTCCATCTGCCAAAATCAACCTCGACCTCACATCAACCTCCCCCTGCAACGGCATTCAACTCGCACAACTCCCCTTCGGTACGAAAGGTACCATCTCAAATATTCCTCATCCGCTAATCTCTCAAGAGTTCACCTGCGTTGAAGTCACCATGTCGCAAGCAGCCAAACCATTCGAGGATGCTGAGAAGTCGAAACGTTCCCCTGAGACGGAGCAGGCACGAAAAAAGCAGAAGCTGGAGCCAGTCACCTTCTCGTATGTGGCAAGCTCCTATCTATGATTGATGACCTCCTGCTGTAAAGCAAGAGTGCTTCCTAGACCCGAATCATCGAAGCTTTAGATATAGCGACGGGCTGACCACATTTTTCAGCGATCCAAACTCTCTGGTCACCTTCATCATCGGCAAGGAAGGCAATACCGCAGACTTCACGATTCATAAAGAGGTCGCCTGTTCTAACTCAAAAGTACTCAATGCAGCCTTCAACAGTGGCTTCATTGAAGGCCTGACTCAAACCTACCGTCTTGAAGATACGACCGAGGAAGCTTTCAGACTTCTTATGCAATGGCTGTACTCCCAAAAGCTAGTACTTCCGGTGCTGGAAAGCTTTTCCAGCGGCACGCCTTCTTCGGATCGTGTAGGCGACGAAACAACTGCATTGACCAAGCTTTGGGTGCTTGCGGATAGCTTGGAAATGCCTCGCCTGCAGAACGTCACCTTGCAAGCGATTAATGATCTGTCTGTAAAGTCCAATGCTATTGTTACGAAGATCTACTCTTGGATTTACGAGAATACTGCATCCGGTAGCCTGCTTCGACGACACACAATAGCAAACCTTGCCACCTTCAACATCTACCAATTCACCGTCGATACCTACCAATACCCTCACGAATTATTGGTTGAATTTGGTTTGTACATGCTTAAGAGGGAGAAGGGGCTGGAGAAAAAGGAGCTTGCCATTTCCGACTACCTCGTCAAGGAGGACTGAGAAGAGATCTAGCATTGCAAAGAATGGCGAGATTTGGCGTCACATAATGCAACAAGCCACTCGGCCAACATTGTATGGGCGACACAATGGAGATAAACAAAATGGTGGTAGCAGGTCCAATAGACTGTTGTCTGGAGATCGGCGAAGTCGAGCAGCATATGCGCCGGCGAGTCACCTGACCTTGCATGCGCGGCACAATGGAGATGAATAAATGTCAGCATAGCAGTCGGTCAAATAACTGTTTTCCAGACACCGTGTTTCCCACCCGTGGAATGGCTTGAAAGTTTAAAACATGCATAAAAACAACCTAAGATCTGAAGCGAAGGCGCTCCTCTCCAGACACTGATATCCTGCTCTTCCTCAATCCGAACCATCAGAAGTCTGATTTCTGGTCAAGAACCCAGATATCCCTGGAAATGATGTTCGCTCCTCAATTTCTCCACTAGGCTCTTGAAAATGCAATGTTTGATCCTGAGAACGTGTAACTTCAAGCTTGTCTATGGTGAAAAAGGCACTCGACCAACACCAGAAAAGTAGCTTTAAGTCTGTGATATGCAAATGAGAACCTTGCGTTGACTTCCTGAACAAGAAAAGAAATTGTTCCTCCCTCGCCACTAGGCAGGTAGGAATACTCAAGCAGCATTCAAGAACATGAATCCTCAAGCCTGTACAATGTAATACTCATTCTCATTTTCCAGCATGCCTGCTCACTGCTTGTTTATACAGGGTATCATCAAACTTCCCAGCTCACACTTCACGGAACATCAAGAAGCCATGCTAAGCCCAACAATAACCGCGACGCCCAGCACACCAAGACCCCATCGAGCATCCCGCCAACCAGTTCCAGAGCTAGTGACGCCACTTTCCACCGTGTCTGAGCGCTGGCCCTTGACCTGCTTCGGCACGTTGTCGATGAAGTACTGGTTGTTGTCACCCTCTACGTTGCCGGGTGGGTAGTACTCGCACACGACGTACCAACCAGGAGTCTCTGTCCTTACGATCAGCAAATCTTCTCATTTTCTCCAAACCTCTAGACAACTTCAAAAAATTCTTCCAAAAGCATTGGGAGATAGCCAGGAGGAATACTCACTGTTCTTTCCCGCACAATTCGTCCGACCACACCCAACGCTCGTAGTATTACTCCAAACCAACTGCGTAAAATGTCCCGTCGCCTCGCTGAACCCCGGTTTGGCCCAGTTATACTGCTCTCTTTCCAAACCCCAGGCATCGACCGACGCACTGGCATTCGCGTATCCCGCTGCAAGATTTTCACCTGTAATTCCGCCCTGATTTACCATCAGCTTCCTGCTTCCACAGAGCTAGGAGGGAAGGGGAGCAGCAATACTCACGCTGTGCACAAAATTACAAGCCGAGCTCCAATTAACAGCATACTTCGCACTCGTCGCGTTCCAAGCCAGCGGCGCAACGCCATGCTCGCTGCGGTAGAAGTTCGTGGCAGCCAGCATGTCGTTCTGGAATGTTTGATCGTTGGTGTAGCTCGTGCTTGCGGGTACTGGCGGCGCGGTCATTGTGATGATTGTCGTGGAGACGTCTGCGAGTGCTGTGCTTGCGAAGAGGAGGAGTACGAGGCTTGAGGGGAGGAGATGCATTGTTGGTGAGGTATATACGAAGTACTTCTCTTAAGTGTATGATTGTACTTTGATGGGGATGAATGAGAATAATGATGAGTTGATACGATCAATGCTAGTCGCTGGAGAGAGTATGGGGATGAGATATAGATATATAGAGAGGCTAAGAAGATCAGATGAAGGAAAGAGCGTTGAAGTGCGGGGGAGGTATAAAAGTAAGGGAAGGGACGGTGGACCCGAAACCAAGGTCAGATCTGGCAGACCCTGCATCGTTCCTCGTGTCTGCATGTCTACCATGATCCAATTCGTTCGGAGGGAGGCTGTATGCATGGTGAAGCTCACGGGACGCCGGGAATGGTCATCGTGGAGTTCGTTTCTTGCTTGTGGTTGTGGGGAAGAGCGGTTGGTTGGCGATTGCCGGTTTGTCTGATGACGTTCTGGGCAGGGATGTTTCAGGGGTTGAGTTAGTCAGCATGCCTGGACTCGACCTCGAGCTCGAGCTCGAAAATGAGGACCCTCGCCATTTCTTGAAGTTTTGACTTGACGTACTCGTTTTCATTGAAATTGAAATATTGTCACGGTAAATACTCGGTTGGTCTCCATTTAGTATCTGAAAATTTGAAGTCAAATGTTGAGAAATTGCGATCGAAAAAAGCTCGGTGTTAAGCGTCTTTGTCCATGTTTGGGGAGAGAATACATAGGTACACAGAAAACACATATACATACACACAAAACACACATACAGCTACAAGTGATGTGAATCCATTGTCTACTGGCCCACGGGTATAATATGCATCGTCTTTACTGATCGTACAAAAGAGGAGGGTCATTCAATTCGTGTCATCAAACTCCCTGTTATCCTCCCGGAGCGTGTACTCCCTCTAATCTCGTCCCATCCAAACCATCCAACTCCCAGTGTTCGCCCTTCCATGCAAAGAGATCCATCTGCGTATGCTTATGCCAAGAAAGTACAATAAAGCTGTGGGACATCCAGAAAACTCCCAAATCTGCATTGGAGAGGATATGCTCTGTTCATCCTGAAACCAATCTGAGAGTATCCTGAACTGCGAAGAAACAATGAGATGTTTAAGAGAGCATTGCGAGCTTCTGAAGGACCGTCAAGACCCCTATGCGAATGAGCGGTTATTCCAGATGATTAAGTAGAGTGCTTACCAGTAACGCCCTGAGTGAGCGTGCAGCCAGCCTCTGTGTTGCGGCTTCCAAGACTCACAGTTGTCACATATTTGACAGTCTTATCTACGCTAAGCTCATTTGCCCAGCGGAATATAACTTCGTCATCACGACCGTCGCCAGCAACCATGAGAAAGTCGACAGGAGAGTCGTGATCGAGGTTCGGTGCCATGCCCTTTTTGAGGCCCTCGAAGATTTGCATGGCTGCCGTACCTTTAGACCAATCAATTGGCTCAACCACAACAGCGCCTGCAAGAATATTAGCAAGTCACGTGCGAAAGAGGAATTTGAGAAACAAACCTTCAATGGGAATAGCTCTGACTCTCTGCTCTTCACAAGCATCGTTGATATGGCTGGCACAATCACCTGCCTGGCGGGATGCACTGTCCTGGTCCTCACAGCTCTTGTAGTGGAATATAAGGCTGCAGTGGCGAGGCTCGATCCATGATCCAGGCGTACGCTCATGGTAGTACTCCATGATACCTTCCACAGAGTCTTTCCAGGCACGCATCTTCTCCGGATCGGCCATCTCAACCCATTTGGGGGAGCCGAATTCCTTCAAGAAGCAGCCGTTTTCAGCAATCAACCCAAGATTGGGGACACGCTTGAAAAGACGGTCGAGCTCTTCTGGTTGGCGACCTGACATAACATAAATGGTATTGCGGTCGTCAAGGAGGAGATCATTCAGGACATCAAGAGTACGCTAAGATTGTAAGCATTCAATCATCCAACAAAACCAGTCAACATACCTGTGGGCTCGTGAGAATGATATCATTAGGTGATCCCCAAGAGGCAAGAGTGCCCTCATAATCTAATATGAAGAGTCTCCTCTCGGATTTCTGATACTGTTGTCCGAGCTGGTTGATGGACAAGCGAGGCACAGAAGTGGTATCACGTCGATGCTGCTCAGCATAGACCTTGTTCAGTCTCGTGAGAAAGGCAGTGAACCAGTGCTCAGCAGTATGGTGCATGACTGCCTTGTACAGGGCATCCCAGCGGCGCTTCTTCTCGACATCATCCATCTCTAGAGCCTTCTTGATAGCATCGGCACATTGGCGGTAGTCCCAAGGATTGACCGAGAGCTCATTTCCTCCAAAGACTGATGCAGATCCTGTGAACTCACTCAGAATCAAAGAACCGTTCCTGTTGTGGCCCTTGAACCTGCCGTCTTGGCAAAACAGATACTCATGAGAAGTCAGGTTCATGCCCTCACGCTGACTGGTGATCATCAGAGCATCCGCAACAGTGAGCAGTGCTAGGTATTGAGGATAGCTGATGTCTTGCTTGAGGTAGACCACTGGTTGGTAGGCGAGATTTGCCCACGAGGAATTGACTCTGGTGACAATATCCGAAACCGTAGCATCAAGTTCGGCTTGTTCAGTAGTGGACGTGGCTACTTGAATCATGACAACTCGGTCTCGCCACTCGGGGTACTTGTTCAAGAATAACT
>Ga0302140_10005615_pt1 | contig 15804 bp, 13 predicted proteins | sample I_Bog_E1_1_FD_202095 | JGI IMG/M metagenome (GOLD analysis project Ga0302140, IMG submission 202095) | Peat permafrost microbial communities from Stordalen Mire near Abisko, Sweden - I_Bog_E1_1 | ecosystem: Environmental > Terrestrial > Soil > Wetlands > Peat | place: Sweden: Abisko, Stordalen...
GTTTTCCATTCGCCATCTTTCAGGCCCGTTTTAAAGTCGCCTTCTTCTTTCAGGTTTTTATCCGGGTAAAAGGCCACATAATGCCCGTTCAGCAACTGCCCGTTGTAACCGCCCTGTGTGGAGTGGATCAAATTGTTATAATACCAGTAATAATAGCGGTCGTTTTTTATTTTCGGGTCTTTTTTATAGGGGAGCACATCAGCGCGGATTTCCTGTGTGCTGTCTACAATGCGGATCTGGGTGTAATCGTTATCGTCATTGGCGCCTTTGTTGGGCGTAGTAACGCGATTGTTATTGTAATTGCCAGGTGGCCGGCTGGTGGTATAATTGTTAGGCTGCTGCGCGTAAACTTTACCCAACGAAAACAGTAACAGAAGCAGGATTAATTTTTTCATATTGATAAATATGCTGTTAAGACAACGAATTTGGGGGAAGGTTTAGCGTTGGGACAGAGTTTATTTAAAAGAAAAATGAGTTTCTTGTCTTCAGAAATTAGTCAGCTTCGATCAAATTTAGAGAATCAGCCAATTCAATCTATGCCCCAAGCCACCTGTCGCCTTTTTTAAACGAATAAAGTTCAGTATTATCGCCAAGTTTGGTTGTACGGTGAGGCTTTTTCAAAAGCTTTGCGAACCATTTTTTAGTCTCTTCAAAGTCTTTAATTGTTAAATACAGACCACGCTCACCAACCCAATCATTTTCGAAATGATCCTCATCCAAAAAATATTCCCATTTTATATTATCAAGTTTGCTTTTTAAGGCTCCGAAATCGTTTGTTTCCAGCTTTTTATCACAATTTGGTTTAAAGAATAAATCTTCGTAATAATTAACCCGATCACCAATCGCGCACACCACCTGTGACTTTGAAAATCGTGGCTCACAAAGCCAAATTTTCAAATAATACGGTTCGTCTATTTTGTTTAATTGTTTTTTCCACGAGTGATAAATATCAATCAAACCATTTAAGATTAGTTGTTTAGTTTTTCCTTTTGGCTCGGGAAATTTTCTATAAAGCGAAATGTCGCAATAAGGGTGCACCACAATGTCTGCATGATCATAATGGTATTCCTTGATAATTTCTAATCTGAGATCGAGATTTTCCAGTCTCCATTGCTCAATCTGTTGATGTCGTTTTTTATGACCTCTGATTTTTTGTTGTCGCACGAGGCTTCAAAATAATTTACGATATTACGTTTTCTTTTTGGGTAAAGGCAAAAACTTTAAATGTATTGTTTTAATCAAATCGGAAAAGCGTCGCTACAATTTGACAATTACCTTCTTCCCGTCAAAATTGGCAATCTTATCCGCCTTCTCCGTAACCTCCCCGCTCACCCCATGCCCCGGTTTCACCAAAACCACATGAAAAACATGCTTCTGCACCATCCCCGCAAAACTGCCTTTCCTGTCAAAAATACTTAGCTGTTTCAACTTATCATTCCATTTAAAAGTAAACGTAGCGTATTTGCCTTTCTCGTAGTTGTAACCATCATTTTCGTCCTCGTAATACTTAAAGGTACCATCAGCGCCGGGGTAAATGCGTAGCTCTATTGGCCCCGACGGGTTTTGCGTTGCATATTCTACATTCGGCCCCATTGGAACAATAGAACCTGCTTTAACATACAGCGGCATCACATCAATTGGCGCTTTTGCATCGATGGTTTGGCCGCCTGCAAATGTTTCGCCTGTCCAAAAATCAAACCATTTAGCATTGGCCGGCAGGTAAACTTTCCGGGTAGTTTGGCCGGCGGCGGCATTGGCGCCGCTATACAGTTGTTTGGTTACGGGATTAACCAAAAACGCCGGGCCGAACATATATTGATCGGGAATGCTGTAAACATTCGGGTCGCTTCTGAAATCGAAGGCCAGGCTGCGCATCATGGTATAATTATCCAGCGTGGTTTTACCGGCAAGTGAATAAATGTACGGCAGCAGGCGGTAACGCAGCTTGTCATACTTCAATAAAATGGCTTTTGTGTTATCATCCCAGTTTTTCGAGAATAGCGCCCGTTCACCTTTGCCGTGGATACGCATAATCGGGCAAAAGGTACCGAATTGGAACCAGCGGGTAAACAGTTCGCGGTATTGCGGCAGGGTCCAGTCGGGGATGCCGTCTTTTGATACCCTGGACATATAGCCGCCTATATCCGATGTCCAGTAAGGAATGCCCGATGCTGCGGCGTTAATGCCCTGTGGCACCTGGTTACGGAAGGCATAGAAGGTACTGCTGATATCCGACGACCATAGCACAGCCGCATTGCGCTGTTCGCCGGCAAAGGATTGCCTGATGAGGCAGAAAACCCGCTTGTTCGGGATATCCCTGCGCCAGCCCTGGTAAATGCCTTTTGAATGCTCGAGCGAGTAGGAGTTAAAATAGTCGATGCCTTTGCCGACCGAGAAATCAGCCTTGCGGCGCTCATCCAGCAGGGACCCATTGTCCGGTTCACATTGATCAACCCACCACGCGTCCCAGCCGTAGCGTTTTACCACGCTGTCGCGGGCCTGGTCCCAGTACAATTCCCTGGCTTTTGGGTTATGCGCATCATAATAGCTGTCAAAAGTACGGGTGACGAAGTTATCCCAGGTAATACTGGTGAGGTAGCCCTTACTTTTCATGGCGTCGTAGTTTTTTGTACCGCTGCCATATAAGGGCCAAATGGAGATCATGGCGTGCATATTGGCTTTGTGCAGTTCGTCGATCATCGCTTTTGGATCGGGGTAATTTGCAGGGTTCATCACATGTGAGCCAATGGGCAGCGGCGACCACCAGTACCAATCCTGCACTACCACGTCAACCGGGATGTGGTTTTGGCGGTAGTTGTCTTTAACGCTCAATATTTCTGCTTGCGTTTTGTACCTGTCCTGCGACTGGAACAAACCAAAAGCCCATTTGCCAAACATGGGCGCTTTGCCGGTGGTAATGCGGTAATTGTTGATGACCTGGTCGAAATCAGGTCCGTAAAAAAAGTAATAGTCCACCATTTTGCCGCTTTCCGAGCTGTATTCAAATTTGGTATTGCCATCCTGAGCGCCGTGAAAATCGGATGCGGCGTAATTATCCCACATCAGTCCGTAGCCTTTGGTTGATAACAGCACCGGTATGGCGCCGGTCATGTATTTTATTTCCAGCTTTTGATCGCGGCCCTTGTAGTTAATGGAAAGGGAATCCTCCGGGTGGCAGCCCAGGCCAAACAGGGCCTCATCAGCCGGCGAATTGAACTGTGTATTGCAATTATAAGTGTTGATGCCTACAATCGTAGCGGGCAGCATGGTTTTGTTGCTGCTGCTTTCGGCTGTGATGATGTTTCCCACCAGATCCTTGTAAGTGATGGCATTGGTAGCCTTGTCGATATAAATTAAAAGCCGGGATGTTTTGATTTGAATGGCGCCGCCATTTTCTGTAACGCTGAAGGGTGTTTTTAGCGCGAAAGGGTTATTAACTACCAGTGAAATTTTTGCCGGCAATGCATCAAAAACGGTGTATTTTACTTCAACAATGTCGGCCTTGCAGATGCGTATGTACATTAAACCATTGTCGAGTTTAAAGGTGACGCCGGCCGGATTTTTTTGGTAACTGATTACTGTGGCTTTGGCAAAACTCACGGACGCAAGACTGATAAACAGGCAAGTCGCCATTTTCGTGATGAAGGAGTTTGTGCAGCTTTTTTTCATTGTTCGATTTTCGTGTTTCTATTTGAAAGACGGAGGTAAAACTACCCACGATTTTTGCATCCGGGTAATACTATTTTTACCGAAAATAAAAAAATATTGATCATCGACCTTGCAACTAATGTATTTCGTATATAGCATAGCCCCAGGGGGCAATCGTCCATTGTTTTTCGTCTAATTGCTGGCGCTGATGAGCAAAAACATTGTAAACACTGCCTTCAAGCGACGAATCAGTAAGCTGAAGGCTTTGGTCTGCACCAGAAAAGTTTAGCACTATCAGCACTTTTTTACCCGCTTTTTCGCGCACAAAGGCGTACACAGCATTATCATCGCCTAAATGCACTTTGCGGAAAGATGCGTTGGCGGCGAGGGCTGGGTTGTTTTTACGCAGGCCGAGCAGTGTATTATAAAATGCGGCCCGCGCGTAGTTTTTGAATTGGATGGTGTCCTTGTCGAAAAATTTAATGGCCCTTAGCACCGGCTCTTCTTGTCCGCTGTAAATCTCGGGCACGCTATGGGGCAAAGTAAACGTCAATACTGCAAAAGGGGCATGCACCGGACCGGGAAAAATGCGGTAGTCCGCGCCGTTGTCACTGTTTTCATCATGATTGCTGGTGAAATACATTTCCAGTGCATTTTTGGGGTATTCCGAATCATATTTCCATTTCACCGAATCCAGCGCCGTTGCGGGGCGTTTGCCCGCTGCTACCATGGTCATGGCGTGGAACATCTCCCATGAATAGGTGGCGTCAAAACCGCTTGGGTGGAGATAAGTTTTATCGCCCTCAGCCAGCATGAAAATATTACGGCCACGGCGCAGGGTGCGGATGCAGCGTTTCCAGAAGCTACCCGGCACGTTCCAGGCCACATCACAACGGAAACCGTCGATGTGGGCGTTTACCAGCCAAAACTTCATGGCGTTGATCATGCTGTCCTGCATTACAACGTTTTTATAGTCCAGCTGGCGTACGTCTATCCAGTTATAAGGCGGGGCAGGTTTGCCGTCTGTGCCTTTTACAAAAAATTCGGGGTGGGTGGTTAACCACCTATTATCGGCGCCGGTATGGTTAGGCACCCAGTCGATGATCACCTTCATGCCGCGTGCGTGCGCTGCCGCCACCAGCCGCTTAAAATCATAAAAGTTGCCGTACTCCGTGTTAACAGCGGTATAGTCCTGCACGGCATAGTAACTCCCCAGCGTTCCTTTCCGGTCAACCTTGCTGATCGGGTTTATCGGCATCATCCACAGCGTTTGCACCCCCATGGCTTTCAGCCGGTTCAAATGCTTGGCAAAGGCGTTAAAAGTCCCCTCGGGTGTATATTGCCGTACGTTTACCTCGTAAATGTTGCCCCGCATAATCCAGGCGGGATGGCCGTCGATGGTTTTAAAGGCTGTATGTGCTTTTGTTGTTTGACAAATGGCTGCGTTAAACAAGCCGACAAAAAGGATAGGAATGAAAAAGAACTTTCTCATGATTGCGAAATTGGTGTGGTAAAAGTAGGGAATTTTGTTGGAAGGGTAATTTAAGGCATGCAATCAATTTGACAAAATGCCATCCTGAAAATCGCCAAAACCGCTAGGCAAAACTTACCACAAATAAGGTATCAACCGTTTTCTCTCCGAAGGATATTCAGGAAACTCTTTTTGGTACCATCGCCTGTTGGCAACTGCCCGCGGTATCAAATTGGCGCAGGTCCAAACAAAAAATGCCAATGCAGGCAAACTCCAGGTGAGCAACGCAAAACCGCCCCATTCGATGATCTCGCCAAGTAGATTGGGCGAAGCGACCCATTTGAAAAGGCCTGATTGCGGTATTTTATATCCCGTCTCGCCTTTACGGCGCAGGTGGATGAGGTGGTAATCGGACGTCCAGTTCAGTATCATACCGCCAATGAAGAGAATGGTCCCAGTGATAAACTTAGCCGATGAATACCAGTTGTCGGAATAATGGGCAAAACGGCCAAACCAGCAGCCCAATAATGAGCCGTTGACGGTATTGAATAGCACGGCGGAAAGCATGATCACAAGCGGCATCTTTTTGCCCTTTGTCCGGATCATCAGCGGGTACACCAAACTGCGGTGAAGGTAATGAATAAAAAACAGCACGATCATCACCGTAGCGGGTGTGTGCCAGGTAAATTGGCGAAAGGGTATCCATACTGCAAAAACAACCATCACGGTAAGCTCCATCAGCAGCCAGGCGAGGCGGTTACTGATCATTGGCCCCCAATGGGTACTGCTGAAACGGCCGTAAGGAGCTTCCCGGCGCAGCAGGTAGAAACCAGATCCAACGCCGACGGCCATCCAGCAGGCTATAAATAAGTCATAATTGTTCAAGTAAATAATGAGTTGTTTAATATTCCTAAATTAGCGGTAAATGTGGTCCTTCGAAAATAACAATAAATGAAATGTGACAAGCGGATAATATGGATTATTGTGTTGCTGGTTTTTCAGGGACTGCGGCGGCACGCGCAAATTAATCCGGCCGACAGGATAACCGGTATTTGGTTAACGGAGCAAAAGGATGGCAAGATACAGATATTCCACACCGGCAATACCTATACGGGAAAACTGATATGGGGAAACTCGGTGCTCGACAAGGATGGTAAGCCCAAACACGACGTAAACAACCCCGACCCGAAACTGCGGCAGCGAACCTTACAGGGCATGGTGATGCTAACCGGGCTGGAATATGAAGATGGCAAATGGCAAAACGGCAAAATATATAATGGACTTACGGGTAAGAGTTATAGCGTTGTAGTAACCCTGAAAGGAAATACGCTCGAACTGCGCGGTTACATCGGTTTGCCGCTGTTTGGCAAAACCACGGTATGGCGGCGGATTGAATGATGTTTGCCCGGATAGAAGCACGCATCAATAACGCATTTCGGAAATGCATTAGCGTTCATTTTTCGGGTAAACGCCTCTCTCGGTTAGCTGAGCCAGATCGATATGATCTTGCATTTCGTCTTTCTTAAATTTCAGCGCCAGGCTTTGCGTATTGGCTGCCAAAAAACCGATCCAAAATAATAAAACCGGCATCACTATATCCAATTGCCGGGGATAGGCGCTTAGTAAACCGCTCAATAACAAATAAACGCCGGTAAGGAACAGTGTGAATTTGACCGGCCAGGCGATTCTCTGCCAATTAATAAAAGTGCTGATCAAGCCGACAACGGACGCCCATAAAATTAAAGAGCCCCGCAAAATATTACCCAGGATGGCGGCATCCTGGTACGAAAAGGAGTAGGGGAAGTTGAACAACATGCGCGAGCAATTGTAATAATAGTTCAATGCAAACTTGCCGGGATGCCGCCGGATATTGCGAAAGGCGGCTTGCTTAAAAAGCTCGTCCCGCTGTAGTTCATCGTGTTTCAGGATGAACGCCATTTCTTTGGAGTGGTTTTTCTTTAAAATGGCCTCAGTTTCTGCTGATTTGAACGAGATGGGGTACTGGTGGTTGGTGAGTTCCGGCAGCTTCCAGTCGCCGTATTCATTGGCATAGGGCGTACTCATCCAGTAGAGGCTCATGCCGCCGGAATCGCCCCAGTAAAGCAGCTTCCCGGTGATGTGGTAAGTATAAACCAGCCAGGGCAGGGTGACTGCAAAGGCAATGGAGAGCATATACAGTGGCCGGAGATAATAAGCTTTATCTTTTTTGAGCAGGAGCAGGAGTAAATATGTGGCCAGGCCGATGAGCAGCACATAGCCAAATATGACCTTTGTAAGAATAAGATAGCCGAATATTAATCCGCTCAAAAGCCCGTGACGAGTGCTTTTCAGACTATAACAAAGTGTAACGCTGTAAATAAACGAGGAAACCAAAAAGCCGGTGAAGGCCTCGGTATATAATATGGGCAGGATGGCAAGGTTGTTTGGGTATAGTGCCAGCAGCAGGCTAAAGATAAGGGCAATTTTTCTATTGCTGATTATTCTAAGCGATTTGTATAGGAATACCACAGCAAGATATTGAAAAACGCCATTAAGCAATGTGATATATATGGCATGGATACGCATGGCCATAAACGGCACGATCACAAGCGGGTATCCGGGCCCGTTCCACAAATTGATATGCGGCGGCGGGGGTGAGTAATAGCCATGCAAAATTCCCCAGGCAAAATCAACGTATCGGATCTCGTCGCCATATAAAGTGGGCCATTTGTTGATAATAATGACGTAAGCGTAAAAGAAAAGAAACGGCAGGAAAATGAAATAAGGGTTGCGAAGTAGTTTCTTTACCATGATCAGCCGGATGGACGACTAAATTAAGCAAAAAATACGGCCTTTGCCGAAATCCGGCCGAAGCCTATTTTATACGTTCTTCAAGCAGTATCGTTACGGTGTCGCCAGCTTGCTTGCCAATCAGTTCCCGAAGATCAGCTTTAATGGGTAGTTTATGATTGCCATCTCCTAGGGCCATAAATGAACTTTGAAATGGGTGTCCATCAACTATCGCGCGCACTTTTACCAACCCGCGGGTTTTAAAAAATGCGGCTGATTCTGGCCAGATCACGTAGGTCCAGCCGCCTTTGCTAGTGCTTTTAAGCAATGTTGCGGTAAATTCTTTGTTAAGGAAGCTCATCACGATTTATCCGGTTAAATAAACGATTGACCGTTACAACGAAGTTAAAAAATAAATAAAACAAAAAGAATTTAATCAGGTACTTATTACCTTCCAGCGTTTACCTATAGGTTGCGATCAGTTGTTTAAGCTTCCCGGTCTTAAACATTTTTTACAGGGAAATAAAAAAGGGCTGCCCCATTTTGAGACAGCCCCGGATTCTTATAAAAAACTTAGTTTTATTAGATTATTGCTACAAACAAGCTTCCTGCAGGAACGATTGTAGTGCTTTGAATAACTGAAAATGGCATCAGGTAATAACCGTGAGCGCCCCATGGTGTACCCCATTGGTTTTCTACGATAAACGCACCGCCACCAGATATAGTGCTGTCAATCACATACCCAATGATCGGAGTAGCGTGGCCGCCTAATAGCGATACGCCTTTGGCCAGTTTGCCGGCTGAAGTAAGCGGGTTGTAAGTGTAGCTGGTAGTGCTCAAACCTTCGAAATAAGTGTAAGAGCTGTTGTCGTAGATGTTAAGGCCCATTAAAACAGGTTTGTTGTTCAATAAAGCATTTTCAACATCAGTAACCAATGCAGTGCCGGCATCGGTAATTTCATAGTAACCGTGAACAGTTGTGGTACCACTGCTGGTAGTGCTGCCAGACTGTGCACCGATAGGGAAATTTTCCGGAGCAACAGGTATAGTTTTTGATCCGTAGTTGAAGTAAGTATATGGAGGGGTAGTATACGGAGCAGTTTTTGATGTAGCTACGTTATAACCACCTGATGATACCCATGGATATGGATATTCTGCATTGTTTGGTATACCCACAAAAGTGTAACCAGCGGTGGTTAAAGCTGTACCGGTACCGGTATTATTGCTCAGGCCTTGCAGGGTTTCACCAATGTTCACCATATTGGCACCCTCGTCAGCGGTGATTTTTTCTTTCTGTATTACTACGCGTTCAACATAATATAAGAACAGCGGGCTGAAAGCACCGGCAGCGGTGTTGCCTGAACCGTAAGAAGGCTCGTCTGAAGTGTTTGGAATCTCGGTTGCCTGTGCCTCTGCGATAGCATTAGCGGTAGTAAAGTTTTCAACCGGGGTAACAGTGTTGTTTTTGTAGTAATAAAGCGTTTCATCCACTGTAGCACCGCAGAACGATGTACAAGAGCCGATTTGTCCCTGGTCGCGGATTTGCGGGTGAGTTAAGATGTAAGAAGTGTAGCGGGTGCCGCTGTAAGTTAAGCCATCAGGCTGCAGGTGGTTTGCAAAAAGGCTGGTTGTGAATTTAGGCACACTTGCCAATTCTTCAGCGCTTGCAGGGTTCAAGCCCATGCCGTGAAGCTGGGTTACAGCAGTAGTGGCGGCGGTTTGAGCCGGACTAAGCCCTGACTTTTTACAGCCATTCAATAAAACACTGGCGACCGCTATGGTCACACATCCAAGTAATAGTTTTTTCATGTTCATAAAAATGAGTATTTTTTTAATTAAATATAGTTTGTTGGACTAAAATAAACAATGCCAGCATAATAACAACATAAATCGCTAAAAAGAAATAAAATATTCGTATTAATAGCAGTAAATTACATTTTATGCAAGTCCCCTTTCATTTTAGTTTAAGGCCATCTGATTTGGTTTTTAAGATCGAAAAAATTGTTGGCCCGGGCATTGCTGCAGGCCCATCGGTGCCCGCGACGCCAAAATAAACAACACTTAACTTTTGCATACTAAATTAATGTGGAACTTATTGATGATATTTACTTTAACAGATTCTACGGACACATATGCCTGCTAAAACGAAACGTCTTTTTTTTACCGCTGTCTTCCTGGCAGGCCTGTTATTTGCCCGATGGCATTACGATGTTCAGACGAGGACTTATAATTTGACGGAAGATGATGCAGGTAAAACGTTAGACGTTTCCCTGGGGAGCCTGATAAAACTTACCCTGCCCGACCATATAGATGGCGGTTTCCGATTCGACTCGATACGATACGACCATAAAATATTGCTGCTGCAAGCACAGCGTGAAAATTCGCCGGCGCCAGGAAGCCCCCCGGGCGCGCCAGGTGTGGGCATATGGCAGTTTGTTGCAATAAAACAGGGTGTTACTCCCATAAGTTTAACCGCTTCCAGACCGTGGCATAGAGGAGCAACGGTGAGCGCATTTGAAAATAAAGTTGAGGTTAAATAACTCTTAAAGTAAAGATCAATAAGCCGATAATTTTTTACCCGATAATCGCCCAGGATCGTTCCTGCCGGTAACGCATACTACATGGCTGTTAAATAATTTAAGACCTCCGGGACAAAAAGTGGTTTAGATAAAAAAGCCACAGTAATAATCTCTTTAACAAAACGAAAAAGGCCCAGATATCGGGGCCTTTTTCGTTTCACATTTTTATACCGGGCCTTAAACAAGGATTAATGCAAGAGCGGGTTGATAACTCAACCTATCACCAATAACATATCTACAGGGAATTGTATTCGGGCACTTTTTTCAAACACCCAAAATCTTCAGATAAAAGCGTAAAAACGAATGCTATTGGGTCTTTTTCCCGTAGTGGCTAACGTAGAAGAACACTGCGCCAACAAAAGTGGTCAGTATGCCTATAAACAAGGGCCATTCTGCTGTCATTTCACCATTACGGTTAATCGCTACGGGGCCTGAATCCACGGGGTCGGTCTCCGGGCGGTAATAAATGATCAGGCCAATAGTTAAAGCTACGCCAACCAAAAAGATAAGTATGCTCAATTTTTTCATTTTAAAAAAACGATACAACATATATGTTGTATTTGGCTGTAAAGGTAGAAAAATTTGCAAATTTTTAATTCAATTTTTATCCCTTAATTTGAGCAGATTTCAGCCGGCACAAGGCATTCAAAATTCAAAACACCAGCCATTGATCATAACATTATGGAAAGAAGAGATTTTATTAAAAAAAGCTCGGTTGCAGCCGCAGGCTTAACCATTTTACCCGCAGGCAGTTTGTTTAGCCGTAACAAAGACAAAGTAAGATTAGGCTATATCGGTGTTGGATTGAGGGGACGGAGCCATATCGGCGAAGGTTTGCTGCGCGACGATGTGGACATCATAGCCATTTGCGACACCCAGGAAAGTTCGTTGCAATATTGCCGCGCACAATTCGACAAAGCGGGTAAACCCAGGCCGCATGAATACACGGGCGGGCTGGACGCCTACAAGCGCCTGCTCGACAGGAAAGACATTGACGCGGTGATCATTGCCACTCCCTGGCAATTCCACCACCCCCAGGCGATCGATGCTATGAAAGCCGGCAAGTACGTCGGCTGCGAAGTAATTGCCGGAATAACAATTGATCACCATTGGGATTTGGTTAACACATCTGAAGCTACCGGGATGCCTTACATGACCCTTGAGAATGTTTGCTACCGGCGCGATGTGATGGCAGTGTTAAATATGGTGCGACAGGGCCTGTTCGGTGAAATGATCCATTATGAGGGCGGCTACCAGCACAATTTGCGCGATGTGTTATTCAATGATGGCAAGCATTTTTACGGCCACGGCGTAGAGTTCGGGCCAAATGCCATAAGCGAAGCGCAATGGCGCACGCAATTCAATATCGACCGCAATGCCGACATTTATCCAACCCATGGCGCAGGCCCGCTGATGCATTATGCCGATATCAATTACGGCAACCGGTTTACCAACCTGGTGTCGTTTAGTTCAAAGGCCAGGGGGCTTGCGGCTTATGTGGAAGAAATGGCCCCGGGCAATAAAAATGCAAAGATCAATTATAAAAACGGCGATGTTATCACCACCATGATCAATTGCGCAAACGGCGAAACGGTGCTTTTATCGCATGACACCCACCTGCCGCGGCCTTATTCGCTGGGTTTCAGGGTGCAGGGCACCAAAGGTTTATGGATGGACGTAGCTAAGAGTGTTTATATCGAACATCAATCCAAACAGGACGATGAGTGGGACTTAGTGGACGATTGGTTTAAAAAATACGACCACCCGCTTTGGAAAAAGTACGAAACCAATGCAGAAGGCGCAGGCCACGGCGGGATGGACTGGTTTGTATTTAATGCTTTTGTTCAGTCGGTAAAGCATGGCAGGCAAACCCCCATTGACGTTTACGATTCGGTGACGATGAGCGTAATAACCCCCTTGTCGGAAAAATCGATCGCTGAAGGCAATACCCCGCAGGCTTTCCCCGACTTCACCAAAGGCAAATGGAAAGACCGGAAAAACTCTTTTGCGCTGGACGACAGCGGGTTTTAAAATTCTGCAAATAACCCGAGAACCAAAAATGCCCCTGTGCGTATAAAGGCAAAGATCAAATTTTTGCCTGTTTATGCACCCGGAGATCGATGATATTTTGAATAATTTGGACCTGGAATACCCGGTCCCGTCTCCCGCCGTGTTGAACAATGCCGAACGGATACTGAATTACATGGACGATATCTACGTGGAAAGGCGCGGAAAGTTTGAGCACACCCCTGCAGAAAGCCTTTACATCATGTGGGCGGTGGAAGGTATGGAGTTCCACATCGAATGTCTTAAAAACGGCCATATGCTTTATACCTTTCGCAAAGGCAGGTTAGGCAAACTGTATGGCTCCGGCACCATCGACGAGTTTATGCCTTTGCTGCAGAGCTATCTGTTAGCCGGCATCTATTGATAAAAATAATCGCCAATTTCTTGTGATTTGTAAATAAACCAGCTATCTTGTATTGTTGTTTTATTTAACTTAAGCTATTTTTGTAGAAACGTCAGTTGCAGCTTCTTTCGGACTTCCGTACTTTACTGACTTTCGGACTAATCTATAAACCATTTATTTAACTGCCGTGTTATGCTTTTTTCGCGGAAAGTTCTTCTGACTATAACCGTCGCATTGTTAAGCCGTTATTGCTTTGCCTGGCAAGGGCAAAACCAGGTGGATACCCTGGATACGCATGCAAGGTCATCGCTGCAAACCTATTACAAAAAGTATCCCTGCGAAAAGCTCTTTGCGCACCTCAACCAGGATGTTTACAGCAGCGGCGAAACTATATGGTATAAAATTTACGCGATTACTTACGGAAAACCTTCAGTACTGAGCGGGGTGGTTTATGTTCAGTTGACTGACACCGCCGGCAACATCATTACGCAAAACAAGTTGCCGCTGGTTGAAGGTAAAGCACACGGAAATATCGACATGGACCCTAAGTTGAAAAGCGGGTGGTATAGATTCAGCGCCTTTACTTCGTGGATGATGAATTTTGATCATGAGTCGTATTTTAATCAGCGGATATACATTCATAATGCTGCCGCTTCCGGTTCGGTGACCGGCGAAAAAGAGATAATTGAAAAGAGCTATCATATAGCCTTTTTCCCCGAGGGCGGCGACCTGGTGAACGGAAGTATTGAAGCGGTTGCCTTTAAAGCCTTCAGCGATGATGGGTTACCGGCATGGGTTGACGGTGTTGTTAAGGATAAAGCCGGCAAAACCATCGCTACCCTGGCAACGGTTCATGATGGCATGGGCAAATTTGTGATTGAGCCTAGGGGCGATAACTCCTTCTCTGCCTCCGTTAGGTTCCCTGATGGCAGCACCCAGGTGGTCAATTTGCCGGGAATAAAGGCCGAGGGCATCTCCCTGAAGGCCGGCCAGGATCTCAATACGGTCAAATTACAGATTGCCTTTTCAAACACAAAACAAGGTACCAGGAATTGTTTATTGGCGGCGGTGCAAAACAGTGGGGTGGTTAATACCTATCCGCTGCAATTAGCCAATGGCTTTAACGAGTTTAATTTGCCGAAAGCGCCTTTTTCAACCGGGATATTAAGGCTTACTTTATTTAGCGACCAGGGAATACCGATATCGGAACGGCTGCTGTTCATTAATAAACACGATCTTAAAACATCCGCATTGACAGCCGATACGCTGTCATTTTCGCCCCACGGTTTAAATTCTTTCTCCATGGCTATACATGATGAGGCAAACCAGCCGGCACGGGGCAATTTCTCGGTTGCCGTAACGGATGGAAATGCGTTTAACGATGTCATCAGTCAAAATATTTACTCCGCCCTGTTGCTAAGCCCCGAATTAAAGGGCGAAATTTATAACCCCGGGTATTATTTTAAAAACGAGAGCGATTCGCTGGCGCAACAACTTGACCTGGTTATGCTGACGAATGGCTGGCGGCATTTTTCGTGGCAGAAAATTTTGAGCAACGAGACCTACGTAGTTAAGCGCCCGGTTGAGCGCTCGATTTACATGGCGGGTAAAATTGTTAACTACACCAATCAGCAAAACGCCGGGCAAACAAATATCAAGCTGATGATCGCTAACCAGGATTCAACCAAATTTATCGGTTACGCGGCACCCGACTCGACCGGCAGTTTTATCATGAAAGATTTCAATCACCAGGGGACCTCCGATGTTTATGCTCAATCGGCTGATAAAAAAGGGCGCTACAGAGGTCTGAAGGTTAGGTTTTTTAACACGCTTGACGACAGTTTGAAAACGATAAAAGCTGATGGTTTTTCCGAACAGGCATTCCCGGATTTGGCCGGATATTTTATTTCGAGGGCGCAGGCGGAGGCCAAAGACCGGCAATTTGCAGATAATATCATGTTGAATACGGTGGATGTTAAAGCCAGTAAATTAACGCCTACCGATAAGGTCATAGCGAATCATGTAAGTCCAAAATATACTTCGGACAGAGAGTTTACGTTAGACCTGGTGACCTATCCATCGACCAATATTAGTATCATCGACTATATAAGGGGGAGGTTCACAAACCTGCTGGTGCTCGGAGACGACGCCAGCCCGCAGTTTATTTACAGGGGAATAAATACGCTGGGCCCAACTACAGCTGTCAACAGTGCAGGTAGAGGCAGCGCCAGCCGCTCTGAAAGTGCGGTGAAAGCGGAAACCGGCAGTAGCGGCAATCAATTCCTTCCGTATTTTTATCTGAACGAGGCCCTGGTCCCTTATGACCAGATTGAAGGAATTTCGCTTGAAGAGATAGCACTGATCCGTTTTATACCGCCGCCGGCGTGGTTTGCGCCTTTTAATGGCGGGAATGAAGGAGCGTTGCTTATTTATACTAAAACAAGGTCGGATGACCTGTCACAGATGGCGGGCATATCATCGCAATACGACCACTATATTTTCAACGGTTACAGCATTACCCGGGAGTTTGCGCAGCCTGATTATGCTAAGTTAAAACAATCGGGTTTAATGGACGACCGGATAACGCTTTACTGGAACGACGACCTTGAAACCGATACAACTGGCGTTTTAAAGTTCAAATTCAATAATACAGATATTGCCAAAAAATACCGGGTGATTATACAGGGGATGGATAATGATGGCAAGCTTGTGTATGTTCAAAAGGATTTTCAGTAAGGGCAAAACTCTTTCGGTCCAATACTATTTCGTGTTCCATTTAAACCATTTGATGCCTAAAAAGGCAAATAAGACAGAGTAGCCCAATGTGAGCAAAAGTGCAGCGGTTGTGTTGCTATTCCACTTAGCGGGTTCCATCCCTATTGAAAGGATAGTTTTTACAGTGCCGTATGGGCAATATTGAACTGCAT
>Ga0302140_10005621_pt1 | contig 15800 bp, 11 predicted proteins | sample I_Bog_E1_1_FD_202095 | JGI IMG/M metagenome (GOLD analysis project Ga0302140, IMG submission 202095) | Peat permafrost microbial communities from Stordalen Mire near Abisko, Sweden - I_Bog_E1_1 | ecosystem: Environmental > Terrestrial > Soil > Wetlands > Peat | place: Sweden: Abisko, Stordalen...
GGACAGATCACATACTAGCGACACCGTTTTACTCCGCGCTTGACAACCGGAGTTGCCCACCACATACTTGAATCCCCGAAATGGAGACTGGCCGGCGAGGAGCGGCTATCCCCTTCGGTGCTTGGCCTTGCGGGACTACCCATGGAGGGCTGGCGCCTCCATTCCAGGACGGTGCCGCGGCATTGCGCAGGTTCGCCTTTCCGGCACAAAAGCTCAAAACTGGCCCGTTGCCTAAATGAACATCTCAAGGAGGAGTTACTATCTATGAACCCGTCAATCAGAAGCCGGAATCTCGCGCTTCCCCCTGTTAGCCCCCATAAGAGGTCCATTTCACGGATCGCCTCTTGTTTGCTGGGATTGCTGTTGACAGCTTTGATGGCGCAAGCTCAATCGATCACGGTGAATCTCGGCCAAACCGCGGAGTTCTTTACCATGGCCGGTACCGGGGCAAACGCGGGCGGCCTCGGTCAGTACATCGTTACCATGGGGGCGTGCAGCGTCAGCGGAGGCAATACAACTTGCACGCTTTCAGGCAACTTTACTGGCACAACCGCGGGATTCACTGACGGCACCTACAGCCTGGTCACTACCTATGTCGGCACAGGCTCTACTCCGTTCCTGGGCGTCGAGCAAGCCGCGGGCTCTAACTACTTTGCCTTTTCGTCTGCTCCCCAAACGGCAACAATGACTTTGAACCTGACTACCTCAACTGGAACCGTCGTTGCGCCAATGTTAGTGTCAAGCCAGTTCGTCACCGGAGCAGCGTTCAACTTCATCTACTCAGGATCCGCAATCTGCGGCGGTACGGCGGTATCCAGTTGTAACGTGGCGCAGGTGGGTGTCACGGCCGGATCCAATATCACGGGTCAGGTGACGGGTAGCGCAACATTTGTCGACGCGTCGCGGTCCTATTACTTCCCCCACCTCACGTTCGGCGGCGGTTACCAGACGACTCTCACCTACGTCAACTACTCTCCGCAGCCGGTCACCTGTGTAACCAATTTCTATGGCGACTCTGGAAGCCCATTGTCGATCCCGTTCAGCCAGGGAGCGATTTCAAACCGCACCGATACAATGCCACCTGGAGAAATCGTCCACGACCAGAGCGTGGCGGATCTCAACGCCATCCCGGTCGAGGTAGAGGGGTGGGCGCAAGCGCTGTGCAGCGGCCCGGTACAAGCCAGCGTGCTCTTTCGCTACTTCCTCTCGGGAGTGGCGCAGGGAGAGGCGGGCGTGAACGCTGAAACAGCGCCTACCACCAAGTTCGCCACTTTCGCCCAGACCAATACGGGAGTCGCCTACGCGAATCCCTCTCCCACTGAGTCCGCCACAGTTACACTGACGGTGATCGGGGCGACTGGAACGCGGTTGGGAACCACAACCGTAACTCTCGCACCATCAGGGCACGGAGCCGTGAACCCCGGCCCTCTGCTCAGTCTGGGAAGCTTCAAAGGAATGGTCGAGATCACCTCCTCGATCCCCATTGTCAGCTTGTCGATCAATGCCGAGGCGTTCCCGGTGTTCTCCTCTTTGCCTCCAGGGGATCTGCCCAGCTCTACGGCGCTCGTGTCGCCTTAGCAGAAGTCAGGGCAAGAATCCGGGGTCTCAGTTTCCAATTGCCGAGCCCGTAAGGATCGGGATTGAGGCCCCGGATTCCGCACATTCTGTCCTCACGGATCGCACCGCCTGCTATCGAGGGGGGTAGTCTTACTCCTCTTGCGGTCCGGCGCCCGGTACTGCACGGCGGCGGCGTTAATCCAGGTGCGCACCGAAAGTTGCTGCCAGCCCTGACTGGTTTCCTTGACGAACGCCATCGGCAGGAAATCCGGAATGTAGTTGCAGAACACGGCGCGCACCGTCCAGCCGTATCCGCCGCTGCTGCGTGCAACGTGCGTACCACCACAGGCGAATCGCACCGCCGCCAAATCCGCCGGGAGGCGTCCGCCATTATTCACCACGTTCCCCGGCGGTTGGGAATTGAAGGTGAGCTCCGGCCAGCTTCACGTCTCCGCCATTGAGGACGGCGATGCTGTGGTCTCCCATTCCAAGAGTGTAAAATCGTCCTTTATGCTGAAGATGGGCTTGGATACTGCTGAGATGCCCTACCCGGGTCGTCACTGGAAGGAAAGTTACCGCGCGGACCTGGTTTTCCGTAATAGAGCTCGGCAATGATTTTGATCACCGGCGGCACAGGCTTCATCGGAAACCATCTGGTGGAGGCCGTCTGCGCGCATGGCGAACCGCTGCGCTGCCTGGTCCGCCGCGACAGTTTCAAGCGGCATCCTTTCGCGTTGCCGGCTGGGGTTGAGCTTGTGTGCGGTGACCTCGTTTCCGGCGAGGGTCTGAGCGATGCCCTCGAAGGCGTCAGCACCGTGATCCACCTTGCGGGTGTGACGAAGGCGCTTTCGACAAGCGAGTTTTACTCGGGCAACGCGCGAGCGACGGAGAATCTTGCGCGGTCGATAGCCGGGCGCGGGGTTCGGCTGGTACACGTCAGCTCGCTCGCCGCCATCGGACCCAGCACCGATGGCACGCCGGTCGCCGATGACGCCGAGCCGCACCCCGTCACGCATTACGGTACATCTAAGCTGGAAGGGGAGCGGATTGTGCGGGCGCTGGTTCCTGATGCGGTGATCGTGCGGCCGGCCGTGGTCTACGGCCCGCGCGACACAGACGTGCTGGAAATGTTCAAATCGATCAGCAGGGGACTTGTACTGGAAATCTCGGGCGGCGAACGCTGGTTTCAGGCGATTTATGTAAAGGATCTGGCCGAAGGGTTGCTGGCTGCGGCATGCACCCCTCGAGCGGGCGGTCGTGAGTACTTTCTGGCACACGCGAAGGCGGTCTCCTGGAGCGAGCTGAGTTCCGTGGCGGCGCGCATCATGCGGAAACGAACGCGAGTGCTACGGATTCCCGCGCCGCTCGCATACGCCGTAGGCGGCGTCGCGGAAGTTTACTCGCGACTCACCGGGAAGCCGGGGATCATCTCTCGCGAGAAGGTTAGAGAAGCGCAGTGCCGCCATTGGACTTGCGACACGCGCCGCGCGGCGCGAGAGTTGGGCTTCGAAGCGCAGACGCCTCTGGAGCTTGGGCTCGCCCAAACGCTTGCCTGGTACAAGGAGGCAGGTTGGCTGAAGTATTGAACCCGGATAGGCGCTTGTGGGCCGCTGACAAACTGATCCTGGCTTACCTTGCCGGCACAGGTGCGTTGATCGCGTTGTACTGGAACCGGCTTCCCGAAGCCCCGGCATTGCTGGCCCTGCACGTTGTGGCTGCCATCGCGATCGTGTTGGCTTCGACGCGCGACGGCCGCGCGGTCCGGTACTTCCGCTATTGGTATCCGCTGCCGCTGGTGGGTAGCTGCTATAAGGAAATGGCGATCCTGATTCCGGCGATCCGGGGCACGGCCGCCGACCAATGGCTCGCGGATCTCGACTTTTCGATCTGGCATGCGAATCCGACCGTCTGGCTGGAGCGCATCCAAACGCCGGCGCTCACAGACTTTTTGCAGCTTGTCTATACTCTGTTCGTTCCCGCGGTCCTGTTGATCCCCTGGCTGTTGTGGCGGAAACGACGCTTCACGGACTTCCGGTATTGCGCTTTCCTGATCTCGCTGGGCTTCCTGGCGTCCTATATCGGGTACATCCTTGTGCCTGCGCGCGGGCCCCGTTTCCTGCTCGACCACTTACAGCACTTGCCTTTGCAAGGAGGATGGGGGGTACACGTCATGCGGTCGACGCTGGACCGCCTCGAGTCAGCCCAATACGACTGCTTTCCGAGCGGCCATTGCGAGCTCACGATCATCGCCTGGTGGAACAGCCGGCAAGTCTCGAAACAGCTCTCCCGGGCGTATTTGGCTTACACGCTATGCATCATTTTTGCTACAGTTTACCTTCGATACCACTACACGGTTGACTTGGTGGCGGGCGCGCTGCTGGCCGCGATCCTGATTGCGGCGGGGCCCACGATGTACCGGAAGCTGTCAGGAAAAGAGGGTTCAATTGGCACTTGAAGTTGTAACGGCAGATAGCAAGCAGGCATTGAACGAGTTCATCGAGTTTCCCTATTCGCTGTACCGCGGCGATCCATTCTGGGTCCCTCCGTTGCGGATCGCCGTCAAGGAACTGCTGGACCGGGCCAAGCACCCGTTCTACGCCAACGCGGAGGTCGAGTTCTTCCTGGCGCGGCGCGACGGCCGCGTGGTGGGCCGGATCGCCGCTATCCTGGACCGTAATTACAACAAGTTTCACGAGGAGAACACCGGGTTCTTCGGGTTCTTCGAATCGACGGACGATACGGAAGTAGCGGCGGCCTTGCTCGGCGCCGCACGAAAGTGGGTCTTCGACCGTGGCGCAGTGCTGCTTCGGGGGCCGATGAACCCCTCCACCAACTACGAATGCGGCATGTTGGTCGACGGCTTCGATTCGAGTCCGATGGTCATGATGACGTACAACCCGCGCTATTACCCGGCGTTGATGGAAAGCGTTGGGCTCCGCAAGGCAAAGGACCTCAACGCTTACGTCAGTACGGAGGCGGCGGTCGAGTTGGAGAAGATCGGGCGGGTGGCGGACCGCAAGCTCGCCAAGAGCGGGGTCACGGTCCGGCCCATCAACATGAAGGATTTCGACGGCGAAGTGGAGCGGCTGTGGGGTGTGTACAACTCGGTATTGAAGCGCAACTGGGGATTTGTGCCCATGACGCGCGAAGAATTCGTCCTGATGGGCAAGGAGATGAAGCAGATTCTCAAGCCCGAGCTGGTATTGGTGGGAGAAGCGGGGGGGAAGACGATCGGGTTTGCACTGGCCTTGCCCGACATCAATTTCGCTCTCAAGCCGGCCGGCGGCAGCCTCTTCCCGACGGGCCTGCTCAAAATTCTGTATTATCAACGTTTGGTTAAGAGTCTGCGCGTGATTGCGCTTGGGGTGGTCGAGGAGCATCGAAACTCCGGTGTAGCGGCTGCCTTCTATGCCACGCTCGTGCGGACTGCCAGGAAGTTGGGATACACCGGCGACTGTGAAATGTCATGGATCCTGGAAGACAACGTTCTGATGACACGCTCCCTGGAAGTGATGGGCGCAAGACATTACAAGACCTACCGAATCTACGAATGGCAATGAATACGAGCCTGATGGCCACCGCGAATAAGATGAGCACTGAAGCGAACGACGTTTTCGAGAAATGCCGCGCATTCACTCGCCCACGTGAGCTCCAGAGAGCCGGGCTGTACATGTACTTCGAGACCTTCGGAGACCGGGACGGCTGCGAGCCGGGAGAGGTATGGCTGGGCTCGTCGAAGGTGCTGATGTTCGGGTCCAACGATTACCTGGGCCTGATCACGCACCCGCAGGTCATAGAAGCTGCCGCGCAGGCGGTCCGGCGATACGGGACAGGATGCAGCGGCTCGCGCCTGATGAACGGGACCCTGGATCTGCACGTGAAGTTGGAAGCGGAGCTGGCGGCCTTCGAGCACAAAGAAGCCGCGATGATCTTCGGCACGGGGTTTCAGACCAACTACGCGGCGCTTTCGACGCTCACCGAAACGGGCGACGTGATGATCTGTGATCACCGCCTGCACGCCAGCCTGGTGGAAGGGGCGTTGCGGTCGGAGGCGCGGGTGATGCGTTTCCGGCATAACGATCTGGATCATTTCGAGCGCTGCCTCAACAAGTGCGCTTCCGATGAAAAGATCCTGGTGGTCTCCGAAGGGGTGTTCAGCATGGAAGGGGATCTGGCCGAGTTGCGCGGGCTGGTAAACCTATCAAAGCCTAAAGCGGCGCGCATCTATGTGGACGAAGCACATGGGTTGGGAGTGTTGGGCCGGACCGGAGCGGGGGCGGCGGAGTACCTGGGTGTGCTGGACGACGTGGACATCGTGATGGGCACGTTCAGCAAGGCTCTGGCGTCGATGGGCGGCTTCATCGCGGGTCCTCGCGAGGTGGTGGATTATCTGAAACACACGGCGCGGGCGTTCGTGTTTGCGGCGAGCCTGCCGCCGGCGTCGGTGGCGGCGGCAGGGGCGGCTCTGGATATTATCCGCAAGGAGCCGGAGCGGCGCCAGCGGCTGCTGAAGATGGCCAGCTCGCTGCGCGCGGAACTGCGCGCACGCGGCTTTTCGGTGCTGGATGGCGAGACGGCGATCGTGCCGGTGGTGATCCGGGAGGAAGAGGCTTTGTGCCGGCTGAGCAGGGAGCTTCTGGCCGAAGGCATTTACGTCAACCTGGTGCTGAAGCCGGGCGCGGCCCAGAATCTGCTCCGCATCTCCTGCACTTCCGAACACACCGAAGCGCACATCGAGAGGCTGGTCGCAACGATTACGAAGGTGGCTGCGCGCCTGGGCATCGAGCGCTAGGCTGAGCCCCGCTTAGTCCCCGGAAAGCGCCTTCGGCCGGTTCGTCTCGCTGCGCTTCCCTATTGGGCGCCAGGCTTCCCGATTACGAAGTGGCTTCGCCGTGCTCTGGTCCGCCGTCTTGACGGGCGGCAACGCTCTCGCGGCCACGCGGTTCTTCTTTGCATCGACAGGTGGTGCGGGAAACTCCATAGGCGGATCAGCCGTGGCCGGCGCCGGCGCGGTGCGTGCTCGTCATCCGTAACGCCAAACGCAGGTCGTGTAGGCCGTTTCGGCCGGTCCCGGTTTCGGACCACGCACCTTCCCACCGACCATCTCGCCGACGCGGATCGTGAGCCGCAGACCGTCCGGGATGAACATTGGGGACGTTCGAGCGTGGACGAAATCGGCCTTCCGCTTTGGGTGGTGAACTCGTCGTTCGGCACGTGTATACACGACGACGGCGAACTATGAACTGGCGCCCAGGTATCACTACCATCCCGCTCAAGACAAGGGCAAAGTACAAAGGCCTCTCGCAGATTTGGGAATGCCCCTATACGTCCAGAGTGAGAACGCACGCCATCATCTCGCGGGGGAAAACTACGGTGAGTCCCTCGCCGCCGGTTTCGAGGCGAATGCCCAGGTCCACCGGGTAGAGAATGCGCATTCCTGGATCAGCCTTCGAGAGATGAACTTTGTCGATGCCCCTGAGCCGCCACACCGCTATAAAACTGCTTTGCGGCGAGCGCATTCCGAGCGCAACTGGAGAGACCGAGTCGGTGATGTCCGGCAGACCGAGCGGGTAATAGGGCAGAGCTTGACCGATGTGCGAACGAATTCGTTCCTTGTAGATTTTCAGGCCGGTTTTCACTTGCGCAAAACTGGCTTGAGACAGCTCCGCAAGGTGACCGCTCTGGTGGATCCTGAACAACATCGCGTTCACCATGTTGAAGCTGGCCGCGTCCGTGCCACTGCTGCCAAGCGGGTAGGACCAGGCGGCCAGTTGCTCCGGCAGGACCGCGGCCGACTCGCCCACCTCGATTCGCGGGTAGAGCCGGTAGTCTTCCTGATCGCTTGAGGACTGCAATTGCAGGTGCGAAAGCATGGCATATTCCATCCGTCCGCCGCCGCTGCTGCAGTTTTCGATCGTGAGGTCGGGATAGCGGGCCAGCACGTCGTCCAGCCACGTCAGCAGCGCCCGGTTGTGGTCGAGCAGTCCCTGCCCGGCACTGTCCGCCAGATACTCCGTACCCTCCAGCCCGTCGACGTTGTAGTCCATCTTGATGTAGCCGATCTTGTACTCGCCGACGAGCCGGTCGACAACACTGTTCAGGTAGGCACGCACTTCCAGGTTGCGTAAGTCGAGCAGATAACGCGAATGGTCGATGACCCGTTTGCCATGCCGTTGAAAGAACCACGCGTCCGGCTTGCTTTTCAGTGGCGAGTTGATGCCAATCACTTCCGGCTCCAGCCACAAGCCCGGCACCATTCCTTTGTCGCGAATTCGATCCAGCACCTGCTGCAGACCGCCAGGCCAACGCGTCTTCGAGGGCTGCCAGGCGCCAACCGATCCCCACCAGTCCTCACTCAATTCGGCATACCAGCCCGCATCGATCACGAAATACTCGCAACCGGCCTCCGCTGCCGCGTCGATCAGCGGCCACTCTTTCGCGGTCGTGGGGTCGCCAAGCAGACAATTCATGTAGTCATTGAAGATGACCGGGAGCTTGCGAGTGTCGGGTCGTGGCCGCAAACAAGCAGCGCGCCTGTAGCTGGTCAGCGCCGCGACAGCCTGCTCAAAACCGCCGCGGACGCAACCGACCGCCGCGGGAACGGTTGTGTACGACTCGCCAGGTTTGAGGCTCTTCCATGCATGGCCGTGCAGTTCATCCGGGCCGCCGATATAGGCGTACACAGCCTTAGCTTCGGTATTCGCGAGCTCCCAGTGCCAACTGCCATTGTGTTCGATTTGCCAGAACCACGTAACCCCGAGTTCGGTATTCTCGACCATTCCCATTGGCAGGTAGCGCTGCGTCGACCATGTGCCGACACTGTTGAACGCAGCAGGCGAAATTGTGAAATTGCCGTTGTCAAGAAAACCTGCTTGCGAGGGCTTCACCTTGCGCCACTGCGCCTCCGCCTGCCAGGTATTGAGAGCGAAGTGGACGCGGAGCTGCTGTTCGAACTCGCGGGGCGGCGCGAAGTTATTGAGCATCGCCGAGCTCAAGGATTCGATGCCAACGCTCTGGCTGCCGATGTTGGTAACCCGCGTGCTTCGGCGGACGACAGGAACGTTCGTGAAGGACTCATAGATCGACTCGACGCGCAGGTCGAGCGCCGGGTCGGCCTGATAGATCGTGAAGCGCTTGCCAGTCGGCGTGGCGGTCTCGCGCGTACCCAGGAAAATCAGCCTGGAACCCGGGCAACCGATCGTGAGCTTGAGACCACGATGGTCGCCTGGGTCTTCGCCTGTGCATTGAAGGGAGACCTCGGCACCTGAAACAGAGGTCGGTGCAGGGAGATCCTTGGGAGCGCTCACACCCTCTGGCAGAAGTGCTCTGAAGCGGAGCCTTTTATCCAGAAACTCAAATGTGAAGCTCATGCCCGGCGCGTTCCAGACAAACGGATCATAGACCGGAGGAGGAAGCATGTCTGCTTGATTCGCAGTGTTCTCCGAAGATTGGATCTGCGAAGCATGAGCCTGCAGCTTTGGGGCGATGGCACCCGCGGCCAACATTCCAGTGCCTCGCAAGAAGATTCGTCGGTCTATTTCCGGCATTCGTTTCTCCGTATCCACACGCTTTCAAAGCGCTGAGCCGCTCAGCGGATGATGTGCGCCGTAATCGCGTGCTTGCCAAACGGGGCTATCTTCTCTTCCGCCGCTCCGCTGTCGTTGGCGAGCATCTCGGCAGCAGAGTTCGGCGGGATTCGCGAGTTCGCTATCACGCCGAACCTAATGCTGTAGGCTACCACCTGAGCTAAGCGAACTACGCAGCCCTGCCTAAAACACACCGCGCATCCGCGTCTTCTCTTCCAACGTGGACGCCTTGCCAGCGACGGCGGCAGCTTCAGCTTGAAACTCTTCTCGAGACGCATCTTCCGGAGAATCAGGCGCACTAGTCGCCGCACAAACGCAGCAGCATCCAGCCCTCGTCGCTGATGCTGTTTGGCGCCGCCTTTTCGTTGAGCCGGGCTGGCTGATAGCGCTGTACCGCGTTCGGCGTAACATCATGCACCAGGAAACGTGCCGAGCATACGTTCAAGATGCACAAACGCCCTGGTTCCCGTGCGGATTGCCTTTAAGTTTGGATTCCCTCTAAAGTTTGCGTTCCATTCGACCGAAGTAATGAGAGTGATGAGATTCTGCTGACTTTGCTCCCAGTACCAGGGGGGAGGCAGTTGGCTAGACGAGCGAGGCGTATGGAAGACCAGGAAATAGTCAAGGAATTCTTGATTGAGAGCAACGACAATCTCAGCCGTCTGGAGCAGGAGATGGTGGAACTGGAGCGCCGGCCCCGGGATACCGAATTGCTGGCCAGCGTGTTCCGGACGTTCCACACGATTAAAGGCACGTGCGGCTTTCTAGGCTATGGAAAGCTCGAACGGGTGGCTCACCAGGCCGAAAACGTGCTGTCGCAATTGCGGTCCGGGTCTCAGACCTTCACCTCAGGTCTCGCCTCGTTGGTCCTGGAGGCCGTGGACGTCCTGCGGCGCCACCTGAGGGCCATTGAAGCCGGTGGCCAGGAAGCCGCTGAGGATTCCGCCGACCTATGCCGGAGGCTGGAGGAGGCCAGCCGAGGCTCCGCCTGCACGCTCTCGGAAGCCGCGTCACCGGCAGAGGTGGAGGCGGCCGCGCAAAAGGTCTCGGGCGGTGTCGCAGACTCAGCCATCCGCGTCGACGTGCACTTGCTGGACAAACTCATGAACCTGGTGGGAGAGCTGGTGCTGACGCGAAACCAGATCCTCCAGTTCAGCGCCCAGCAGGAAGGCGCCGCTCTGAGCGCCACGTCGCAGAGGCTCAACCTTATCACGTCCGAGTTACAGGAAGGGGTCATGAAGACCCGCATGCAGCCCATCGGAGTGGTTTGGAACAAACTGCCGCGATTGGTGCGGGACGTGGCGACGGCCTGCGGCAAACAGATCGCCCTGGAGTTGGAGGGCGCCGACACGGAGATGGACAAGACCATCATCGAGGCCATCAAGGACCCACTGACTCACATCGTGCGCAACTGCGGCGACCATGGCATAGAGCGAACCGAGGTGCGGCTGGGGCGGGGTAAGCCGGCGCAGGGCCGAATCTCTCTCCGGGCCTTCCATGAGGGCGGGCAAGTCATCATCGAAATCGGCGACGACGGCGGGGGCGTGGACACCGAAAAAGTCAAAGCTAAAGCCGTTCTGAACGGGCTGATTCGGCCCGATCAGGCTGAGCGGCTGGGGGAGCGGGAGGCCCTGAACTTGCTGTTCCTACCGGGCTTTTCCACCGCCGAAAAGGTGACCAATGTCTCCGGGCGGGGCGTGGGGATGGATGTCGTGCGGACCAACATTGAGAAAATCGGCGGGACGGTGGACCTGTCCAGCCGGTTCGGGGAGGGGACTACGGTCAAGCTGAAAATCCCCCTGACTTTGGCCATTATCCCGGGATTGGTAGTCACCCTGGGTGACTGCCGCGGTGAGGCGCCGAACGGCAAGAAAGGCAAGGGCGGGCAGCATTTCGTGATCCCCCAGGTCAGTTTGGTGGAACTGGTCCGGCTGGAGGGCGAGGCCGCCCTGCGGTCCATCGAGCGCATCCGCAACACAGCAGTCTACCGGCTGCGCGGAAACCTGCTGCCCGTAGTCTACCTCAGGGAAGTGCTAGGTCTGGAGGGCTTGGCCGTTGACTCCGACACCATCAACATCGCTGTATTGCAGGCCGAGGACCGGCAGTTCGGACTCGTGGTGGAGGGTGTCAAGGACACCCAGGAGATTGTGGTGAAGCCGCTCGGCAAACACCTCAAGGGCCTGAACTGTTACGCCGGAGCAACCATCATGGGGGACGGTCGGGTGGCACTCATTCTGGACGTGATGGGGATCGCACAAAAGTGCGGAGAAGTCGCAGGCGGCCACGAGCGCACGCGTGTTGAGTCTGACATGCGGCTGGAAAATGTTGCCGACACCAAACAGACCTATCTTCTGTTTCGCGCCGGCCCATTCGAGCGTCTCGCGGTGCCCTTGTCACTGGTCGCACGCCTGGAGGAGTTCCCGCTTTCCCATGTCGAGCGCGCCGCCAACCACCTGGTAGTCCAGTACCGTGGCCAGATTCTGCCCCTGGTGCCGTTGGCTCAGATTCTGGAGCCAGGTTCCGCGGATACGGCCGGGAGCCAGGATCCGGTCCAGGCTATCGTTTTTAGCGACGGCGACCGGAGGATCGGCCTGCTGGTCGATCAACTGTTGGATATTGTCGATGATGCTGTGAGCGTGCGGCAGGTCTCGGGGCGCAAGGGGTTGTTGGGCTCGGCGGTCATCGGGAAGCTAGTGACGGACATGCTGGACCTGGACGCCGTGATTTGCTCGGCTTCTGGCGTGTGGAACCAGGAGGAGGCGGAGGTGCCCGAAGGGGCCACTGTGATGTTGGCCGAAGGTTCGACCTTCTCGCGCGGGATTCTGCGCGCATCTCTCGAGATGGCCGGCTACCGCGTGGTGGAGGCGTCCACCGCAGCCGAGGCCCTCACCCAGCTGGCGCGGGTCAAGGTAAATGTGGTTGTCACTGCCCTGGATCTGCCTGGCGGCGGAGGCTACGAGTTCCTGGAGAAGATGCGGAAGGATCCGTCCCTAGCCGGGGTTCCCGTCCTGGCCCTTGCGGCTTCCGCCGGGGATACCAGCCAGCGGGCAGCCCAGCCGGGTGCCTTCCAGGACTACCTGATCCGGGGCGACCGTGATGCCATGTTGCGCTCCATCCACAGGCTTGCAAGTGTCTTGAACTCTCAGTCGGCTGCCCCCGAACCAACTGTGGAGAAAGGTTGAACCAATGCTAACTACAGGAACAATTTCATCGCTGGAAAGCTCGAGCCGATCTCTCAGCGGGCAGTATTCGACCTTCGATGTCGCAGGATTCTACTTCGGAATCGACGTGCTCCAGGTGCAGGAGGTGTTGCGTTACCAGAGAATGACTCCGGTGCCGCTGGCTCCGGCGGTCATCGAGGGGCTCATCAATCTGCGCGGGCAGATCGTCACGGCCATGGACATGCGCCAAAGGCTCGGCCTGCCCCCTCGGGCCGACGGCGAGACGGCGATGAATGTGGTCGTCCGCACCGAAGAAGGCGTAGTCAGCCTCCTGGTCGACGAGATCGGCGACGTGGTCGAGGCGGAATCGTCATCGTTTGAGCGCCCGCCCGAAAACCTCGATCCGGCGATCCGCAACTTGGTTCGCGGCATTCACAAGCTGAAGGACAGACTGCTACTGGTGCTGGACACCGATCAAACGTTGAAATTGGACACAGGTAACGGGCAGTCGCTCAATTAGGGGTCCGCAACGAGGCGATTCTGGTGGCATTCACTTTCTTCTTTCGCGATTTGCAGATGCTCGAACTGGCCATCGACCGCGTCGCGCCGGAATTGGCCGGGCGAATTCACCCGAAGGTCTGGGACGCGGGTTGCGCCATGGGACCGGAAGCGTACACGCTAGCCATCCTGCTGGCAGAGCGCCTTGGACAGTTCGCCTTCCGCAACCTGCGGATTGAAGCCACCGATATCGACGAGACGGGTCAATTCGTGAACATCGTCAATGCGGCAGTCTACCCGGCTGGGGATCTCGAACGGATGCCCCCGGGAATCCTGGAGCAGTACTTCGAGCCGACTGGCGAGGCCGGCGCCTTTCGTCTGGCTGACCGAATTCGGGCCAGTGTGCGTTTTCGACAGCACGACCTGCTCTCGCTCCGCGAGATCGACTCCGGCTTCAGCTTGGTGGTATGCAAGAACGTCCTGCTGCACTTTTCCCACTCCCAGCGGGTGGAAGTCATCCGCATGTTCCACCGCTCTCTAGGGCCGGGCGGCTATTTCGTTACGGAACACACCCAGAAACTTCCCACCGAGGCCGCTCCGCTGTTTGAACAGGTGGCCCCCCACGGACAACTATTCCGCAAGCTGGAGGTGGCGCAGTGCGCGTGATTCTTCTCGAGAACTCAGGGCAGTTTCATTCCTCCAACGTATATCTGTTGCTGGGCAACTGGAGCCGGATCTGTGTCGTGAACATGCTAGTCGACGTAAAACTGGATACCGCCGTTCTCGACGCGCTTCCGAAGGCTCCTACTGGCGTCGGCAAGCGGACGCTCGAGCAAGTCGTCCTTACCCACGGACACAACGATCACGTCGAGTTGCGAGAAGTCATTCGCGACCGGTGCCAGCCCGTGGTTTGCGCCTTCCGCAGCGGACTCGAAGGAGTGGATCGCGTGCCTCAGGACAGCGATGAAATGAATGCCGGGAACGAGACCTTTGAAGTGCTACTTACCCTGGGTACTCGAGAGGCTGCATTTGCTTGTATTGCCGCGAGAGAGAGGTGCTTTTCGCGGGAGATACTTCGCTGCTGGTCCATTCCAGCAAGGGCACCTATGAACAGAGCTATGCCGCCGCGTTCGAGAAGATCTGCGCCCGGAATATCCGGACCATTTATTTCGGGCACGGTGCACCGCTTGTGGCGGACTGCAACAAGCGGTTGCGGCAGTCACTTGAAATCGTAAACAACAGCGTGAAGCACGGACGCGGAACGCTCAACACAACAAAGAAGGTGAATTGTGAAGTGGTTTAGTGATTTGAAAATTGGCACGAAGCTGCTTGCCAGCTTCATTCTCGTGGCGGCAATCGCTGGGCTCATCGGTTGGGTTGGGCTTTCCGGCGTCTCTAAATTCAGTGCGAACTCGGCATCCATGTACGCGGACCAGTTGATTCCCATCAGGGATCTAGGGTACGCCAATACAGCCTTCTTAATCGCAGAGACTGATGTTCGGAGCATGTTGCTGACCAAGCAGCCGTCTGAACGTCAGAAACTCGCCGATTCGGTCCTGGTGGAGACTAAGCAAGTCGATGGCTACATCGCCTCCTACGAAAAGACTATGCTTTCCAAGGACCAGCAGGAGACGCTGCCCAAGTTCAAGTCGGCTTGGGAACAGTACCAGACTGTGCGCCGCAAGGGGATGTCGTCGGCCCTGAGCGGGCGGGACGCGGAGGCACTAAGGATCTTCGATGGCGAGGCAGTGCAGTCCATGACGGAATGCCGCCATGCCCTTCAATCACTGATTGACATCAACGTCCGAGTGGCCGAAGGGAGCGAAAAGGCCAATGAAGCCGCCGCCGCATCCACACGGAACATGGTCCTGATTTTTATGACGGTGGGCGTCCTGTTGGCCATTGGCTTGGGACTGCTGCTGGCTCGTGTCATCGGCAATCCCGTCCGGGCGATGCAAGCCGCCGCCGAGAAACTGGCGCTCGGCGACGTCAACGTGAGCATCGATCTGGACAGCCAGGATGAATTGGGAGCATTGGGCCGGGCTCTTCGCGGCCTGGCCGAGGTGATCAAGGACCGTGCTAGCCTGGCGCAAAAGATTGCGGCCGGAGACCTGGCTGTTCAAGTACAAGTGAAGTCCGAGCAGGATTTGCTTGGCAAGTCGTTCATCCAGGTCGTGGAATCCCTGCGCAAGTTGATCGCCGAGGCGGAAACGCTCACCAAGGCGGCGGTGGAAGGCAAACTCGCGAGCCGCGGGAACGTCGAGCAGTTCCAGGGCGGCTACAGGCAGATTGTCACTTGCGTCAACCAGACGTTGGACGCCGTGATCGGCCCACTCAACGTGTCCGCCGAGTATATGGATCGAATCTCGAAGGGTGACATCCCGCCCAAGATCACCGACAGCTACAACGGCGACTTTAACAAGATCAAGAACAACTTGAACGCCTGCATCGATGGGCTGGGCGGTCTGGTGGAGGCAAATGCCGTTCTGCAGGGGATGGCGGTCAACGACTACAGCAGCGCAGTGAAGGGACAGTATGCGGGGATCTTCGCGGATGTTGCGAGCGCTGTGAACACGACGCAAGGGAGACTGAAACATCTCATCAGTGTTGTCATGCGTATCGCGCATGGAGACCTGGGGGGGCTACCTGAGCTCAAGCTTCTCGGCCGCCGGTCGGATCACGACGAACTCGTGCCATCGATGGTCCTGTTGATGGAAACCCTTGCTGCGCTCGCGGCCGACACAGTGCTGCTGGCCAAGGCCGCGGTGGAAGGCAAACTTGCCACCCGCGCCGACGCAACGAAACACGAGGGCGATTTCCGCAAGGTCGTCGAAGGCGTGAACCAGACGCTGGACGCGGTTATCGGACCACTTAATGTGGCCGCAGAGTACGTGGATCGTATTTCCAAGGGCGACATTCCGCCCAAGATCACGGACAAGTACAACGGTGATTTCAACGAGTTTAAGAACAACCTGAACGTCTGCATCGACGCCATCAG
>Ga0302140_10005631_pt1 | contig 15780 bp, 20 predicted proteins | sample I_Bog_E1_1_FD_202095 | JGI IMG/M metagenome (GOLD analysis project Ga0302140, IMG submission 202095) | Peat permafrost microbial communities from Stordalen Mire near Abisko, Sweden - I_Bog_E1_1 | ecosystem: Environmental > Terrestrial > Soil > Wetlands > Peat | place: Sweden: Abisko, Stordalen...
CGCATGGCTTGGTCAGTTCCGCAGACTCCTCGCTCGCCATGAGCACCTCCTTTCGACCTACAGAGCCTTCTTCTATCTCGCTTGCCTCTGGATCACACTGCGCAGGTGTTTATGAAACACGCTCTAGGCAATTGGTGTAACGAGCTTGAGGACCGGGTGAGTACCTGCATCGACGGACACGCCACCGATACGGCTCCAAGCCACGAACACGGTCGTTAACTGTTGCAACAGAACATCGTCCGACCGACGAATGTTCAATCCACCGTCCTGTCTCAGCAAGTAACCCTGAGTCAAGTCACCAAGCAAGATGCCTGTAGAGGTGACAGTAGTTGAAGAGTTGACGCAAGAAGGTAGCGCCTGATTGAGAACAACAGGGATACCGAGGATCGAATCTAACGCTCCAGTGTTGGGGTTGGGGATGAATAACGGACGACCGTAGTTGTCCTTCTGACCCATCAGGTATGCACGGCTCTGAGAGTTCATAACCCAGCAGGTGTTCTCATTCAGGTATGCAGGGTCTAAGGTGCCGTAGATCGCAACGAAGTCGTCATACTGAGGACCAACCTGTCCAGAGTTGAGGTTGAGGACGTTCCCTGCGCTATATGTACCGCTGGCAGTTGCACCAAGAGTTGCGCCGCTTACCAAAGATGCAACGTTGGAACCATTGCCGGTAGCGATTAGCTGCTCAATACCGCGATAGAACCGGGTAGCAAACGCTTGCTTGATGAAGCTGTCGAGATCAAAGCTGGCATCCTCTAATTCTTGGAAGCTGACGTTGACCTGGGTTGCAATGGTGTCGGTCGAACTGATGACACCAGCGAAGCCGGGATCAGTCTCGCTCACAGCAGTTGTTTCGCCACCAGTGATCGTTGTGAGAACGTTTGCAGTGTCATTCAGCAAGGCGATCTTCATTGGAGCGCCGTTGTTGTTGGTGATCTTGCGACCAACCTTATTCAGCGTTCCGCCAACAAACTTCTGGGCTTGGTAGATTGTCTGATCGAAGAGCTGGGGGATTACATATCCACCCTGAGTGCCAGAGGTTGTAATCGCACGATTCTCACGAAGGATGGCACGGTCTTCGGTGCTTAGCTCTCTGTCACCAAAACGGATGAAGTTGCTATATGCACGCTTGACGGCTTCATCTTTGCCATCGGCAACTTCTGCACCTGCACCGGGAGTTCCACGGTTGGGCTTCGTTGACGCTTTCATGCGGGCTTCAAAGGCTTCGAGGCGGGTGCGGCTTTCGATGTCTTTCTCGATCACGTCAAGATCAGCAAGCATCTGCTCAGACTTGGTGCGGATTTCGGGTGTTAACTCTTTCTCTTGAAGTAGAGTTTGGGTTTCAGCAAAGAGGCGATTCCGCTTCTCCTGCAATTCGTTCAAATTCATTGTGGTTCCTGTGTTAAATGGGGAATATCTTTGCCAGGACGGCAAAGGGATTTGCAGGACAACCGACATTCCTATGTGGGTTTCACTTGCGGCTCTAGAACGACATTTGCGATCTAACGCACAGGCGGGAGCCTGATGGTCCTACAGCAAACTTGGTATTACGCTCTGGCACGGAGTTGAGCCAGTTTGAATCTTGCACGGATCAGCCACGCTTGTTTATCGAGTGCATTGAACTCATCTTGCCCACCGAGTCCATCACCATCACCGTCGTCATCGTCTTCATCCACCTGATTGGTGCATCCGCCTTCATTGCAAGCTGAATCGCTGCAATTGTCGTTTGAGCAGATGCCACATGATCCGGCTTGGCACTGAGCACAGCTACAGGCACATTGAAAGGGAGGGATGACAGCGCCATCAGGGAACAAAGCACGCAAGGCCATCGTTGTGGATTCGTATGCTGGGAACGTGACGCCAACAGAGACTTCAAAGAGTTGAGTGTCCAATACCGTTCTGATGTTGCCGTTCCATTCATCCTTGGTACAGACAAATCCGAAAGAGCAGCCGGATAGATCACCACGTCCTACTGAAACCTTTAGATCACGAGCGGCCTGAGTGTCAGGAAGATCGATGCTGAAGGCTAAGCCTTGTGCATCTTCACTCAGAGTCAGAGTGTTCGCACTTGTGCGGCCAACGATGGCGTTTGTATCATGATTGATCAACGCTCTGATGTCATTGCCTAATGAAGATGTAAAGCAGCCTGGAGCTAGCTTCTCTTGAAAGCCTCCTAGATCTTCGGATAGCTCATTGAAACGGGCGATATACCCTGCGAGGTTGTTGCCTTGTACTGACGCCGTGCCTGTGGCCCGGTATTCGCGTTTATTCTGCATCTGCTTCCTCTAGTTGCGATGAAGCAACCGCCGCAGCAATCTCTTTATGGGTATTGATGTAGATTGCGCGTATTGATTTGATAAATTCTTTCTGAACTGCCTCATCCAAATTGGTGGCGTTTACGCCTTCCATCCGTTTGCAGATGTTCCGGCAAGTGGCATTCACAATGTCAGAGGTTTCGATTTCGTCTGCCACCTTATCGAGCCCATGCTGTGCCAATGCGTCAGATAGGCTCAACTGTGCGATAGAGCGAAGCACAGGACCGAGAACTTGACTAACCGCGTCCACATCTCTTTTCTGCCTATTGGCTAAACGGTGATAGCCGTCGCGGAAGACTGAGATAAAGGACGTAGTGTATTTGCCAAGCATCTTGGTTTCAGCGGGTGCCGGGAGTGTAAGCTGGCTATCAGGTTCTACAGGCGGCTTTGTACCAACGGGCTGATCTTGAATCGATTCGGTTGCTAGCAATAGCTCCGCATTCTGCATATTGACTGGCGCCCAGAGAATATCTCCGACATCATCAGGAAGCAGATTCATGCCTAGCATTTCACGAGCATCATTGGCAGTGAGTATGCCCCACTGTCTTCCAACACCGATTGCGTCGTAGGTGCTTTTGATATCTGTGCGGAGTCGTTCGCTGAAGTCGAACTGAGCAAAGACCGTAGGATCAGTGATCAGCTTGCGACAAATCTCAGCTTCTAAGCGGGAGAAGTATGGCTGTAGAGTGTCGGTGACGAACGATAGGGCTTCCTGTTCCGATGATGCCTTCGACGATTTGCTCGTGTCACCGGCTTTGGATACAGGCACGCCAAAAATGGCGCATATCTCTTGGCGTTGGAACTGGCGGACCTGTATGAACTGTGAGTCTTCAGGGGATATGGATAAGGGTGTGTATTTCCAATCACCGGGTAGGACAGCCGTGCTGCCTTGCTTGGTGCCTGATTGGGTTTCCTGCCATGTGCGGCGAGCACTCTCCATTGCTTCGGGCGAGATATTGGCATCAGTGGGGGTGAGCAAACCCGATGGCCGGGAACCATTACCGAAGAAACGAGCGCCGAATAGCTCTGAGGCTTTGGCTAGTCCGATTCCCTGCCGAGCAAGTCGAATGGGTGAGAAACCTTCTACACCATCCCAACTGAACAGAGGCACATGGAACATGTTCTGGCTATTGATCTTGCGGGGTGTGCTGTTCCCCATCCCTAAGCCGTCCGTTGTCTCGTAATAGAGGCTATTGGTGCTCATATCACGTCTGGCACAGGTCAGATTGGGATTCAGCGGCCATAAGGCAACAGGTTGACCTGCACCGTTACGTTCAATCTCTGCAAAGCAATTGCCTGTCAGGGCAAGGGAGGCCGTGAGACACGCCCAGAATGTAATGGCAGTCATTTCGTCATTAGGGCAAGACAAGAGCAGCCTTGATAAGGGTGTGAACAGTTGCTTTCTGCCTGAGCCGTCATTCTGATAGAGCTTGCATGGGAGGGTGGAAACGCCATCGCTGATGACTCGCACACAGGTTTGAACAGTCGCATTCTGAAGGGCAGTCGCAGCATTGACGATCTCGCCTGATGCTGTCGGATCGCCACCTTCCATTGACCAACTAAGAAACGCTGTGAGGCTCAGCCCCGTACCGGGTGTTCCAGAGCGCTCTTCCATACGGGGGGTGATAGACAACTCATTGCCCGTATCGGTGCGTCGTCTCATGAAGTCTTTTGCGGCTGATACCAATGACATTTAGGGTTTACCAAACTTGTGCTAGAAACTGTCTAGGCTGGGAGGGAGGTGGCGCTATAGAGGCGCGGGACATAGCGATCATGAGTGCAACCGCACCGTCAATCTTGTTTTCAGGCTTAGCTTTATCAGGGAAGATCAGGTTGCCGAAGGGCTTGCCGATGACATTCGAAACGCAATAGTTCAGAACCGGATCACTGTCATGATGTATGCGGCGGTTGTATGTCAGTTCCTCTATGAGCTTCATCGGAGTGCTCAAATGGGTTGCTCGCTGAGGAACATCGATAAACTTGGTTGCACCGGGCATTTTCGGCTTGAGTGACTGCACAAAGAAGTCAGAGTGCCAGGAGTCGTATCCAATCTCTTGCACCTTGTAATCGCTAGCGCGAGACAATATCAGAGCCTCAAGCGCGGTGTAGTCGATCGTGTTGCCTTCGGTGACATTGATCAGGCCACGCGCATCCCACGAGGTGTAAACAGGATTCTGCTGAACTGACTCAGAGGGGATGAAGCACTCAGAGAACACGTAATAGTGCGACTTGCCTTCGATCTGCCTGATGAAGATGGTACAGATGGCTGTGAGGTCTAGCTTTGATGAAAGATCGAAACCCATCCAACAAGGTTCACCAAGGAAGTCCTGGAGGGTGATCTTGTCTTCGCAACCGTTCCACTTCTCTATCGAATAGAACGCGTTGGAAGCAGCAACGGTGATGTTCAGATGCTTTGTCTTGAATGATGCAGCCTTGGCAGGATTGTTGATTGCTACCTGTTGAGCGGCTTTCAGATACTCAAGGGTGACCGAGACATTGCAGCCGGGATTCGCCATGATGAGAGCGGATTCTGATCGCCAATCGACATCGGGATCAATGGTGTAGATGAGGGCAAATAGCTCATCATCTTCAACAGCTTTGTTCAATACCTTCTCAGCTTCATCCTGTAGGGCTTTGCAGGGATTCTCTGTTCCAAATCCAGCTGTAGAGATGGCAATGATCAGCGGTTGCTCTCTAGCGGCCGTTCCTGTCAGGAATGACTCATACAGGCTGTTGTCCCTCATCTGGTGAAGCTCGTCACAGATGGCACATGAGACGTTTGAGCCGTCTTTAGGCCGGGATATGACCGGGAGGAACTTGCTGTTGGTGCTCGGTACGACGATTGATGCAGCGTTGACGAGAGTGCCTGTCTTGGCAACAAGCTCAGGTGCGCTGGTGAGCATCGCTTGAGCAGCTGAGAATACTTCCTTGGCCTGAAACAGTGACGATGCGCCACAGTAGACTTCAGCACCCATCTCTTTATCGAAGATCAGATGGTAGATGCCTAATGCAGCGGCTATTAGAGACTTGCCCTGTTTACGTGGGAGGATGATGGTGGCTCGACGGTATCGGCGCAAACCGTCTTGTTTGCGTTTCCATCCATAGAGGCTGCATATCCAGTTGCACTGCCAAGGCTCAAGTTTGATGCGTTGGCCGGATGCTGCTAGCTTGCCTTTGATGTGGCGGAAGCATTCGATGATCTTGCAGACAAGGTGAGCAGCGCCTTCATCGTAGTAATAATCAGAGTCGAAATCGGTAAAGTCAGACTCGACCTGTTTGCATAACGCGACGATCTGCTTGCAGGCGATTCTCTTTCCAGAGAGGACTTCAGCCCGATACTGTTTCGCTTTTGCCGAATAGGTTTGTATTGCATCCTGCATTAGTTGCTGTTCTTTGCGTCGGGCGCGGAGGACAAGATGTCATCCCAAATGGAAGCCTCATTGCTCTTAGCAACAGTGATTCTGGATCTGGATACAGGCGTCATGCCTAGCTGTTGCAATGCTGACATCAGGACAGACATCTCAGCACCATTCAACTTGCTGGTTCTCATCTTCCCTATCAGGCGCACACACAGTTCCAACACGACGCGATCAGAGCCAAAGAGGACACCTGGAGCGCATTGAATGATGAGTTCGTTCCATATGGCTTTCTGATCATCAGTGAATGAGGCTGGAGGATCGCCTATGGGATTCTCAGGAGCAGGTGTATTACCTCGATCAGCAAACCTTGCGGGATTGCGCTCGATGGCTCCTGTGAGGGATAGGGCTTCAAGGGGTTTGGAATATGCGCCCACGGTTTTCACTTCGGTTGTACCTCTTGCTGCTTACGCTTTCGCTCTACCCACGCTTTACGCATGTTGGCGATTTGCTCAGGGGATTTCTTACGGTCTTTGGCTGCTGCGCTGAGTTTTGCTCCCCAAGCAGCTCTAGCCTCTTCGGACATATTGGCTAACCCCGCTCTTGCATTTGCCACATGATCGGCGGTCAGTGTGCGACCTGTTAGAGACTTGCTAATCTTTGCTCTTGTCTCAGGCGATTTAGCACGACCTGTATTGGCTTTGGTGATCTTCGCTTTCCATTCTTCTGAGCGTGGTGGTAGCTTTAGCCCTCTATGAGCGGCTGCGTTCTTCGCTATATGCTCTGCTGACTTTTCACGACCTGAAAGTGCGGCACTTATCTTTGCTCTGGTTTCAGGAGACGGGTCGCAACCCCTAAAACCACCGCCGCCTTCGGTGCCGTTGTATCCATCCGTATATGTCTTGTATTGGGCAATGTAGAAGATTTCTAGATCGTCTAATCTGTCTTCCTCTACGCCGGACGCAAGGATCGTCCACTCGAATGCATCCTCACCATGTACGCGAATAGAGCGATAGAACTTGAAATCTACACCCGTGCTGGCATCGTAAAGATGCCGAGTCTTACGCTTTTCAAACTCTATAGATTGGCCTATGTAGGACTTGCCTGTGAGTCTGTTCATTGCGCGATAAATCACGCCTTGCCTCTTGTTCAATTCCTTTCCTAGATGGCTCTGTCGCGGCTATCTATTTGTGCGTGTTTATTTGCTGCCGGGAGTCTTCAAGATCGTAAACTCTGGCGGTTAAATCACGCCGATTTGAGGTTTGATAATTGTGTAAACGTGAAAAACAGTTGGGCGTGGTCTAGCGCGTCATTGAGTTTGTTGATTTGTGGACCCCATACCCCGAGACAATTGCATTTCTCACTGCCATAATCGATCAGGAGATTATCTATGAAGTGCGATATCGAAGTGCAAGGCGCGAAGTTTCATATCTATCTAACTGCCACAAGAGAAACTCTGCATAATGGCAATGTTGTTGCACCCGATTTTCAATGGGATGAGGCGATTGCCGCGTATGTCCTAATGACCGATCGTGAGGTTTCTTCGCGGGAGACTGCCCTAGACTTGGTTGTGATGGACGAGCACGTGGTGGCGGAAGCCGTCAAACAACATTTCCAATCGAAATATCTTAAGACCGATTTTGCAATTAGTTCTGTCAGGTCCATCAATATGGACGATTGGACTGTCAAACTGCATCATCCGAATGACAATTGGTTACGTGGTCTACCGGACTATGTTAAGTGTTAGGCCGCTGTGGCTTTCGGCTGTTCTATGGGCGCTTGAATAATATTGAGATTGAATAGCGTTTGATTGCTCTCTAGTGCGCCGGATACACGCGTTTGAGCCGTAGCGAAGTATGTGGGGTCTTTCTCTATGCCGATGCCAATACGGCTGGTATTGACGCACGCAACCATTGTGCTGCCTGATCCCATCGTGCAATCGAGAACTGTATCGCCTTCATTGCTGTATGTCTTGATGAGGTATTCAAGCAATGGAACGGGCTTCTGAGTTGGGTGATGTCCCTTCTCAGAATTGAACTTTAGGACTGTCTTTGGATAGCGCGAGCCATCTGTGTTGACCGTGACGGTCTCCTCGGTGAACTTGCGATAGTTCGATGATGAACGTCCTGCACCTGTTGTGTAGGTGCTGAATCCAAACTCTTTCTGAGGATGATATGGCGGTGTTTTGTCGCAGAATACGAGGATGTTCTCGTGATTCTTTAGCGGGTAGATATGACAGTTGAGGAAGCCCGTTCCTTGAGCTTTTTCCCATATCCATTCCGTCTTTAGTTGCTTTAGATTGCTTGCTGCCACGGTTGTGGTGAATGGCTGCTGAGTGAACAGCACAATTGGAGCACCGGGCTTGCAGATACGTTTCCATTCCGCCCAAAGAAGATCCATTGGGATAATTGAATCCCAGACATTTGAAGTCGTGCCAAAGGGTAGGTCCGTACACACCATATCAACACTTTCAGACGGCAGTTTCGCCATCTGTTCCAAACAATCGCCTTGTATGAGTTGCGGTAAATCTATGGACATCGGTGGAAAACGCGGGGAGGATATATAACGAGGTAGAGGTGCTTTATGCAGAAATGTGGAGTGGTAGGCTGTACTCGAACCGTAGTAGGCGGTTTTCAAGAAGTGCTAAAGGTTCCAATTCTTGAAGATCCGAATGCAACAATTCTCGGAATGCAGCGGTTTTGGTGTGCCATTCACGAAAGTTCCCTAAACAGGAATCTTCCACACGGACACTACCTTCGCGGAGATAAGCTCAAATAGTTGATATCTGTGCTGGATCACGCTGGTTGATGCTGTTCACTGAATGTTTTTGCCTGATGATGTTTTCTACACAGGCTTTGCAGATTGGTGAGCACTAATCGCAGTGATGGATCGTTTGTGATGGGAATGATGTGATCTACGGCTTCTGCCGGGATCAGCTTGCCTTGTTTGGCGCACTCAACACAGCAGTAATTATCTCGATGTAGAGCTTTTAGCCGGATACATTGCCAATCGTATGTATAGCCGCGTGATGCAGCGGTGCCACGATAACGGCTGAATGTCTGTGGCACTGTCTTTGTGTGTTCATCGCAGTATTGCGATGGTGATGTGTTCGGACAGCCGTGTTTCTGACAGGCTTTCTGAGGCTTGGAAGGCATGAAAAGTAGCGGTTTCGCAAATGAGGAGCCTGATTATCGACTCGGATCGACTCTGGAGACACAAGAGTGTTCCCGTACAAGCATCATTGAGGAGGGTGGGATGACGATGTACGGAAACGAAGCTATATAGCGATGGAAGGAAGATGTCTCAATAGAGACGGTGGCGATACTTGCCTACTTATACGGGTGTTTGGAAGACAAATCGCGCAGTGTTTTTTCAGATAATTTTCTGAGCTTTGCTTTAGCGCGGGTGAATCGATCCGATATGGTTCTCTTTGAGCATCCGTCCCGCTCGGCAAGCTGTGACAGGGACATTTCACTCAACACATGATCTTCGATCAGTTGGCGGTCGTTAGCCGATAGGGATTGCAGATGCTCAATCAGTTCCCCATCTATCGCGGGTGCATTTGCCGGTGGATCGAAGTCCAACTGAATTTCTCTAGTCTTTGCATTGGTGCGGGCTGTCTCGCGTCGATGATGCAGAGTCTTGAGGATCGCTTTAGCCTCATCCTCAGTCTTAGGCTGCTTCTCCCATAAAGCCAGGAGTTGATCTTGATGTGCATCTGTCATTGGGCGTGCATCGCAGAGGTATGAGAAAGGTATGTCTGAATAGGGATTATTTTGTTTGCTGCTCATTACTCCCTTCTTTGGCGTCCTTCTCAATCTGAGCCTTGTGGCGCTCAAGTAAAGCGCCAAGTCTTATATATGTCCTTACGATCCTGTCTGATGTTTCATCGGTGCTGTGATCGATTGATGCTGTTTCTATTTGTCCTTTATGCGGCTTTGGCATGTTCTGACTCCTGTATTGGTGCTGGCGGTTTGGGCTTACGGGTGCTCTTGGGATGGAGAACTTGGCTGATTGTGGATTCTGCCCTACCGTACTTCTTAGCTATCCAATACTGGCTTTTGCCGGATGCAGCGTATTGAATGATCTGCGCTTTCTCTTCCGGCGTGAATCGCTTCTGAGGATTCTTGCGGCCCTTCAGACTGTGCTTAGCGGCAACCATATCGGCAGAGTTGTCCTTTGCAGAGCCAACGGCCAAGTGTTCAGGATGAGAGCAGGAGGGATTGTTGCAGAGATGGCGAACGTACTGATCGGACTTGAGTGTCACTTCGTGATAGCTCTGATATGCGAATCGATGGGCTAATACACTGCCCTTGTCAGGATCATTGAAGATCCCGTATCCAGTCTTGAGCTTGCCGCCCGTGTATTCCATACAGCCACTTGGTGCAGGCTCTAGCTTGGACAGGAATCGATTGAGAATCTTATCGGTTTTGGATGTGGTTGGGGTGTTGACAGTGGTGTTGTTGACTTGCTTCTTCATTGTGCATGGTCCTAGAGAGGGATTACTTGCGGTCTCTAAGGACTCATTGCAAGTGCAGGCTTATCTTTGCCTTACACATATCCTTAGTATCCTCGCGCAACGAATGTCGATGAGCAAATTTCAACTATATTTTCAGGTGGTACTCTCATGACATCGGAGGTCTTATGGCTGTAACCTCAATCGGAACTATACTTTTGTCAGTTGGGTCCTCTAGTGCTGTCGGCGCTCTGTGGGCTCACATTCTAGAAAAAAGACGCAATCAGGAAATTGAACGCCTCAGAAGTAAGCTTGCTGAGAGCTCATACGTAAGCAGAACTCAGTATGATCTGGAACTGGCTTCATACCGGGCGATTTGGAATCCAATGAGTGAATTTTCTCAATTCGTAAATAATTTGATGGTTGGCGCTATCTATAGGGAAGAGACATTCCCTCGTGTCGACGAGACATTGAGGAAAGAACTTTTCTCGAAAGGTCTTGAAGGATTATCTAATTCATTCAATAGAACCCTAGATATATTGCGAGAGTCGGAACCTTTCATACCAGATCAGATCCGAGAGGCTTCCGAACTCGTAGTCAAGGAATCAGACGCTATCAGAACTTTTCTTTTGCTGGATCACGATGACTTTCGAACCAACGAATGGCATTCGCGTTTGAATGACTTGCGACGGGCACATAAGTCCGAGACCAAGAACGTACGAAGTCTCATCCGTGCGCGTCTTAATGAAATGAAGGTGAGGTGATTGGAGAAAGCGGCCTGATATGGATCAAATAGTGATGGGTCTGGCCATTCACTGGCGGCTTCAATTGACAACGCATGATTTAGCATCACTCGCATCCCATATGCCGGGTAATGAGATGAAGAATAGACACACTAATACCCTGATCCCGGTATTAGCATGTCTAATCCCCATCCCACCACCCGACACGATATGCCGGTATAAAGAGCCTGAAGTTATAGTTTTGCTAGTTCCCTTTCTTCACGCATGGCTAAGAGTGTTTTGCTGCACTCTGATCCCAATAGCATTGGCTATATCGATACGCTGGTGAAACGTCTTGGACAACACACTGGTTCCCTTCGGAAAGCCCATCAGCCTCTTTACATCATGGTCTGATCGACTTGTGCTGTGCCCTGCTCCGAACCTTGGTAAGAGGATTTGTTCGGACCTGATTTCTTGGAATGGGCGGTATGAACTCCCATTGCGCAGAACAAACAACGCCCTGATCACGTATGCCACACCCTCGCAGAAGCTGAGCTTCTTAACAACTGATGTCTGGCTGCCCCGTACATCTACAAAAGGGCTTTGGTACATTTGGAGCCTATCTAGGCTACCTGTCTATATATAGAATAGGAAATTTTTTATCGAATTGAGCCTTGAGACGAAAATAGTTGCAAATAATTGCAATTATTTTCGGATTACCGTGACTTTTGTGACAAAGCTACTTTCCCTCTGGCGAAACTTCGCTGTTCGGGAAGAATCGGGCCATGCAGAATTTTCGTAGCGCATCCCTCGCATCAGATATGAACAGTGCCACTGCAGCAAGTTCTTCGAGTGGAACCGGATCTAATACAAGATTCAACATTCCCTTTCGCACTTGCACATCTGATTTGTGAACATTCCCACCAGCTGCGCTCCACATATGATGTGAAACGATGTTTCGTTTCACACCGGCCTGTTCCAAAAGCGTTCGTACTGCTCGGAATGGATGCTTCGTTTCTGGCGGAGTCTTATCCGCAAGGCGAAGTATGGATTCTAGAGCATTTAGTTTTTGGTCAAAACCCATGGCTGCAACTACTGAATTCGCTCGACCATTGCTGTCAAGATCGCCATCGCACAACAAGGCTAATATTAGGGCGCTGTGAAGTAAGAATTCGAGGCTGTTGAAGCAGACTACTACGAGCCCTATTTCTCTCAGGTATTCATCGGGAACATCCATTGCACCTTCGATCTTTGGCATCGCGTCAATCTCCTCGAAGTCTTTCAATTCCGTCAGTCAAAAGTGAAAATAGTTGAATACTTTTACCGCAAGTTTTCGTATAAGCTTGTCATGACTAAAACGCATGGGATTCGAAGGCGGAGACGATGGTGTTTACAGTGTGAAGGATTTCTGTAAGTCTTTCCGAAAAAGTATCGTTTGGATGGCAGGGCTCTGGCGGTTCTGTGCATCCGATGTTAGTTGTCATATTCGGATTGACTTGGATGTTCATGCCCGTCCTAAATCCGACAAGTTTGAATGTCGCAATTTCAGACTGCTCAGTCAGTAGCTTATCGGCGGTGATCCGCACATCTTTAACGCTGACGGCCGCCGGTAACGTGAAAACTGGTTCAAACTGTAGCGGCGCTGATCCGACGATGTGTAGTTTTCGATGTCTGTCGATCCTAGCTAAATCATGCAGGATGCCAAGACAACGACTGTTTTTTGCCACCAATTTCTCCGCTGGCAAATTGGCCGGGGTATTGTAAGGTTGGACGCTTTCTATTCCGATAATTAGCTCCGCAGGCAGACCCCAGAGGCGGCGCTTGGCCAACTTTACAAATTCTTTCGGATCGTTAGTGATCGGAAACTCTAGACTGGATTCGTTCTGTAGCGTGATCGGTTCTGGGCCGTAAACGGTAGCCTGATAGATGCATGCATCCAGAGCAGACCTTAGTTGATAGAGCATCTCTCCTAATCGAAGGCTAAATTCATCAGGGATGGGTTTCACATTTATGGCGCGAATCGATCCGTTACCATCAGGATCGATTCGCGGCCAAAATGAGCATAGTTCCTCCGACGGCAATGAATTCCACAGTGCAGCCAAAGCTTCGTGATGATCAATCGCTCTGGAAACTCTACGTCTACTGACACTAAACTCGGCCATACCAACCATGCTCTCACTGAGAGAGATATGAGGCAATAGAAAGACGCCATGGTGATAATCTATCCGGCATGAATATCAAAGCCGTAATTGCTGACATTGATAAACAGATAGCCAAGCTTCAGAATGCCAGAACGGTGTTGCTTGGCCTCGACTCCACACCCACGAAAGCCAAGCGAGGTAGACCTAAAGGGTCGACTGTCAAGAAGGCTGGGCCAAAGAAGCGCACAGGTCACAAGCTGTCGACTGAGGCACGCGCCAAGATAGCCGCTGCACAGAAGAAAAGATGGGCGGCTGCTAAGAACGCAGTCTAAGGGAACTGCTGAATCCGAATCTGTTCCGGCCATTCTACAAGGTACTTTCCTTCACCGGATGCAGCCCATTCATACGCCTTGCCGTCGATGGTCCAATAGGGTCTAACACCAACCTGCTTCATGAAGACCGCGACATTGGCCTCAGTACATTCATCAATCAGACTGACAGCCCATGCGATATCAAACTCACGCGCATCTTTATGAGGCAGGGTGTTGTCTCCACCAATGACAACCCACTGCAATAGCTCTACAGCATTCCCTAGAGTAATTGCATCCACTTGAGGCTCTATCGATGCCCAAGTGTTCCAACCCATCTCTGCAAGGTGCTTTACATCAGCCCAACGCTTATCAAAACAATCCTGATCCTCCGCGCTAAAGCCAATCCATACATGCGGCATCGGCTCAACAGCTTTCAGATACTCAAGCATTCCTTTGGTGCGTTTGGTAAGCACTTGATATTGGTTTTGGGGATTGTCCCGCATGGCCTTCAGCATCTCAACCTGCCATTCAATCTTCACGGCCTCATGGAAGGTGTCTGACATTGAATTCAGGAAGATCCGTTTGCCGGATAGCTTAGAGAGCTTAGCCAATTCAACCGGCTTCCAGTCGATCTTCCCTGTCCATACATGATGCCCACGCGTATCCAACACAGTTAGGCCATCATGCCGCGTCTGACCCTTCGCAAGCAGCCCATGAGACGTATCCGATGCCCAACAATTCAGACAGCCTGGACTCACCCGGCTACAGCCTGATAAGGGATTCACTGTCTCATCTGTCCAAGTGATGCCCAACTTCTTAGCGGTCTTCTGGTTCCCCATTACGCGGCCTCGCTGACGGTCACAATCGCACCGGGCAACCGGCTCAGCTGAGCCTCAAGAGCCGCAACAATGATGTCGTCAATGACACGATCAGCTTCGGCCTCAGAAACATAATGGCTTCTATATAAGGCAATCAACTCAGCTTTACGATCAGCTGGATTTCGTTTCGATGCCGGTACAGGAATAGGACCAGACTCTTTCTTCACAGTCGGTGCTTTCGATCCCCGCGCAACCTCAGCAGCCCGAATACAACGATCCAAGAACTGCTCCACGGATTCATCACCGATCTTCCTCTGGATCAACTGCCGAACCAACCCGGCATTCTTCCCCTCGCCTAGATCGATCCCCCGAACCTCAGCGATCAATCGAATTGCATCAGGCACCCTCATCGCCTGAACATAGCTTGCAATAAGCCTGTATCCTTGCGCTCTACCGCACCCTAGAGCCTCTAGCACCTGATCGAACCGGGTAAGCTCACCCTTCACCCGTTTCTCAGCCTTATAAAGCGCCCTGTACTCATCCAGCGCCTTCCCACACTCAAACCTACTCAGCTTGAACCCCGCCCATGCCTTGAGCAACCTAGGCCTTATCTCGGCCTCCTTTGCCCTGTCCTCTGAACTCAACGATTCGGCGAGCCCCACCAGATCCGTCTCAACTTGATATTTTTCTTTGTTTTCAATAACTTCCATCCCTTTACATCCTTCGGCTTCCCTGCCAGTCCAACAGTTTTCCACATAATCTTTTCAGATTACCACATTATCTATTGACCTGTCAAGAGAAATATGGTAGAGAGATTTCTTTCTTGCAAAAGAAAAGAGCCGAATCCCAAAGGAAACGGCTCTAAATGTATCAATATAAATGACTTATTGGGATGTCTAGTTAGACCATTGGACATTCTCAACTTTATCAGTGGCTTTATCGATGTAGACAATCACCCCGTTAGCGAATACAAGCTGATCGGTCGTGAGGTCCGAGTTGGTGTGATCGGGGGCACCACCGCAAGCGCGAACCTTCGATGAACTGTCTCCCGCGTGTAGATTGGTCAGGCAATCCCGTTGTTTGGTGGTGGCAATTGCAGCGTTGTCTTGTTTTAGTGCTTCGGCCTTATATGCCTGATCCCTAGCGGCCTGTGCAGCTTTGTCTTCAGGTGTAGCAGCGAAAGGATCAGTGGGATGAACTGTGACCATCACCGGCGGGTGCTTACGCAAGTAGGCTTCTTTCTTGGCTGCCTCTTTGGCTTGCTGCTTGGTGAGCGTAGGGGTCGGCGTGGGTGTCGATGTCTGCGCATGTGCAGATGTCACTACGATCCCCGCCGCAAATAGTAAAGCCAGAACTCTGATCTTCATATGTGGCCTCTTTCAAATTCAAATGGTGAGCGCGTCCAAGTATCCCTCCGCGCGGACGAAAAAGGAAGAAGGCCGGATTTATACACCCGGCCTCCAAGGAAGGATCATTTATTTCTTCATAATCAAAACGACATCCGTGCGTGTTGGGTCCGCGTGCAGCGACACCTTCGGCTTCGGGGTTACACGATCCTTGAGGAAGGCATTCAAAGCGGCAACCGCCTTCTTTGGTGTCTTACCCTCGCAGGGATACTCAATCACTTCTCCCGCTTTCATCTCTTTGTTGTTGAGTGCATA